>MTKW01019354.1_pt1 | contig 13054 bp, 15 predicted proteins | sample 1042761 | NCBI WGS metagenome assembly MTKW01 (sample SAMN06205366, study PRJNA360243) | anaerobic digester metagenome | biome: Wastewater treatment plant; feature: Anaerobic digester sludge; material: sludge; isolation source: anaerobic digester fed with sludge from wastewater treatment plant ...
AATGGAAGGAACCTCCCCTGGAGGACGGATCCTACCCCCTATAGGGTCTGGATCTCAGAGATCATGCTCCAGCAAACCAGGGTAGATACGGTGATCCCATATTTCGAAAGGTTTATGGAGGAGGCACCAACCCTTGAGGACCTTGTCAAGCTGCCCGAAGAAAGGATCCTAAAGCTATGGGAGGGTCTGGGCTACTATAGCAGGGCTAGGAATATAAAAAAAGCCGCCCATATTATACAAGATAGTTTTTGCGGTGAAGTGCCATCTGACTTTAATGATCTCCTTTCCCTGCCGGGTATTGGTCCCTACACCGCTGGAGCCATTGCATCCATGGCCTTTCAGGTAAAGGTGCCGGCAGTAGACGGCAATGTATTGAGAATACTGGCAAGGATCACAGCCAATCACGGGGACATTAAGAGTACCAAGGTAATTCGAGAAATTGAGGCATTGGTAAAGGACCTTCTGCCCGAGGATCGCCCAGGGCATTTTAACCAGGCCTTGATGGACCTAGGCGCAACCATTTGCCTGCCCAATGGAGCACCAAAATGCATAGAATGCCCCATGCAGTACATCTGTAAGGCTTATGCCAAAGGGCTTGCAACCCATCTTCCCGTGAAGGCCAAGAAGAAACCCAGGAAGATAGAGAAGAAGACCGTCCTCCTCATCCAGTACCGGGACCAGGTCGCCCTATGGCAAAGGCCCTCCAAAGGACTGCTCTCCAACCTATGGGAGTACCCTAATGTGGAGGGGCACCTAAGTTTGGAAGAGCTTAATAAATCCCTTGAGGAATGGGGGATTACTCCTAAGGAGATCCAGCCTTTGGCTGACTCCAAGCACATTTTTTCCCACCTGGAATGGCATATGATTGCATACCATGTCACCGTCCGGGAAGTACCCGGGGATTTTCATCCTACCTGGGCATCTAAGGAGGAGCTTATAGAACAATACTCCATCCCTGCAGCATATAAAGCCTATACCGATACCATAGTTTGAAGCCATTTCCATTGGGGATCTGTTACATCCACTATATTTACACCATAGCTATGATTCCAATACAAAACCCTTGGGATTGAAATATTCCCAAGGGTTTTAACAGCCTAAGATCGGTCCTATTCAACAGGCCTATTTTTATTCGAGCGTCTTCTTTGCTTCACAGCTTCATGGAGCAAATATTCGATCTGTCCATTGATGGAACGAAAATCGTCCTCAGCCCAAGCGGCGATTTCCTCCCAAAGGGATGCTGACAGCCGCAATAATACCTGCTTCTGTTCCTTGGCTTTTTTATTCACAGCTTCTCCTAGTATAGAGACCCGCTATTTACGACGGGCTGAGCGTCCCTATTACCACAAAGTACTACCAGAAGATTGCTTACCATGGCAGCCTTTCGTTCCTCATCAAGTTGGACGATATCATTCTCATTTAGTTTTTCCAATGCCATCTCTACCATGCCCACAGCACCCTCTACGATCATCTGCCTTGCATCAATAATTGCGGATGCCTGCTGCCTTTGCAGCATGGCAGCGGCGATCTCAGGAGCATAGGCGAGGTGGGTAATCCTGGCCTCTAAAATTTCCAAGCCTGCAATATCTACCTTTGACTGTATTTCTTCCTTCAATCTTTCTGCGATCTCTTGGCTACTTCCTCTCAATGTCTTTTCATTGTCATCGCCGAAGGTGTCATAGGGATAAAGCCTTACAATATTCCTTAGGGCAGAATCACATTGGATGGAAAGGTATTCTGTGTAATTGTCTACATTAAAAACCGCCTTTGTGGTATTGACGACCCGCCAAATCACTACAATGCCAATGATAACAGGATTCCCCAATGCATCATTTATTTTTTGCTTGTCATTATTCAATGTCATTGTTTTTAGGGAAATTTTTTTCCTTGGAAGGCGGAGATTCACTTCCTTTGTGCCTTTTTCCGGAACACTTTCATCCTTATAAATGGTTCCGGATGAAGTGGCAGGTGATCCTGGGTTGACAGCCACTGTAAAGGGATTTACAAAGTAGAATCCTGCCCCCTTTAATGTTCCATAATATTTACCAAACAGGGTAAGGACAAGGGCCTCATTGGGCTTTAAGACCTTTAAGCCAAAGAAAAGTATGGGGCCCACGATAGAAAAATATAGGACGCTAAGGATGATAAGAACCACTTGCAAAGGCCCCTCCTTAGCAAAACCAACGCCATAGATAAATAGGGCTACGGATAAAACCATAAGCAAAATGTTTAGTATTAAAAAAACCATCCCATTCTTTGCATTTGGGGCTATTTCTTCATTATTGTGTTGAACAACTCGATTGGTCGCGTTCATTTCCATCCTCCTTTGATATTAAAATGATATTATAATTATATTGTATTAATATATGTAAAATTTGTCAATCTCTATTCAACCCCTTTAGACTGCAAAAACGACCAGCATATTACTATACCAGTCGTTATATAACTTAAATAATTCATTTTATTATCATTCTAGCAAGCCCTACTTTTTTATGGGATGGCGGATAACCGTTTTCATCTTCTCGGGCTTAGCCTTACGGGGATCCGAGAGATAGATCTCATGGTGGTGTCTTACCATCCCGTCAGGCAGCTTGGACCCCATATCATGCTGATATCCATTCCCATGAATATAGTCGGTAATCTTAGCCACCGTTTCCCCTTCATCGTCATAGGGACCAATGTGCAACGCTTGGACACATAGCCCTTCCTGGAACTCTTGAAGCCTTGCCTTGGATAGGTCCAGATTGGGTTTTTTCTTGGCCATCTCCTCCATGGCCCATTGAAAGACCTCCCGGGTCACGAATTCCGGTTGGCGGATCATGCAGGTCCACATGAATTGATCCTTCTGGGTAAAGTCCATGTTATCCTCATCCTTCATCCACCATAGACCTTCCAAGGGCGGAACTACATATTGAAAGAATCCCGGGATATCCTTATCCTTCTTATAGCTCATCTTAATGGTATAGGAGAGCCCATACAATACCTCTATGGCATGGTTAAATTCGCCCTCGGGGTCGTTGGGGTCTCCCGCCCCATCTACCATGATAAAGTTCATCTTGGGAACATCGATTACCATGGGTGTCTCCTTGGGCAGGTAGAGGTCCTTATACTTCTTTTTATAATCAAATATCATGGATTAACCAACCTCCTTAAAGTAAAAATAAGGGTTTTTTACTTTTCGCTCTATTCATCCAGCTGATGGGATTTGGGGAATAAACCAAAGAGCCCACCGGTATGAATGAACAATATATTTTGATATTGGCTAAGCGTCCCTTTCTTGATCTCATTGACCAGGGCGTACATAGCCTTTCCGGTATAGACCGGGTCCAGGATAAGACCCTCCAGGCGGGCAAGGTATTTGATGAATTCCAACTCCTCCGGTCGGCTTAGGGCGTAGCCCCTCCCCACATAGCCGTCAATGATTTTAAAGTCCTCCTTGGTAAAGGAAATGGATTCATCGATATACTGGAAGCTTTCCTTTAGTATCCCACCTATTTGATCCTTAAAATGTTCAGCAGTGGCACTTATATTAACGCCGATGATATCGGCACCATGCCCCAGCAACCGATTGGCAAGGAAGGCCCCTGCATAGGTTCCTCCGGATCCTACGGTGAGGACAATGGCATCAAAGCTTACCCCTAACTCCTCCTCCTGTTCAAGGATCTCCTTCATAGCGTTGAAGTAGCCAAAGGTGCCGATTCCATTGGAAGCTCCCTCGGGGATGATATAGGGTTTAAGCCCCTCCCCTTCCAACTCCTTTTTGATCCCTTCCATGATCTCTGTCCTACGATAGGAGTAGTCATCGGTGGATATAAGGCGAATCCTCGCCCCTAGAATCTTATCCAACAGGTAGTTGCCCTGGGCCTCTTCCTCCTCCCTATCACTCTTGAGGACAAGGTAGGATTTCAACCCGAATTTTGCAGCCACAGCCGATGTGGCACGGGCATGGTTGGACTGGATCCCCCCGCAGGTGATCAAGGTATCGCACCCCTGATCCAATGCCTCCTTAAGGGCGAACTCCAATTTTCTGATCTTATTCCCTGAAACCTCCATCCCGGTATAATCATCCCGTTTTATATAGATTCTAGGCCCCTCCAATTCGGCACTTAACCGGTCCAACCTTTCAATGGGTGTTGGTAGATTGGAAAGCTTTATGCGCCCTGGAAATCTCTTAATCATTTTGTCCTCCTCCTCATCTTCTATTCATTATCTGTTTTTTCTATCATAGGGATATAGCTTTACACTCCATTGTCAGACTCCTGTACTCTCCTATCTTTGCTACTCTCCTAAAATGAACCAAAGGACTCGTCCCTATGTATCAACTTGAATTTTTCCAACAGGGGTTGGATATCCCCCGGCAGCCTGATTCGAGCATAGTTCCTACCTAATCCGATAAATTCCGCTCCGGATACCGAAAGGATCCCATACTTTAACAGTAATGCCCTTAGGTCTACTTGGGGATCCGGATGGCCAATGGTCATTATGGGCACTCCCCCATCGGTTTCTAACAGGGAAAAATCCCCGAGCTCCCTAAGCAGCTTTTCCTTATCCCTTCGAACTCTCTCCCTGGAATCCTTAATAAATCCATGATCCTTCAGGACCGCCATCACCACCATCCTTGCGATGGCATTCATCTCATAGGGATTGGATACCACGCTGTAATACCTCCCCAGCCTTGGCGAAGTGACAAGGTAGCCTGCCCTTATCCCTGCAAGCCCGAACCCCTTGGAGAAAGTCCTTATTACAAATAGATTGTCGTAATCATGGATAAGGGATATGGCCGATCGATCCAAGTCCATAAAATCCCCATATGCCTCATCGATAATAACCGGACGGTTCAACGCCTTCGCCCTCTTTAGAATTTCCTCCAAGGTGTGGAGATCCAGGATCTGTCCGGTGGGATTATTGGGATTATCAATATAGAATAGATCGCGGCTGCGGTCCATACCCTCTATGAAACGCTCCATATTGAAAGCAAAATTCTCCTCCGGATCCAGTAGGTAGCATTCATAGTCACTCCCCAAGCTCTTCACATCATTGATGTAGTCCACAAATTGGGGGGAGTAGCCATAGACCGTGGATTGCTCACTTAGAAACATTTTGTTGATGGTATAAATCGCACCAATGGAACCGCTGGCAAGATGAATATGACGGCTGTCTATATCAGCCACCTCCTGCCAATACTCAGCAATAGAGGCCTTTACCCCAGCGCTGGATCCAGGGTAATAGTGGAAATGCTCCCAATGAAAGTCCCTAATCAACTCCTTAACCGTCTGGGAACAGCCATAGGGGTTGATGCCTGAGGAGCAATCGATGGGCCTATCCATCCCTTCAGGAAGCTCTTCCTCTTGACCATAGCTGCCCTTGGCGATTCTTTTGATGCTCTCCCTCAGACCATAGCTCATCCAATCACCCCCTTACTCCTTTCCACATTCAACCCTTTTTTATTTAAATTCTCCCAAGGGAGGGTCAACTCCTCCCCTTTTACAATTTTTTCTTAAAAATAAAAAGGAGGATCCTTAAATCTCCCTCCCTTAATAAATGCCTATCTAATTCCTTAGGGTTGCCTTGATCCGTTGGGTCTTGTTTAGCAGCTCGAACACCTCTATGATATCCCTCACCACGATGTCGCAGTGGGTTATGAGCTTGCCGCAGGCCCCCTCCCTTTCTATCACCCCGATGGATAGGATGCTCTCCTGGGACATCAGGATGTCATTGAAACCATTCCCGACGGTTATGGTGGTGCTACTGCCCAATTCTTGGATGATCCTCCTCTTCTCCTGCCCTGCCCTTTCCTGGGGAAAGGTCTTGATGGCCACCCCTAGATCCTCACATTCCTCCTCCACCGTCCCATAGGTGTCCGCAGTGAGGATGAAAACATTAAGCTGTTCCTTTAACTTTAGTAGCTCCTTCTTCACCTCCCAGGGGATGACCCCATCCACAGCCAGGGTTCCATTATAGTCAAAGGCAATATTCTCGATGGTCAATGTCCCCCTTCCGGGTATGTCAAGTTCAATCATGGTCCATTCTCCTTATCTTTTTATCCGTAGATCCCCTGGACATATCGTTGGGTCACCAACTCCTTGGGATTTTGGAAGATCTCCTGGGTTTCCCCAAATTCCACTAGTTCTCCATTCAATATAAAGGCGGTATAGTCGGACAGGCGTTTTGCCTGGTGTAGATTATGGGTTACGATGATGATGGTATAACTTTTGGATAGGTCTCGTAGCAAATTTTCAATATTCATGGTATTTTTAATATCCAGGCTGGAACATGGCTCATCCAACATCAGGATTTCGGGCTCGACCGTCAAGGCCCGGGCGATGCAAAGCCTTTGCTGCTGGCCTCCCGACAGTTTTAGGGCCGAGCGATGGATATCGCCTCCGATCTCATCATAGAGTCCTACCGCCTTCAACTTCTCCACTGCCAAGGCTTGGAGCCGATCCTTGCCCCTTACTCCATAGTATATCGGTGCATAGGTAAGATTTTTATAGATGGAGAAGGGGAAGCTGGTGGATTTCTGGAATACCAGACCGATCTTCCTTCGAACCTCCTCCTTATTCATATCCGTAATCCGGCGTTCCTTCAAAAGGATCTCCCCTGAAAGATGGCTGGTGGGTTCCTCCTCGGTCATTCGATTGAGGCTCCTTAGGAAGGTGGATTTCCCACAGCCGGATGGTCCGATGATAGCAGTGATCCTCCCTTGGGGAATATCGAGGTTGATGTTCTTAAGAATAGGCGTTTGATCATAGGAAAGGGATAGTTCCCTTACCCTCATATGGTTGTTCATATTATTTCCTCCCCTTCGATGGTTTGCCAATGAGGGAAACCATGTTTAATAGGATGATGATGGCTACAAGTACCAGGGCAGTGCCGTATGCATTCTCTACGGATATTCCCTCCCCCAGTAGGATGTATAGATGGAAGGGAAGCGCCATGACGGGTGATAGGATGGAGTTGGGGACATCGGCAAAGATCACCGCTGCCGTAAGTATGATGGGAGCGGTTGCCCCCATGGCGAATCCACCTGCCATGGTTATGGTGGAGATGATGTTCCTTTGATACATGGGCAGGATCAAGCGAAAAAAGGTATAGGATTTAGAGATCCCCAGAGCGTAGGATGCTTCAAGGAGGTCGACCTCAATTTCATGGATGATCTTTTCCACCCTGACCTCAATGTAGGGAAAGATCATAATGCCTAGGGTGATCCCACCGGCAAGAAGGGACATTCCCAACCCTAGTCGGTAGACCAGGAAGGTGTAGCCAAAAAGGCCTAGTACAATGGAAGGGATCCCCGCCGTACAATGGATGATCAGATGGATAAGGTCCATTAACCGACGACTTTTACAATACAATTTTAGGTAGATGGCGGTTCCAATGGCCAACACTCCTGAAAAGGTACAGGCAATAAGAGTCAGTAGCAGGCTCCCAATGATGGCAGGGAAGATCCCGCCCTCTGAGCCTAAGATCAACCCTTGGGGGGAACTCAATAAAAATTCCTTGCTGATACTCCCGAGACCACGGGATATAGTATAGATGAGTATAAAAAGGATCATTGCACCAACCCAAAGGACACTAAGTAATATCCAAATTTTTAATAGGTTTTCCTCTAATTTCCTTCCCATAGGATCCCCACCTAAATCTTAATGGTTTTACGCACATAGTATACCACAATATTAATCAAAAGCAGCATGATCATCAATACAAATCCCGCTGCAAAAAGGGCATGGTAGTGAGTGCTATTTATGGTAACGCCCCCCATCTCCAGGGCAATCAAGGCGGATATGGTCTGGCTTTTCCCCAGTAGTTTGGGCATAATGGGGGCATTCCCAATGACCATCATCACCGCCATGGTCTCACCCATGGCCCTTGCCAGGGCAAGAATGATCCCTGCCACAATGCTTTTTTTTGCACCCGGCAGGATCAATCTAGAAATCATGTAGATCCTCGGTATCCCCAATGCCTGGGAGGGAGCCTGGTACCGGTCCATGATCTCCGCCATGGTCTCATCACAGGTAGAGATCATATAGGGTAGTACCATGACCGATAGTAGGATCCCTCCGGCAAGGACGGATTCCCCGGAGGACATGTGGAAAATCCTCTCAAAGTGTTTGACCAGGACCAATAACCCCACCATCCCATAGACCACCGAGGGCACCCCTGCTAAGAAATCGATGAAGGGTTTGATCATATTCCGCATCCGTTGACTTAAATAGACCGATAGGAAAAGGGCACAGCCTACCCCTATGGGCAATACAATGATGATGGCGATCAGCGAGGTGTAAAGGGTGGTCAATATCATGGGCAGGATGGAATAGCTGGGTTCATCGGATATAGCTAGGGGCTTCCAGCTACGCCCAAAAATGAACTCCACTATGGAGACCTCTTTAAAGAAGGCGGTACTCTCCTGCAGTATAAAGAAGATAATCAGGGCAAGGATGATGATAGTCAGGATGGCTACCATCCTTATAAATATTGAAAAAATAAACTCTGTAAGATCCCTCATGGCTCCACTTCCTTAATAGGTGTGCTTGTTGAAAAAAAGCGGTAAGCTATCTGAGCAGAAAGGCAATTCTCAAGGGGTTTTCAGCAGTCCGACCTCCTATGAAAGTAGGAGTTTTAGACCCTTTGAAGCCGTCGGACTTTCCTGCTGTAAAAACAGAACAGAGGGTGACCTCTGTTCTGTTTAATCTATTTTGCTGGCACAAAACCCATCTCTTCAATGATGGCCATGCCTTCCTCAGACATCATATAGTCCACAAAGATTTGCTCCTGTTTCGATAGCTCTCCTGAATATAGAACAACCAACGGTCTGCTGATGGTATAGGTTCCACTAACAATATTCTCGGCGGTAGGTTCCACCCCATCCACCTTTAAGGGGACGATTTGCCCCGGATTTTGATTGACCACACCTACAGAAGCATAGCCGATGGCAAACTTATTCTCTATGATCTTTGCGCCTAGGGCCCCCATGGATGGTGCCTGAATGGCATCCTCGCGGACCTCAACATCCCCCATGACATTATCTTGGAAGACCCCATGGGCTCCGCCACCTAGGTCTCGAATCACCACAACCACTTCATTATGGGGTAGGCTGCTATCTAACTCGTCCCAGTATTTATATTCCCCGGAGAATAGTTTTACAATCTCCTCGGTGGTAAGACCATCCTTAATATCTAGTAGTGGATTCTCCGGATTCACTGAGATGGTCAGGGCATCCACACCTAATATCAGCTCTTGGTAATCCTCAATCTGGTCTTTTTCCTCATCCTTCACATTTCTTGCGGACATGCCAAAGTCACTGGTGTTCTCAATAACCGATTTTACTCCTGCACCCGATCCCCCGGCTGAAACAAAGATGTCCACGCTTTTTTCTGGGAATTCACCATCCACATTGTCCCAAGTCCCATACTCCTCAATGAATTCGGTGGAAATGGCGGAAATTACAGGTGCCAAGGTGGAGGACCCCTTAAAGGTTATGGACTGTTTAAAGTCCCCTTCCCCTTGAGTGGAACTACCCTCACTTGAACACCCTATCAAGGCCCCTGATAGGAATAGAGCAACCAACAGTAAAATACCAATCCTCTTCATATGTATCCCCCTTATATGTTTTCGTTTTTCTTAAAAATCAAGTTCATTATACTTTAAGACGGAAACTATTAGAAATAGAAATATTCTATAGTTTTACACCGCCTATAGGTTTTTTCTATATGTAGGAATATTGTTGGGTAAGAAGAAAATAAGGTTTAAGAAGTTGTCCCCATGGAATAATTGGAATATAATGATAAAAAGAGAGGTGGAGGGATGACATGGAAATACTAAGAAATTATCGCAAATATCTTTTGGATATCTTTTTAATTGCTATTCTACTTATTACCCTATTGGTGATTCGGGGAAATATCTCCAATATTATATCTCCTTTTATTTATGCCCTGGTTCTTGCCTATATATTGAACCCCTTGGTAAACTATCTGGAGAAAAAAAATATAAAGCGAGTCTATGCCTCCCTACTACTACTGGCAGGTATACTGGTCTTTATTTCCTTGATCTTTGTAAACATCATTCCCAGGATCGGCAATGACCTCTCTGTCTTTGTCCTAGAGATCCCAAACATCTTTAACTTTATCGAAAACTTTGTCCATGAAATTCGCGCCGGGGAAAGCAATATCCTTCCTAGTTATTTTTCCAACCTCATAGATATCGATCAGGAGATTCAAAGGCTTTCTACCATACTCCGAAATTCTTTCAGCAATCTTTCAACCGCCCTGATCCAAACCACCGGCAAGCTTTTGGACATCATCCTAACACCCATTATTACCTTCTACTACCTAAAGGATAAGGAGAAGTTGCTGGCATCCGCATCCAAACTCCTTCAAAGGGATGGTTTCAAAATCCTCAGTGACATTTTAAAGGATATTGATCGTGTCCTGGGAGGGTTCATTAAAGGGCAGTTAATTGTAGCTACCTTTATAGGAATACTGACGGGAGTTGGGGCTGCCGTTCTGGGGGTTCCCTACTCGGTAACCATCGGCTTGGTGGCGGGTGTAACCAACATCATCCCCTATTTTGGTCCATGGATCGGCGGCATCCTTCCGGTGATCCTTGCCTTAATGAAAAGCCCCATCACTGCCCTATGGGTGGTGATATGGATTATAGTGGTGCAGCAGATTGAATCCGTCCTGATTTCCCCTCAGATCATGTCCCATAGTGTAGGATTACATCCCCTAACCGTGGTCTTTTCAGTCATGCTATTCGGCAATATCTTTGGCATATGGGGGATGATTATCGGAGTTCCATTGGCAGGTGCTATTAAGGTGGTTGTACCCTACATCCTAGACCTGAGGAAGCAATTTAAAACCAACTATAAGGAAATATAGAATATAAAAATAAGGGAGTACCTTTCTACATATTAGACCCTAACGCCTTAAAGATCCAATTTATCGAAATCAAATGGGTAACTTTTTTTAAAAAATAAGTCTTCAGTTCCTATCAATCGATCGTTCGTGGAAATAGAATTATATATATGGGGGGATTTTTTTGTTTAATCTCGGTGCCTTTCTATCCTATGTGGTTATTATGACCTTTACACCCGGTCCCAACAACATTATGGCCATGGCCCATGCCAATAAATTTGGCTTTAAAAGGACCCTGCCCTTTAATTTGGGTGTTTTTACAGGATTTTTCCTGATCATGCTCCTCGCCAGCTACTTCAACCTGATCCTGTATAATATCATGCCCAGGATCAAGATCATTATGGGCATCCTGGGTGGTCTCTACATGCTCTACCTCGCCTATAGGATCATGGTAAGCCATCCAAATACCGAACATAAGGAGGAGATCCAAGAAAAACCTAAGAGATTATTGAGCCTTTATCTCACAGGAATGGTCCTACAGCTGGTCAATCCCAAGGCAATCATATATGGCATCACGGTTGCCGCTAATTTTATTATCCCTTATTTTAAGTCCAACATGGCAATCATCCTTTTTTCTTTGCTATTGGCATTTATCTCCATCCTATCTACCAGTAGCTGGGCCCTATTTGGCTCCATCTTTAATCGGCTAATGAATCGATACCACCGTCCCTTGAATATTGCCATGGGCATCCTATTGATCTATAGTGCCATCTCCATATCCGGTATCACCAGCCTGTTTTAGCCATCCTTTTCTAGTATTAAGTTTTTTCCTTTTTAATGATTGACAAGGATAGCTAAAAATGGTACCATTAGATGCAACTTAAATTTATGTATGGTTGTTAACAATAATATTTTAAATTGGTCACCATATTAGTGTATCCTAATTTAAATATGTAATTGTTATCCGTAATACAGGATTTAGGGGAAATTTTAATTAGGAGGTACGCTAATATGAAAGGTACTGTAAAATGGTTTAACGCAGAAAAAGGGTATGGATTCATCACCGGTGAAGATGGTAAGGATGTATTCGCCCACTTTTCTCAAATCAATGCAGAAGGATTCAAGACCTTAGAGGAAGGTCAAGAAGTGAGCTTCGAAGTTGTAGAAGGTCAAAAAGGTCTTCAAGCAGGAAATATTCAAATCATTAGATAATAATATTTCTAAGGAATTAAGTCTCTATGGGAAAGCCCATAGGGACTTTTGTGCTTTTTGAAATCTATAATTTCCTTAAATGTTTAATTATTTTATAGAATGGTTAAAATACCTTAAGGAACTATTCAAAATTATAATTTGGAGGTACTATAAATGAAAATAGGTAGTCTAATCATTCGAATTATTGTCTCAGCGATCGCCGTCGGTATCGCCACCTTCTTTACACCGGGCATGTCCAATGAAGGAGGATTTACGACATTGATCCTAGCCGCCATCGTCATTGGTATACTGGACTGGGCTGTTGCAAAGGTGGCAAAGGTGGATGCCTCCCCCTTCGGAAGAGGGATCATTGGTTTTGCCGTAGCAGCCATTATACTCTATGTAACCGGCCTGATCGTTGACGGATTCAATGTGGGTGTCCTAGGCGCCATCATCGGTGCACTGATTCTTGGCGTTGTGGATGCACTCATGCCCGGACATGAAACCATGTAGCACAAAAGGAGCCCACATCAAATGGGCTCCTAAGCTTGTTATTCTAAATCCTTTTATAGAGTTTTTGGGGATAGATTTTTTCGTGAATTAGCGAGGCGCTTTACCCCTATTCCTCTAAATCATAACCAACTACCGTCCATATCCCCGTGGAATCCTTCCTTATTAACCTTTCTAAATAGACATTCCTTATTATGGTCTTCCTGCTCAGAACAGTGACGATTGCCCTCTCCCCATTATTGTGGATGAGTTTTAGCTCGGTTTCCTTAATAGGGTAATCCCCTCGAATCCCTTCCGGGGAGATCTCCAGGCTGAGAAATACCTGGGCGGCATAAACAGGATCTAATTTATATACGGAGTGACCTCCATCCGCATTCCTCTGATCGGCCCTTTCCACCTCCAAATCCACAGGCACCTCCACCTCAGGTTGGAATGCCCCTTCCCCACCGGTCCACACAATCTCCAATGCCCCAAGATAATACCTCACTTCCCGGATGGCA
>MTKW01005991.1_pt1 | contig 13052 bp, 11 predicted proteins | sample 1042761 | NCBI WGS metagenome assembly MTKW01 (sample SAMN06205366, study PRJNA360243) | anaerobic digester metagenome | biome: Wastewater treatment plant; feature: Anaerobic digester sludge; material: sludge; isolation source: anaerobic digester fed with sludge from wastewater treatment plant ...
TGTGGCAGACTGTAATCAAGGCAGCTCGAGGACGGGTACCGGTGATGTTGGGTACAGGAACAAACAACACCCAGGACTGCATCGCTTTAACCAAAAAAGCAGAAGAAGTGGGTGGGGATGCGATACTGTTGGTTACTCCTTACTATAACAAACCACCCCAAAATGCCCTCTACGAACACTTCAAAGCAGTGGCCGCCGCAACAACACTACCGGTAATGATTTACAATGTTCCCGGCCGCACCGCCCGCAATATTGATCCAGATACGGTAGTTCGCTTAGCAAATGACGTCCCGAACATTGTTGCTCTTAAAGAGGCTGGGGGGAGCCTGGATCAAGTTTCCGAGATCTGCCGACGTGTCCCTAGCGGATTTAATGTCTACAGTGGAGATGACAGCCTCACTCTGCCCATGCTGGCCCTGGGAGCCAAAGGCATTGTCTCCGTAGCGTCCCACCTAGTGGCCGGCCAAATGCGAGAAATGATTTCTTCTTTTACTGAAGGTAACTGGGAAGCGGCTAAAGACATTCACCTAAAATATTTCCCAGTGTTCAAAGGCCTGTTTTTTACCACTAGCCCTGCACCGGTAAAAGCGGCCCTGAAACTGGTGGGTTTCCCTGTCGGCGGTCTGAGACAACCGCTGCTCCCGCTCACAAACAAAGAAGAGATCTATCTGGAAAGTATACTTAAAGAAGCAGGTCTTCTTTAAAGCTTAAGGAGGGAAACATTCCCTCCTTAGTTGTGTTAAGGTTGATTGGGCTGCCCAGCTATTGTAATAACACAGCAATTAAGGGTATAATATAGAGAGGCTACAGAGCGGGAGCGTTGGCAAAAAGGGCCAGGCTTTATCCCTGGTGGGCCCAGGGAGTTTTTTATTATATGTAGCACATAGGGAGGTGCGCTGTTGACCCTCGATACAAACAATAAGCTTACCCTAATTCCCTTGGGCGGAGTTGGGGAACGGGGTAAGAACATGCTTCTTCTGGAAACCGAACGAGATATTATTGCCATTGACTGCGGGTACATGATTCCAGAGGAGGAGCTGCTGGGAATTGACCTTGTTATCCCAGATATTTCTTACTTGTTAGATAACCAGGAAAAAGTGCGCGGCATTATTTTGACTCACGGCCATGAAGGACACATCGGTGCTTTACCATACCTGTTAAAACAAATCTCTGTTCCGGTTATTGCTACACCAATGACTGCCGGTATGGCACAGGTAAACTTACGGGCGGCCGGACTAAAGGGGGCCGATCTAAGAAGTGTAGACCCTGGAGAACAAGTGTCCCTGGGCGGTTTCAAGGTTGAATTAGTCACTGTTAGCCACACTTTGCCAGGGGCAGCAGCCGTGGTTGTCTCTACCCCGTGCGGAAGAGTAGTCCATACCGGAGATTTTCATTTTGACCAAACGCCCCCTAATGGTCATTTTACCGATATTCATCGCCTGGCTGAATTAGGTCGGCAGGGAGTGTTCTTACTGCTCTCCGATAGTAGTAATGCAGAAGTGGCAGGATATTCCCCGTCTGAACAAGAAACCGGCACCGCCATCCGCAATATACTTCAATCAGCCAAAGGCCGAGTTATCATGGTCGGTTACGGAGCCAGCTTGTACCGACTTCAGCAGGTAATCAACACAGCAGCAGCGTTTGGACGACGCACCTATATTTCGTGGCCGGACGGTCGTGCGCTGCTGGATTTAGCTTCCGAGGTCGGTCATCTGTCCTTTGCCGCTTCAGCTCTGTTCGATCCTAAGGCCGATGAATTACCTCCACACCAGCAGGTAATTGTGGTTTCCGGATTTGACAGCCTTGAGAATACCGGCACTGCCAGTTACGGCTCAAAGCCAGTAGTATCGGTGCAAGCCAGTGACACAGTTGTTCTGGTGGCTCCACCTGGACCGGGAAGTGAGAAGACCATAGCACGTCACATTGACAATCTGTTCAAAGCCGGAGCGGACGTGTACCCAGAACTTACTTCCTGGCGTCACCCCTTTGGCCACGCTTGTCGAGAAGAGCTTAAGCTCATGCTGAATCTAATTCAGCCGCAGTTCTTCGTTCCGATTCACGGCGATTATCGCCAATTAGTGTGGCATGCCCGGATAGCACAGCAAGTGGGTCTGCCAGCTGACAATATTCTGGTGGTGGAAAACGGCATCAGTGTAGAATTTACGCCGTCTAAGGCTCGTCTCGCCGGACGGATTACGGCTGGTAAAGTGCTGGTGGATGGGCTAGGTGTAGGTGATGTTGGCAACATTGTTTTGCGCGACCGTAAGCAACTATCTCAGGACGGAATTATCATTGTGGTAGTCACCATGAACAAAGAAAAAGGTGTGGTGGTTGCTGGACCGGATATTGTGTCTAGGGGCTTTGTCTATGTTCGCGAAGCAGAAGGATTACTGGAAGAAGCCAAGGAAAAGGTGCGTCTGGCCCTGGACAAATGTCAGACCTCTCAATGGTCTATAATCAAGAGCCAAATAAGGGATGTGCTCGGTAGGTTCCTGTTCGAACGCACCAGACGTCGCCCTATGATACTTCCTATCATCATGGAAATATAGCCAGGCCCGGCCTTACTGCTTAGGCCGGGTTTTTTCTGCCCTTTGTGACCCGAGTATATTAAGGTGGGCCTTACCCCATACTAAATACGTACCAACCTGGGCTTAAGCTTACTGTTTCAGAGCATCTATTAGGAGAGCATGGAGACAAAGATACGGTTTGTGTTGTCATCTTCAAAGAAAAAGCTTTGATACCGGCAACGCAGTCCAATTCTTACATTATCACTTCAGCAGGAGGTGTCGGTGAGTGAATAAGTGGACAATACCAAATAAGTTGCGGCTGGAAGAACAGCCTCAGTCCCCGGAGAAATCTGCTTCCCAACCCACAGATACACCTGCCAGCAACTTACAGGAACTCGGTCAACTAGCACCCCCCGAGGCACCTGACAGCAATATCCACTGTATGACCATTGTCGGGCAAATTGAAGGGCATCTGGTATTGCCTCCGCAAAACAAGACTACTAAATACGAGCATATTATCCCCCAACTGGTTGCCGTGGAGCAAAACCCGAAAATCTCCGGACTACTCATAATTCTCAACACCGTGGGCGGAGACGTTGAAGCCGGCTTAGCTATTGCTGAAATGATAGTTAGTATGAGTAAGCCTACAGTATCGCTGATTCTCGGCGGCGGTCACAGCATCGGAGTACCAATAGCCGTCAGTGCCGATTTCTCTTTCATCGCCACCACAGCCACCATGACTATTCACCCTATCCGCCTAAACGGCCTGGTGATCGGCGTCCCGCAAACGTATGAATATCTTGACAAAATGCAGGATCGGGTAGTCCGGTTTATTACTAAACATTCCCGTGTCTCTGAAACAAAATTTCGGGAACTTATGTTTAGAACAGGCGAGTTAGCTCGGGATATTGGCACCGTATTAGTAGGTCGAGAAGCTGTTGAAGTCGGTCTCGTTGATGCTGAAGGCGGCATTGAACACGCTTTAGCCAAGCTGAATGAACTTGTCGCTGACAAGAAATTACCCCAGGGGAGGCCTCTGCAATGATTATTCATACACCTATGCCCCTAGAATTGGTTCTGGACGGTAGCGACGAATTTCGTCCTTCTTATGAAGAAATCGATATTCGCGGCCGTAAAGTGCTGGTGGAAAGAAAGGATGCAACTCATGCCAGCGTTGTTCGAATCCTAAGCACGAATCCAGCCGATTTCCTCGATCCAACCTTATTTCCAGGAGCTATTATCACTTTTCAAGCCAAGTAGGCTCTCTTTTTTCTGCTCAATACCCCTACCGCCTGGCGTTATTTACTGTTATAATTAGAGCGGATAAATGAGGGGAGGTCAGTTCTCTGGAACTCTTGTGGGGTTTACTTGGCGGTACGGGGCTATTTATTTTTGGTGTTCATATGATGGGTGAAGGGTTAGAGAAAACAGCCGGGAAACGATTGCGGCGCATTCTTGAGCTCCTTACCAATTCTCCCTTCGTGGGCATTTTAGTGGGTATTGGAATTACTGTTCTTATCCAAAGCAGCAGTGCGACCACAGTCATGGTTGTCAGTTTTGTCGATGCCGGGCTACTTTCCCTAGGACAAGCTATTGGTGTTATTTTTGGGGCTAATATCGGTACCACCATAACTGCTCAATTGGTTGCGTTGAACCTGAATCAATTAGCTTTGCCGGCCATAGGTATAGGATTCCTGCTTTTCTTCCTGGCCCGGGAGCCACGCGGAAAAACGTTAGGAGAGGTCATCCTCGGATTCGGCCTCATTTTTTTGGGCATGAACATAATGTCGGCCAGTGTAGAGCCCTTGCGTGACGAGCCGTTCTTTTTTCACTTGATGGGCACGCTCAGTACTCACCCCGTTCTGGGGGTAGTTATCGGAGCTATGGTGACAAGTATTATCCAAGCTAGTAGTGCTACCATCGGAATGACCATCGCCTTGGCCGGACAAGGTATCATCGACCTAACTGCTGCCATGGGCCTGGTATTCGGTAGCAATATCGGTACCACAATAACTGCTCTGCTAGCTTGCGTGGGCACATCTCTAAATGCCAGGCGTGCTGCCTTAATCCATTTTTTGTTTAATACTCTAGGAGCCATACTCTTCTTGCCTTTCATTTCGCCATTTCTGACCTTGGTAGAAGCTACTTCTTCTGATCTGGCTCACCAAATTGCCAATGCCCATACCATGTTCAACATCATCAACACTTTGCTTTTCTTACCTTTCTTACAATATATGGGACGAGTGGTTACTACCCTGTTACCGGGTGAGGAAGCAGTTCTTGAACGCGGCTTAAAATATATAGATAACCGCCATGTTTCCCGTCTACCGGTTAACATTGCTTTGGGTCAAGTGACGAAGGAACTGGTTCGTATGGGTGAATTGGCCAAGGCCAGTCTACAAGATGCCATGGCTAGTATATACGAGGATAATAGCAAACGGGTCCAGCTAGTGGAACAAAAAGAGGAAATAATAGATGAGTTAGAAATGGAAATCACCGCTTTTCTAGCCACAGTCTCCCAACAAGGCCTAGACAGCAGTGCCTCGCGGCGACTTACCGGCTTGTTGCACGCAGTCAACGACTTAGAGCGGGTAGGGGATCATTCTTATGAGTTAGTTCGTTTAATTGACACACGTCTGGACAAACACACGACCTTTTCGGCCGAAGCACGGGCCGAGCTGAATGAACTCTACAATCTGGCCTTGAAAGCCCTGGAGGCTTCTTTGGAATCGCTCCGGACCGATAACATGGGTTTAGCCCAAAAAGTAGTGGAATGGGAACAACAGGCTGACATAATGGAGCGTTCTTATCGAGACAAACACATCAGCCGTCTAAACGAAGGTATTTGTATGCCAGCTGCAGCAGTGGTTTATTTAGACATAATCGGTAACTTAGGCCGGATAATCGACCATGCTAACAACGTGGCCCACATGGTACTGGATGATTTTTAAAGGATTATTGTTAAGGTGTGTAGAATATTTCAGCCAGATAACCAGAGTAACCAGTAAGGCGGGATGGCAATGCCGCGACTTCAAAAGAACAAGCGCACGAACAATAACCAGCCTCCACTTACAGGTGCAATTCTGGTAACAGCTACCTCGTTGTTGGTATTGGCTAGCTTATTTTCAGAACGCATGGGGCTGGTAGGCGGTTTTCTGCGTCGTGTTCTCTGGTCCCTATTTGGCCTGGCAGCTTACCTGCTACCTGTAATCTCTTTAGGTGCAGCCCTAGCTGTAATGCTGGGCCGCCGGATCAAGGCAGAAGCAATTGGCGGTCTGGTTCTAGTTTTCTTAATGATTGTCATCGGAGTTCAGCTTAGCACCCCTGCTACATCACTCTATCCGAACGGCCGCGGCGGACTTGTCGGCCAGGTCCTGGCCTTAGGTTTGGTCCGTCTTTTCGGTCGTGTCGGCAGCTGGATTCTGCTAGCTGCCCTAACTGTTATCGGTTTGATACTAATTAACGAAGAGTTTTTCCTGGCTTTGAGCGCAGCCTTAAGGAAGCGCCTTAGTCAGAAGCCAAGCTCGCCTCGGTTTTCTGTAAACGACTCGGCCTTTCCCGCTGTTGATAACAGTAAGCCAATTCTTAAGCCTGGTAACGTGGTCAGGATTAAGAAAGCGGACACGATGTCTCTAGCCACGGCTCAGTCAATTACCGCTACCGGCCAAGCTTTATCTGACCAAGAAAGTCGGTCTGAACCTGCTAGGGCAAGAATTCCGCCTAGCGGTTTATTCTGTCTTCCCCCTGTTACCATACTGCGTAAGCCGGTTCGGCTTAAAGATCAACGACTCGAAAAGGATATAAGCGAAAACGTTAGGATTCTGGAGCAGACCTTAGCCAATTTTTCGGTTCAGGCTAAAGTAACCGAAGTATGCTATGGACCGGCTGTAACACGGTACGAGATCTACCCGGCCCCTGGAACGAAGGTAAGCCGTATCGTGTCCCTATCTGATGATATTGCCCTTGGCCTTGCTGCTACCGATGTCCGCATCGAAGCACCTATTCCAGGGAAAGCAGCTATCGGTATCGAAGTACCTAACAAGGAAATACAGCCTGTCTTTCTCCGTGAAGTAATTGAATCAGCAATATTTGCTCAGTCCGCCTCCCCGCTCACTATTGCTTTAGGGAAAGATATCAGCGGCACACCGGTGGTGGCTGATCTGGCAAAAATGCCCCACCTTCTCATAGCCGGGGCTACCGGTTCCGGTAAGAGCGTATGCATTAACACACTCATTAGTAGTATCTTGTTCAAGTCGACTCCAGATGAAGTCAAGTTGTTGTTAATTGATCCTAAGATGGTAGAGCTTGCCAGTTTCAACGGTATCCCGCATCTTCTGGCTCCGGTGGTGACCGATGTCAAGAAAACGGCTGGGGTTCTGAACTGGGTAGTAACCGAAATGGAGAACAGATATAGCTTGTTCGCAGCTGCCGGCGTTCGTGATATTAGGCGCTATAATGAAGCCAAGCCGGAGGCAAGACTCCCGTTCGTTCTGGTGGTGATCGACGAGTTGGCTGACCTGATGATGGTATCACCGGCAGATGTAGAAGAAGCTATATGCCGGTTAGCTCAAATGGCACGAGCAGCCGGTATTCATTTGGTTATGGCTACGCAACGGCCGTCTGTAGACGTAATAACCGGCTTGATTAAGGCCAATATCCCTTCCCGCTTATCATTCGCCGTTTCGTCGCAAACAGACTCACGCACTATTCTGGACCTGAACGGGGCGGAAAAACTGCTGGGAAAAGGTGACATGTTGTTTTATCCGGTGGGGGCTTTTAAACCCCAACGGGTACAAGGAGCGTTTATTTCCGATCAGGAAGTAGCGAAATTGGTTGAATTCTGGCATAATCAAGGTGAACCTAGATTCGACGAAGCTATCCTCAAAGTACAACCTAAGACTAAAGATGATCCCACGGAAGAAGTGGATGAACTATTTTACCAAGCGCTGGAACTTGTGGTTGAGACCGGCCAAGCATCGGCTTCTTACTTACAACGTCGTTTTCGCATCGGCTATACCAGAGCTGCCCGCATCATCGACCAGCTCGCGGCCAGAGGCTATGTTGGTCCGTCCGAAGGCAGCAAAGCCAGGCAGGTATTAATTAGCAAGGAACGTTATCAACACCTTCTGGATTCAACCGAACTGTAAGGAGCTCTTTGGGGGGACATGAAGTGCCTAACAAGGAAAACATAGAGGATCAGGGGCAAGTACTGGCTCAAATTGGCAGTTTGCTCAGGGAGACACGAGAAGCCAAAGGACTAACACTTGAAGCAGCTCAGGAAGAAACGAAGATTCGTCGCCACTATCTACGAGCCTTGGAGCAGGGCCAAAAAGAGATTTTGCCCGGCGAAGTATATCTCAAAGGATTTCTAAAGAATTATGCCTGCTTTTTAGGATTGCCGGGTGAAGCCTTGGTTAATCGTTACAGTCAAAGCAGAAAACCACAAGATGACAGTGCCCCCGGTCCTAAACCCCGAAGTTCGTGGATACCCCCAACACGTCCAACCTTTCGGCGCCGAACTTTATTAGTAATGGCCCTGCTCTTACTATTGGTTGTGGCTTCAATTGCCCTGACCAAAGGATTAATCCCGCCTGGTCCGCAACCCAAAGAGCCGCCTGGAGTCGAAAACCAGGTACCTTTGGCACCGCCCCCCGAAAACTTCCGTGACCAACCAGACCCTGAGGTAGCGCGAGTTGACGTTGAGACTGTACACGATACTGAAGGTGAAATCATCTATCGGGTAACTGAGTCACCGCAGATTGAATTGTTTGTTACTAGCGATCGCTGCTGGATAGCAATCCGTACTGATAATTCAGCGGAAATAGCGGAGACCCTTACTGACGGAACTCGCCGCACTATTAGTGCCACTGATACCATTTGGCTCCGGGCCGGAAATCCAAGTGTCTTGGATCTTACTGTCAATGGTCTTCATGTGGGTAAAGCCGGTAAGCCCGGCCAGCCACGAAATATCACTGTTAAGCGTCAGTTATAGTTTGAAGCCTAGTCGATGGTTACCTAAAGCAGTTATGGCAGAGAGGGATTATGTCCGTGAAACAACAAACAGTATACCTAATCTCACTGGGTTGTGCCAAGAATCTGGTGGACTCCGAACACATGTTAGCTACACTGGCAACAGAAGGGTACGAATTTACAACCGACCCCAAAGAAGCCCATATCATCATCGTCAACACCTGTGCCTTTATTACCGCAGCCCAAGAAGAAACCATTGACACCATCCTAGAATTGGCCGAACTTAAAAAAAGCGGCAAATGTCAGCATCTGGTTGTTACCGGTTGCCTAGCTCAACGTTATGCCCAAGACATAGCCACCCAAATGCCTGAAGTTGATGCTGTGCTCGGTACGGGAAGGCTAGGGGATTTACCTGAAGTTCTTCGACAGTTAAATAGCGGTAACACCATCGTTTGTCTGGGTGCCCCAGGAGGGCTTTTGGAAGGCCAAAGACTGCTGTCGACTCCCCCGGGAATGGCATATTTGAAGTTGGCTGAGGGCTGTCATCACCACTGCACTTATTGCATTATTCCTGAGCTAAGAGGTCCGCTGGTAAGTCGACCGGAAAATAGCATTGTCGAGGAAGCTAGAGCTTTGGCCGACCAAGGAGTACGAGAGCTAGTTCTCATTGCTCAGGATTCTGCCAGCTACGGACTGGATCTGTATGGGAAGCGTCGCCTACCGCACCTGTTAAGAAAACTCACGGCAATAGATAATCTTCAGTGGATAAGACTACTCTATCTGTATCCTGAGCACATTAACGCTGACTTATTGGCTGTGATGACGGAAGAAACGAAGATTTGTCATTATCTGGATATGCCTTTGCAGCACATAAGTGATCGTATCTTGAGAGCAATGGGACGGAGCAGCCGTCAAGAAACCCTACTGAAACTTTTGACCCAGGTGCGCAGGACACTGCCCGATGCTGCTTTGAGAACTACATTCATTGTTGGATTTCCAGGAGAAACAGAGGTTGATTTTCTCGAGCTCTTACATTTTGTTCAAGAACAAAAATTCGATTGGGTTGGGGCCTTTGCTTATTCGCCTCAACATGGTACCCCGGCAAATAATCTTCCCAATCAGGTTCCTGACAAGCTTAAAAAGGAACGCCTACACGAACTACTCCGCTGTCAACGGCCAATCTCCCGCGAGCGCAATCGGGCTTGGCTAGGAAAGAAACTGCCAGTGTTAATTGAGCAGTCAAGCAGCCAAGGGGCAATTGGACGCTGTTTTCGGCAAGCACCGGATGTGGACGGGATAACTTATGTAAGAGGAGAAGGCTTGCTGCCAGGGCAGTTCCAACAAGTGGTTATCGAACAGACAACGACTTATGACTTAAAGGGGAGAATAGTAAGTGAACCTACCTAATAAGATCACCCTGGTACGGATTGTTTTGATCCCCCTATTCATGTTAATTGTCGGGTTGAAATTGCCCTATGGTGATTATTTGGCCACCGTTGTTTTTGTGATTGCAGCCCTTACTGATACGTTGGATGGATATCTAGCCCGCCGTCGCCAAGAAGTCACCCGCTTTGGCAAGCTCCTTGACCCGCTGGCTGATAAGCTGCTAGTTAGTGCTGCTCTTCTGGTTTTGGTTGAAGGAGGGCGCCTGGTGTCTTGGGTTGCACTCCTTATTATTGGGCGGGAGCTCGCTGTGACCGGCCTACGGGCTATTGCAGCCGCCGACGGAATTGTAATTGCTGCCAGCCCTCTGGGCAAGCTAAAAACCATATTTCAGATTATCGCCATTACAGCCTTGCTGGTTCAGGATTATCCTTTTAGTCTATGGGGTATCCCTTTTGGTAACATCGCTATGTCCCTGGCAGTAATCCTAACCATATTTTCAGGCATCGATTACTTTCTTAAAGGTCGGAAACTATGGCTTACCTCATAAAGTAACCCATGCATATTTTGGCCCTGTCACCAGGCTTTGCCTGCTAATTGGCAAGGCCTCTTATGTTATAATAGGAGCCAGGTAAATAAGGGGGGAGACCTGGCTCATGCGGTATCGCGGGTATCGAGTTGATATCATAGTTGCCTTAGCATTACTGACCGTACTGATTCTTGTTGGTGGTCAAACCGTCTACAGACAATTATTGGTCGAACGCCCCCTGTTACAGGATCTCCGGGCCGTACCAGGAGTCAGGGCGGTAATAATAGACAACACTACAACCGGATACAACATAACGCTTGATCTTTTGCCCGTGGGGAATCTGTCAGATGTTTACCGGCAAGCAATTTACGTGATCCAAAGACACCTGAACCCGTCGGATTTTTCCCTAAAACTGGCCGATAATCGTACCCCGGCCTTAGAAGACCTTTATTGGCAAATGCAGATCTATATTGAAGAAGCGATAATGAAGGGCAATTTTAGTACTACGGCGACAAAACTGGGCGAATTGGCTGCTGTTGTCGGGGTTAACGAAAAATTTTATGTTGACGAAGAATGCGTGTATTTAGAGCTCCGCCAAGATGCAACGTATTTATACGCTGTGCGTCAGCGCGGCCAGCCTCAGAAGGAGGCGGCAGCACTGTGAACAAGGAAGTAATGCTGGGCCTCGGATTGGGTATTTTGCTCTTTGCCGGTCTTCGTGGGCTCAATTTCTTACCCTTGCTTTTGATTGCTATTCTGGTTTATATATTCTACGAACGAGGTGGCCTCAAGGTTATACAGCGACGNNCCGGACCGCCGGGAACAGGCAAAACACTCTTAGCCAAAGCTGCGGCCACTTACACTGACGCCGTTTTCTTAGCGGTAGCCGGCAGCGAGTTCATAGAAATGTACGCCGGTGTGGGAGCACAGCGGGTGCGTGGTCTATTCCAGCAGGCCCGTCAATTGGCTACCCAGGGTCACAAGCAAACAGCTGTGATCTTCATCGACGAAATTGATGTGTTGGGTAGTAAGCGAGGTCAATATCAGGGCCACTTAGAGTATGACCAGACCTTAAACCAGCTCCTGGCCGAAATGGATGGTATCAAGGACTACGCAGGAACCAAAATACTTGTCATGGCTGCTACTAACCGGCTAGACATGCTGGATCCGGCACTGCTACGACCGGGGCGTTTCGACCGGGTAGTACAAGTCGAACTACCGGATCAAGAAAGTCGTTATCAGATTCTGAAGTTGCACACCGGTAATAAACCCCTAGCTGATGATGTAGATCTAACAGAAATTGCCCGGGCTACGTTCGGCTTTTCCGGGGCACACTTAGAGAATTTGGCTAATGAAGCTGCCATTCTCGCTTTGCGAGAAAACAATAATATTATTAACCAACGCCACTTGATCGAATCCATTGACAAAGTCTGTCTAGGCGAAAAACTCGATCGGCGACCACAAAAAGAGGAGCTTTGGCGTATTGCTATCCACGAGGTTGGTCATGCCGTGGTCAGTGAAGTACTAAAACCCGGTTCGGTAGCAGCCCTGACCATTGTTTCTCGCGGCCAAGCCCTAGGCTATACCAGACAGACNNGTTTTGCTGGCCGGTTTGGCAGCAGAAGAAATCTTCCTTGGAATTGGAAGTACCGGTGCTCAAGGGGACTTAGAGCAAGCGGTGACTATAGCTAAAAAGATGATTCAAGCCGGTATGTCTTCTTTAGGACTAGTTTCCATAGTGGACATGTCAAATACCGATTTGCACAAAACAGTCGGTGATATTTTGAATCGGGAAAAGCAAGCAGCAGAATGTATTTTACGAGAACAACAAACCAAAGTGATAGTCTTAGCTCACCAACTAATGGAGAAAGAACGGCTGGAAGGCAAAGAACTGCGAATATCCTTGGCGCAGACAGATGTCTCAGACGATTCGAATACCAAGAAAATGCTGGCTGTCTAGCCAGCATTTTTCCCTAATAACGGATTTGTGACTACTTAGCAGGAGAAACCNNACAGCTTTGGAAGTCGCTTGGAAACGGGCTGATGTTATTATCTTAACCGGAGGTCTTGGACCTACTCAAGATGATATTACTAAAGAGGCTGTGGCCGAGTTTTTGGGTTTAGAATTGATTTTAGATTCGTCTTCGCTGAAGACAATTCGATGCTTCTTTTCTAGACGCGGTCATCACATGACTGACAACAATATTAAGCAAGCACTGCTGCCTAAGGGAGGACTAGCTCTCCCGAATCCCAACGGCACTGCACCCGGCGTGTGGCTGGATCGCCAGGGTAGGGTAGTAGCCATCCTTCCTGGTCCACCGTTTGAACTGCAGCCGATGTTTGAAAATCATGTACTTCCTCGTCTAACAGCTTTCTTGGGAGAAAAACAAACCATCATAAAGTCGCGGATTCTTAAGCTTTACGGCATTGGCGAATCTCAGGCCGAGGAACAAGTTAAGGATCTAGTAGGTAGTACTAACCCTACCTTAGCTTCATATGCCAAGCCAACCGAGATCCAATTCCGCCTTACGGCAAAAGCTTTTTCTCAGGCGGAAGCTGACAATCTGCTGCAGTCACTGGAGAACAAACTATACGCTCGCTTAGGCCCGTATATTTTTGCTCGGGACGAAGATACCATGCAAGCAGTGCTAGGTAGACTCCTA
>MTKW01001783.1_pt1 | contig 13044 bp, 13 predicted proteins | sample 1042761 | NCBI WGS metagenome assembly MTKW01 (sample SAMN06205366, study PRJNA360243) | anaerobic digester metagenome | biome: Wastewater treatment plant; feature: Anaerobic digester sludge; material: sludge; isolation source: anaerobic digester fed with sludge from wastewater treatment plant ...
TTGCCGGCAGCCTCTTTAGCCTGGTCCCATTTGGCCAGGGTAGTCAAGGCCAGGCTTGCTGCTTCACAGGCCTCTTTCTGGCCGTGTTCCATTGACCATTGATCTCTGACCCGGTCCGCAACTACAGCACATATCATGCCGGCCCTTATGTTGAACAGAGAAGAAAGGGTCATGATTGTCGCACCCTCCATCTCAAGGTTGGTGACTCCTGCCCTTTGGAGGTCTTCTACCAAAGTTTCCCCTCGCCTCGGCAAGTATTGGGCCGCAGATACCCTACCCTGGCCGGCGAAAAAAGACGCGGCCGTGGCTGCGATACCGAGATGGTAGCGGTACCCAAGTTTTTCACACGCGGTGATGAGAGCCAGTACCGCCTCATAGTGGGCCACTGCAGGGAAGGCAGGGTCAATGTATTGGTCGCTGGTGCCGTCGTAACGAACACAAGCAGTGTTGATAATAAGGTCGCCGAGGGCTATGTGTTCTTGGAGGCACCCTGTTGTACCAACCCGGATGACCGTTTTAGTTCCCAGTTTTGCCAGGTCCACAAGTGCGACTTCAGCAGATGGCCCGCCGACACCTGTAGACATCGCAGAAATCCTTACATCCAGATACCGGCCGGTGATGGCGCGCCACGAGCGATTGTGGGCTACTTCCGTGCTGTCATCCCATAGGCTTGCGATGAGGTCTATCCTGCCAGGATCTCCGGGAAGAAGTACGTATTCGGCCAATTCCCCAGGTGCGCACCTGGTCCCGTGTCTCTTGCCTCCTGAAATCACAGGGTCAGAAGCTTTCACTGTACCGGCCTTGGTTTGGGCCTTGCTCTTGCTGTTTTCCCGCATCGCGTGTTTTGCCTCCTCCGGGTGAAATATCTACATAGGTATGATATCATACCTGTGGAATCCTTGACAACTAAGTCTATATTCAAAGGGAGGGTCTGTTTTGCAGAAGTCAAAGATGGCAATAGTTCTGTTACTGGTTATCAGTCTGTCCTTGCTAGTCTCGGGCTGTGCGGGAAGCGAACCAGAAACCGACAAGAAGAAAGTGGCCGTCGTATTCTCCACGCCCATCGGTGCGAGCCAATTCGTGCAGTTAATCAACGATGGGGCCCAGGCAGCGGCCAAAGATTTTGCCGACGAGATCGAGCTCAAGACCGTTGAGTCGCCGAACTTGGACGCGGTGGAAGAAAATTTAAGAGCCATGGCCAAGGCTGGATATGATCTAGTGGTCACTCATTCATTCGACACCGCCGAGATTCTTACCAAGGTGGCCAAGGAGTTTCCGGATACAAAGTTTATGACCATTGATGCCTTTATTGACTTGCCAAATGTACGGTCCGCTCAGTTTCGGGAGCACGAGGGCATGTTTCTGGTAGGAATGGTAGCAGCGTCAATGTCTGAAACAGGGAGGATTGGGTACGTAGGAGCCAGTGATACGCCTTTTGGACATAGGTGGGCTTATGGATACGAGCAGGGCGCCAAGCACGTTAAGGAAGATATTGTATATACCGATGGCTATGTAGGAAGTTACAACGACCCTGCCAGGGCAAAGGAACTGGCTTTGGCCCAGCAGCAGAAGGGCGCGGATGTTATTATGGCCAGCGCTGCAGGTGGAAACTACGGTGTCTTTGAAGCCGCCAAAGAGAAGGGGTTTTATACCTTTAGCGTTGACGTGGACGAGTGCCATTTGGACCCTGATCACATTATCGGTTCTATGGTGAAGAAGTCTGACGTTGCTGTCTACACAGCCATGAAAGAACTGGCCGAAGGCGATCTTACCACCGGGCAGAAGACTTACGGCTTGAAGGAACGCGGTGTAGGCCTTTGTATTCTTGAATACCCGGACCACCCGGAAAACGATATTCCTCAGGAAGTCCTGGATAAGGTTGAAGAGGCACGTGAGCAGATTGCTTCAGGGGAGCTAAAGGTCATTGACTATGTTGAAGTCAACGTGGGGAAATAGACTATTTGGGAGTGTGGAAGGGAGTTCGCGTGACGGCCTCCCTTCTCCCAATAACAGATGGGAGTGACTATGCGTGGATCTTGCGCTGGAGATGATAGGGATTACCAAGCGCTATCCAGGCGTAACAGCCTGNNGAAAATGGAGCCGGCAAGACCACGTTGATGAAAGTGCTATATGGCCTTGAACAGCCTGACGAAGGCCGGATCCTGGTAATGGGAAAGGAAACCAGGATCGACGGAGTGGACAAGGCTATAGATCTTGGAATTGGCATGGTTCACCAGCATTTCATGTTGGTAAAGGATCTAAGTGTTGCCGAGAACATTGTCTTGGGAAGAGAACCTAGAAAAGGTTTTAGATTTGACAAGCAAAGAGCCATCCAGGAGATCGAGGATCTTGCCCGGGGCAATGGCTTCAATCTGGACGCTTCCAGGCTCGTTTCCCAATGTCCTGTTGGCATTCAGCAAAGCGCCGAAATCCTCAAAGCATTGTACCGCAAGGCAAGGATATTGATATTGGATGAGCCCACAGCTGTTTTGACGCCCCAAGAATCCCGTCAGCTCTTTTCCACCCTTAAGTCCCTTTCGCAAAACGGCGTTACTATCATATTCATCACTCATAAACTCTCAGAGGTCATGGAGGTTTCTGATCGCATCACCGTTTTGAGAACTGGACGGGTTACCGGAAACCTGATCACCAAAGAGACGAATCCCAGGGAAATTGCCCGGCTAATGGTAGGCCGTGAGGTGTTTCTTAAGAGGAAGGAATCAACAGCAAAGCCAGGAGACGTTGTGCTTGAGGTTGACTCGTTGGTTGTGGGTGAAGGGGCGCATCATTTGGTAGACGGAGTCAGTCTGGAAGTACGTGCAGGCGAAATCCTCGGTATAGCAGGGGTTGCGGGCAATGGACAATCTGAGTTGCTTGAGGCTATTGCAGGGCTTCGATATGTCGCTTCCGGTTCAGTACGGGTGGATGGACGCGATATCACGAATCAAGGAGTAGCAAGGGCTCGAAGGGCAGGTGTGGCCCATATTCCTGAAGACAGGTTTAAGCGAGGACTCGCTGTCGATGCCACTGTGGGTGAAAACGCTATAATGGGCAGGCAAAGCCAGGCCCCATTGAGCCGTGGCGGCCTAATGCAGGCAACTGAAGTCCGGCGTTCGGCAGAGGAAATCGCCAGTGCTTTTGCGGTAAAGATGACTTCATCTGACCAGGTTGCTTCTTCTCTGTCAGGGGGAAATCTTCAAAAACTCATTTTGGGCAGAGAATTGACGTTATCACCAAAGGTGATTCTCGCAGGCCAGCCCACACGAGGAGTTGATATTGGAGCTACTGAGTTCATCCACAGCGAGATCCGTCGTATCGCAGACATGGGTGCCGGTGTGCTCCTGGTTTCAGCAGAACTTTCGGAGATTCTCGTTTTATCTGACCGGATCTTGGTTATGTTTAACGGCGGGATCGCCGGCCAGAGGTTTCCTGACAAGACTTCAGAGGAAGACCTGGGGTTGCTGATGGCCGGGTTTAGGCACGACGGAGGTGACACCTTATGAAGGCGTCTCATTTTCTCAGGGTCAGACTTGCAGATGCTCTGACACCGATAGTGGTTATCCTTATTGGGCTTCTTATCGGTTGTATTCCTATCATAATAGCAGGGGAAAACCCTCTGCCAACCTATGCACAGCTTTTCTATGGGGCTTTTGGCAACATGGACAATCTTGCTTCTACCCTTGTCAGGTCTATACCGGTTGCTATTACCGGTGTTGGTGTCTCGGTTACTGCTAAGTCGGGGCTTTTCAACATGGGCGGGCCGGGACAGCTACTGCTAGGTGCGATTACAGCAGCCGCAGTCGGAGCGGCTATCAATCTACCACGGGCTCTTTCCATCCCTTTGGTGCTGCTGTCCGGGATTATAGGTGGTATGTTGGGCGCGTTGTTGCCGGCGGTTTTAGAGTCGAAATTTCGCATGAATGTGTTGGTAGTGACCCTTCTTTTCAATTATGTCATCAGTTTATTTGTGACTTTTATGGTGAACTACCGCCTGAGAGATACGACTGTTGCAGGGCTTGCCCAGGAGACCAGGCCTATCTCAGACGCTGCCAGACTTACCCGGATTGTACCTGGCACCAGGCTTCACACCGGTATTTTCATCGCCCTGGCCGTGGTTCTTGTGGCCTCATTTTTTCTCAAGAAATCAGTATTGGGGTATGAACTCCGGATGTCCGGTTTCAACCCGTTTTTTGCAGAGTACGGTGGGCTCAATCGCGCAAAGATTGTCCTGGTAGCTATGCTGATTTCAGGCGCCCTTGCAGGGTTGGCCGGATCTATCGAGGTTTGCGGAGTGTACCACCGTTTCGTTGTAGATACTCTTGACGAGCATGCATGGACGGGAATCACAGCTTCACTTCTGGGAAATGCCAATCCCGTTGGGGTGCTTATTGCTGCTGTATTGGTGTCTGCTCTGAATACCGGCGCGCTGGGGCTCACACGTACGACCAACGTGCCTATTGAGATAGCATCCATTGTCCAAGCGGTGATCGTCTTGTTCATAGCTTCCAGGCTAGGAGTGCAGTCGTGGCTCCTGGGTCTTGAGAGGAGGCATAAAGAGCGTGCTCAGTGAAATATTTGATCTGTCGCTTTTCGGTGCAACGTTTCGGATGGTCACGCCGATTTTTCTGGCTGCACTGGGTGGTACGTTCTGTGCTCAGGCAGGGGTTTTCAATATTGCTCTTGAGGGTATGATGCTGGTAGGTGCTTTTGCGGCGGTTGTCGGATCTCATTTCAGCGGTAGCGCTTGGATAGGATTGCTATCGGCAATCGCAGGTGGTTTGATAATGGCCCTTATTTTCGCCGGAGCAACCTTACGCATGAAGGCGCACCCTATAGTGCTTGGCATAGCTTTGAACATGCTGGCAGGCGCGTCGACTACATATTTATTGACTCAGATTTTCCATGTTACAGGGGCTTTTCGGAGTCCTAGTCTTCCCAGCATGCCGGTGATTCATCTTCCTGTGGTACAGGACATTCCAGTCTTGGGGCAGATCCTTTCAGGACACAGTGTCATAGTATATGTATCCTGGGGTGCTGCCTTGCTGGGCTCCTTCTTACTGTATGAACAGGTGATAGGCCTCAGAATCAGGGCCGTGGGCCAGAACCCACAGGCCGCTGGGACCCTGGGAGTGAGTGTAGAACGCACCAGGTTCTTTGCGATACTTCTCTGCGGGGTATTGGCAGGGATGGGCGGTGCCCAGCTTTCCATCAGCAATGTAAGGTTGTTTGTACAAAATATGACTGCAGGCCGGGGTTTCATAGCTCTTGTAGCAGTTTTGTTCGGCCGAGAGAAGCCTCTTGGGGTGTTTGGCGCCAGTATGATGTTCGGATTTCTTGATGCTCTAAGCGTCCGGATCCAGGGTGCCTCTATTGCGCCCCAATTCGTTATGATGATCCCTTATGTCGGGACTATAGCCGCGTTGTTCATTCTAAGAGACAAGCAGGTGCCGGTTCTGGCCAAAAGCGACGATTCTGAGGAGAAAGGAGGGAGGAGAAGTGGCTGATACAGATTCTACCCGTGATGTCCGTTCCAAAGATGCAAATACTGGAGATGTCAATTCTGACGATACTCTTGGCGATAGTCAGCATCTTGAGCGGATTCAGCCGTTGGAGAAGAGAGCTTTGTTGCGTGACGTAATATACAAGACTCTTTTGGACCTAGTACGGTCCGGGCAGTACCAGCCGGGGGACAGGCTGCCTAGAGAGTCACAGCTGGCCAGTCAGCTCAATGTTTCACGCACGCCTCTTAGAGAAGCCCTCCAGATGCTTGAGGCCGATGGTTACCTGGTGCGGCAGCGGGGACGAGGTACTTTCATTAAGGAAAGAATAGCTGCGGTGGAAACCGGCCTTGAGACTCTGGATAGCATGACTGACGTTGTCCGGCAGCACGGGTTTGAGCCTGGCACGGCATGTACAGAGATTATTCTCGAGGATGCTGATTCGACTAAGGCAGAAGCTCTGGAGATCCCAGAAGGATCAAAGGTTTGCACCATCAAAAGACTCAGGACCACTGATGGAGAACCGTTGTCATGGGGATGGATCTCAACTCCAAGAGATCTCCTGCCCGAAATCCCTGCTCCGGAAGAGGTTGCCGGTTCGGTCATTCACTATCTTGAGAGCAAGCAAGTTAGGATTACCGTTGCTTTAGCGACTATTTCCCCTGTTGTGGCAGACCGGAAAATGGCTGAGGTGCTGAGAGTAAAGCGGGGCACACCTCTCCTGAAACTCTGCCAAACACACTACAGAGATGATGGCAAACCGGTAGCTGTGTCTGAGACGCTATATAGATCAGATGTTGTACGATTCAAGGTGATTCGGAGGAGGAGGTAGATTCTCTGTGTGGGCTCATGTCTCAGTTCCATCCGAATTGGCAGAACAGTCTGGTAGGGGCAACATCTCTGCCTCAGGAGAGTCTACCAAGAAAATGCGGGTTCAAGCCGCAATATACGCAGGGAGGGTACATGTATGAACAGTCCTCTTACTATTACTGACGATGTTCTCGTGGCCCGTGCAAAGGAAGCCCGCCAGAATGCTTATGCTCCGTATTCTGGCTTCAAGGTCGGAGCAGCTGTGTTGACTGACGACGGCCGGGTTTTCACCGGTGTAAATGTTGAGTCTGTGTCCTACGGCTTGACGTGTTGCGCTGAGAGGGTTGCTGTATTCAAGGCTGTAAGTGAGGGTTCAAGGCGGATTACAGCTGTAGCAGTTGTTGCAGGGGAGGATACCCCGGCGGCTCCCTGCGGAGCATGTCGCCAGATTATCAGCGAATTTGGGCCTGGCTGCAGGATAGTTATGGAAGATCTAGCGGGTCACCGGGTGGTCTCGTCCATAAGCGAATACCTTCCGGCCGCTTTTGGGCCCCGGAACGACGCGCGCAGGGTAAAATTCCAGGGGCAAGGCCCAAACCTGACAGTCAATTGACTGGATGACACAGGAAGGGAGAGCAAATACCAATGCTGGATGAGTTGCAGGTAAGAGTACATGCTATTGCGCTGGAGTCTGCCAGGCTGGGACTCATAAGAGGAACATCCGGGAACATATCGGCAAGAGACCCGGAAACAGGCCTTGTGGTCATAACCCCGTCTGGCATTCCCTATGAGGCGCTCTCTCCTAATGATTTGCCTGTTGTAAACCTGGATGGCCATCTTGTCCGGGGAAATCTGAAACCGTCGTCAGAGACTCACCTACACATGGCCGTGTACCGGGCTAGAACCGACGTTAATGGTATAGCCCACACCCATTCGGTATACGGGACTGTTTTTTCGGTGCTGAACAGGGAAATCCCCACTGTTACCGTCCCTTTGGCTTTATATGGGCCCGTCTCAGTCGCACCTTTCAGAATACCCGGGTCTTTGGAACTGGCAGAGGAGGTAGTCACGCATCTTAGCAAGGCGAGGAAAGCAATTCTTCTCCAAAACCACGGTGTACTCTGTGTTGGAGTCACTGTTGAAGAGGCGCTGAATTGTGCCGCATATGTCGAAGAAGGCGCTCAGGTGGCCTATCTGGCTATGGCTGTGGGAACTTTTACTTCAATCTCACCTGAACACGCTGAAATGATGAAGGAGAAAGCGGGTAGAGGCGAAGCCTTGTGAATTTCCAACCCGCGCTCAGACACAGTTTTTGATGGGGCTTTATATTTGTGATTCTTAAGGGGGCAATACCATGCAATCGAAGCCGTCAGAACCTACGATGTTGCAGGTAAATACGGCGCAAGCCGGATCATCTGGGGAAATGCCTAAACTTGCTGCCGCTGCGAATACTCTGAAATACCATGATGATCGCGTCCTAATGTTGGACAGGCGGAGACTTCCGGATGAAGAGGTATGGCAAGAATACACGACTTACGAGGAAGTTGCCCAGGCCATTGAACAGATGGTTATCCAAGGGGCAGGAGCAGTATCCTACGCGGCAGGTTTCGGCCTGGCTCTGGCATTGGCCGGCAGCCGCGGGCATAAGGGTGAAGAATTCGGGCCTGCAGTACAGCAGGCAGCTTCCCGGCTCAGGGCCACAAGGCCTACGGGAGAACAATTGGCACCTTTGGTCGACGTACTGGAGAAGATGGCTGTTGAGGCCCGTTCTGCCGGACAAGACCCGGTTGCCACGGTTGTAAGGGAGGTCGAAGCAAGGATGGGCCGCGCAGACGCTATTGCTCGCAAATGCGGCCAATTTGCAGCCGATCTGTTGGACGACGGAGATGCTATCTTGACTCATTGTTACCCGGGCGGGGCCCTTCTTTACATGTTGGATCATGCCAGAAATCAGGGTAAGCACATTACTGTATATTCCACAGAAACTAGGCCCTACCTGCAAGGCGCAAGGCTGACCGCGGCGTGTACTTCCCAAATGGGCTTTGATACTACCCTCATTACCGACAACATGCCTGCTTTTCTTATGTATCAGGGCAAAATAGCGAAATTCGTTACTGCCTGCGATCGAATTTCTCTTGACGGCCATGTGGCCAACAAGGTGGGAACGTACCAGTATGCAATATGCTGCAACTATCACCGTATTCCTTTCATTGTTTTGGGCTACGCTGGCCCGCGGGCAAAATCCCCTGATAGCAAGTCTATAGAAGTTGAAGAAAGAGATCCTGAGGAAGTCCTCTATTGCAGGGGTGTCCGTACCGCGGCTCAGGGAGTCAAAGGCTACTATCCTGCCTTTGACATTACCCCTCCTACCCTGGTGACCGCAATAGTTACTGATAAGGGAATACTTTCCCCTCTTCAGATAAAGACAATATATGGTGGAAAGGTCTGACAGAAAAGAAAAGGAGCGAACAAGATGAACCGAAGAGCTGAGAGACTGTCGGCGTTGGGTGTCTATCCAGAAGACATAGCTAAATATGTTCTGGTGTGCGGAGATCCTAAAAGAGCTGAGATGATTGCCGCCAAATTTGATTCGGCCCGAGAAATGGGGTTTAACCGGGAGTATCGCAGTTTCACCGGAGAAATCAACGGTGTCCGTATGTCCGCGGTATCACATGGTGTTGGAGGTTCTGGCGCTGCGTGTTGTTTTGAGCAGCTGATCTATGCAGGCGCTCGAGCCATCATTCGTGTAGGTACCTGCGGAGCATGGGCACCCGGCATAAAGTCAGGAGATATCCTGGTGGGCACGGCCGCCGGTAGGGCGGAAGGCTTTACGTATGAGCAGGCCCCGTCAGGGTATCCGGCGGTATCTAACATTGATCTGGTAAGAGCCTTGATTTCTCAGGCCAAGAAACGAGGTGTGAATTTCCGTGCAGGCATCATGATGTCTCACGATGCCTTTTACGGAGGTGTTATGCCGTCACCTTTCCCTATTTGGATGAGAACTGATGCTGTCGGCGTTGAGCAGGAATTGGCCGCCCTTCTTGTGATCTCGAGCCTTCGGGGAATCAGGGCTGCAGGTGTTTTTGCCGTGGACGGAGCCGGCGAAGCGAATTACTTTAAAGTTGGCAAGTACAACCCGTACAATCCCACAGTCGACAAAGCAAAAGACGATGCCATTGAGATAGGTATCAGAGCCATGCTTGAATTCGTCGAGGCCGAGAATAAGGGAGAACTTATTACGCAGGTGGAGTATCGCCCGCAGAAGATCTACTAGGGTATGTCCCCGGGTTGTGACGTTGTTGAAGGGCCCAGCGTCAACCCTTGTTGGGGGCCAGGGTTCATTGTCTGGTGGCCCCCAAGTCTGCAACACATGAGCGGTCCTGGCGAAACAACTTCCAGAAGTACCTTTAATACTAATGGAATCAAGATTCGTGGGAATTCGCCTGATCCTTCACCCGGTGAACATCAATTACACAGTAAGGATCTCCATCCAATACATTGCATGTGTGTGTACACGTCAGGCCCGGCGAGTATCCATTGAATTTGGCCTGGTCTACCCAGCAGTACAATCTCCCCAGGCCAGTTTCACCGTATTCCTTCCACACTGCTGCCAATGGGCAGAATGTAATCCTGGTTTCTTTCTTGCCAGAGGGTTCTTCGACTGTTTCAGACCGCCAGCCTTTTAAGGGAAGGTCCGGGATCTCGTTGTAGTTTTCAGGAATTACAGGAAGGCCCTTTTCAATGACCCCGTTCCGTACTTTCTCACCACAAATGTTGCCGTATTTCCATACAGCGCTTTTGATAAGCTCTTTTCCCTCGTCTTCGCCAAGGCGGCTTACAATAGCTTTGGCCATTTCCATGTACAATATAGCCATCCTTGATGCCATCAGCCATACGTCTTTTTCCCAATCATCTGTTGGCTCAGGTGTGGTTTTTGTGTCGGTGACGGGTATGTGGTTGTCTACAGGCTTCAGGTTGTTAGTGTTGCCTTCAGTACATTGTTTGGCCGTCAAATCAACGTCTGAGTTAGTGGATGATTTACCGGTATTAGTCAAGGTAGCACCTCCGTAACAAAGTAGGTCTCTTGAGAGTATCAACAGAAAATTCGCTGCAAGGAGCAAGTATTCCTTTATTGGTTATCCATGTGAACACAGATGCGTGAATACAACGGCCGGCACAGGGTTATATAACAGATTCGGCAAATCCTCCTTTGTATACAGGCCTTAGTAATACCTGTTAGCAGGAAATGTTTGGTTTACGGAGTATATAGTCAGAGAGTGGTTAAGGCCCGCACTCACACCTAAAGCACGGATTGACGCTGTTTGAGCCCATCTAATCATCGATGCAAGGAATGCATGAGGTTCATTAGAAGAGCAGGCCCGACTCATAAAGGAGTTTGAAGTATATGAGTGAAGTCCGGGTTAAGAAACTGCGAACCGAAATCTATTGTAAGGGTAAGCAGTCAGACACAGACAAGCCAGGGATCAATATTACAGGGTTCTGGAGGCTTTATGAGATTGACAGGTTCATATCCCAGGGGTTTTATCCGAACTGCTCCTTTTTGTCAGAATATTTTGAAGTCCATAGAAGGACTGTAGAACGCGATATTGAACGGCTTCGTGATCGTTTTGGAGCTCCGATTGAGTATGATCGTATACGTAAGGGGTACTGCTACTCAGAACCATTTGTATTCACTGCAGTGAAACTACGGGAGGGCGAGGCTATTGCCCTGTTTTTGGGCCAGAAACTGCTCATGCAGTGCAAAGGCACCCCTTTAGAGGAGTTTGTCAAGAAAGCTATGTTCAAGATAAGAGTACTTATGCCTCAGGAAATTGAGGTCAATCTCGAACGTGCTCTTGAGGCTGTGTCTTTCCACGTTGACCCTTTGCGGGGGGAAGAAGTGGAAGTCGCCCAAAGGTACCAGGCCTTAGTCAAGGCTTTGGAACAACGTAGGGCTGTGAATATGGAATATTTCAGCGCAGGCCGTAACGCAGTATCCCAAAGAAGGATTGAGCCATACCATCTACGATTAGTGGACGGAACATGGTATTGTATTGCTTTTTGCCATGAAAGGCAGGATGTGCGTACTTTTGCCTTGGACAGAATCTTATCTCTTTCTATAACGGGCCAGAAGTTCAGAATTCCTGCCGGTTTCTCAATAGAGGAGTATCTTGGTGATAGCTGGACTATAGAGCGCGGCACTCCCAGGCAGGTGGTCATCGAGTTTGATCCGGGCCAGGTCCCGTATATCAGAGAAAAGCAGTGGCATCACAGCCAAAAGATAGAAGATCTTCCCTGTGGCGGTTTGAAAATGACGCTGACCACCGGAAGCTTTGGAGAAATCACGCGCTGGGTGATGAGTTTCGGAAGTCATGCCAGGGTTTTGGAACCNNATTTTCCGGTTAGATTCTCTGGTTAAGTGTTGAGGGAAGAACGACAGAAGTTTTTCACCAAATTGTGAGGAGGCGCAAATATCATGAGTTCCGGTAATTCAGCAGATAAAGTAGCAGTAATCACAGGAGCCAGCAGTGGGATTGGCCGTGCATGCGGGTTCAGGTTCGCGAAAGAAGGGTTTTCAGTGGCCCTGGTTGCAAGACGGGGAGAAGAGATTTCTGCAGTAGCCCGGGAAATCCAATCCCAGGGTGGAAAAGCAGCGGTTTTTCCCGGAGACCTGACCAGGGATGATGACATTGAGCGAATCATAAGCAGTGTTGTTGAGGATTTAGGGGGGATAGATGTCCTGGTCAATGCTGCCGGGATCATATCGAACGGGACTATCGAAAATACCACCTTGGAAGACTGGGACCGGCTTATGAATCTAAACCTCAGAGCCCCTTTTTGCATGATGAAATGTGCAGTGCCCTATCTGATTGAACGCAAAGGTTCGGTAGTTAATGTGTCTAGCGTCAACGGGCGGCGGGCGTTTCCAAATGTGCTGGCGTACTGTGTAAGCAAGGCCGGAGTTGATCACCTTACAAGATGTGCAGCTCTTGAACTGGCCGGTAAAGGAGTCAGGGTTAATGCGGTAAACCCTGGAGTCGTACGTACCCGGCTGCACAGGAACAGTGGCATGAGTGAGGAGGTATACGGGCAATTCCTGGAACGAAGCAAGACTACGCATCCACTTGGCAGAGTGGGGGACCCTGACGAAATAGCCGAACTTATCTTTTTCCTGGCATCAGACAAGGCAGGCTGGATTACGGGGGAGACCATCTTGATTGACGGGGGACGGGGCCAGACCTGTGCACGCTGAAGAATCGTGGAAGCCAGGGGACGGTTCTAACGTTTCACTTGTTTAGATGAAACGTTAGGACCGTCCCCGTGTTTCACCGTGTTTCAGCCCCTGTGTTTTACGTGCTACTTCTTGTTGGGATCTTCTTCCCGAAGGCGGCCGCCTTTTTCCATGTATTCCTTGGTGTCTTTCTTGATTTTGTCTGGAATTTCTNNGCCAAGCATCGCAAGGTGGGCTCCGTCGATATGTTCCACAGTGTCGCCGGGAGTATGGAGAAAGACAGTGCCCCCACCACCCCGGGAAAAGGTTACTGAGGGGATTCCTTTGTGCCCCATGGGTATGCAATCTCCTGAGTAGATAGACTGCCTGGCATTTAAACCTGCTCCAAATTCTTTGCCCAAAATGTCCAGGTAGTTTACAATTTTGTCTGATCCCATTACCGCTGCAGAGTTATTGCCTATAATTCCCCCTGCTACGTCAACGTTTACCATGAATATGTACTTG
>MTKW01002099.1_pt2 | contig 13029 bp, 15 predicted proteins | sample 1042761 | NCBI WGS metagenome assembly MTKW01 (sample SAMN06205366, study PRJNA360243) | anaerobic digester metagenome | biome: Wastewater treatment plant; feature: Anaerobic digester sludge; material: sludge; isolation source: anaerobic digester fed with sludge from wastewater treatment plant ...
TTGCGACCCTAAATATGAAAAAGTTAGCAATAATCTTAAGTAAAAGAGATAAAAAGCCACCCCAAAATAATGGTGTTTTAAGAAAAATATTGAACTTTGCTAATAGATTTGTCAAAATAGAGCAAACCCTGATTTTTAATCAGGGTTTGTCTTCAGTCTGAAACCTCTCAAACCATGAGAGGTTCATTCTTTTGTCTACTACCACTTTGGGTAGAGTTATAATAATTAGCACTAACTAAATAAATGATTATTCAATAAGCTAATATTGTATTATGGATATATGTTCTTGTATTTGATATAATTGTTGTGGAAATTTATTATAAAGTGTTCTTCTATCTATAATTTGATAAATTATGAATACTTAATTTTATTGAGAATTGTATTTTTAAAAAAAATTTAAAAATATTTAAAATAAAAAAGAGCTTGCATACCTACAAGCTCTTTGATATGGTCGGAGTGACAGGATTTGAACCTGCGACCCCTTGACCCCCAGTCAAGTGCGCTACCGAACTGCGCTACACCCCGACAACAAATATTATTGTACTACATTTTATTGTTTTTGTCACTTATGAATAATCAGTCAACGTTTGAGGTGTTTTTATGAATAGTTCTAATAAATACTTATTAATAGAAAAAATAATGAATTATCTATTCTTTATTACAATATTCTTTATCCCCATTGAGATATCAATTGATTTACATGTAGGGAGAGTACTCTCTCCGTATAAAATAAGCCTTGGAATACTTTGTCTATTGTATCTATACATAGTGATAAGATATTGGAATTACGAAAAATATAATATCAGTAATTCTGTCATTAAGCTTTTTAACAATTATAAATTCACCTTATTATTTATAATTCTTTACTTTGTCTTTGACTTGGTTTCCCTACTTTGGACTAATGATATTAGATTTGCCTTAAAAAAATATATAACAATAATACCGATGATTGTAATCTTTGGTTATGCAACTCTCTATTTATTTAAACCTTATGTAACAAATAAAATGAGATTTCAGAGAACCAGAAAAATTTGTTTGGTTTTAGGAATAGTAGCACTCTCTATGTCTATGGCAACTTGGATAATTTATTTTATCTATAACAGAACATATTTTATACTTAGAATGTCCTTAAGCCATGATTATAACCAGTATATCTTATCGATACTTTTTGGATATATCTGTGGTGTATTTTATATATTTACCATGAAAAAAACAAATTATTCAATAATATCCTTTTTTGCTTATTCATTGGTAATCCTTCCTCTATTTCAAATATCGGGGTCAAGACGGACAATGCTTATTTATATACCGTTATTCATAATTTTTACACTATACCTATTATTTAAACTGTATAGATTAAAAATGAACAAAAAAATATTAATGAGCATTTTGATATCAATTCTAATTTTAATACTGAATTTTTCAATTATAAAAGGATATGAAATCCATGCAGGTAAAGTATATGAAAGGCTATATCAAGAAGCTTTGGATAGTGGACTAGAACCTGTATCTGCTGCTAAGAATAGACAGGAAGGCATAATTCAGGATTTCAGATTGGAAAAGGATTTAAAATTCAAATCTGATACGATAAAATCAGGTGAAGCATTGAGTATTAGAAATACCTTATGGAAAATTGCAATAGATGAAATCAAGAGTTTTAATACTAGAGAATTTTTAATCGGAAAAGGTGCATCACATCAAAAAGACTTATACAGAACCGAGAAAGCATTAAATATATTGTACCCTGATGAGATGCCAGAAGAAATTTCCGGCTTCAAGCATCCACATTCAATGGTTTTCGTAGAATTATTAAATGGAGGAATCATCAAGCTTTCCATATGTTTAGGTATTATAATCTCTATACTAGTATACTCAATTAACCTAGTTAAGAAAAAATACTTTGTAGGTTTAATATTAGTCCTTATATATGGAGCTATTTTATTGTACAGTCAGCTCATAGACTCTATATATGGAATCCCTGAAAACAGATTGACATGGATATACTTCATTATAGTTATGGGAGTAATAAGCTATGAAGAAGAAGATCAACTAAATTTTTTAAGTTCAAATTAATTTAAAATCCCCAAAGTTCTATGAAAATGAACTTTTGGGGATTTTCTAATATCTTTTGAACTTTATTTACTAAGTACCTCTCTGGCTTTTTCTAACATAAACTCATTAAAATCTATACCATCAATTTTTATTATCTCAGGATTCATATAATCGATCATAACTTTGAAGAAGTTAACTATTAACACATTATCTTCAACATAGTAAGTATCAAAATGACCGGGAACAAATGCTACTTCCAAATTTTCTATTTGAGTGTTTTCTTTGAATTCATCATATAATACATCTAAATTTAGAAGTTTTATAGGTTTCAACATAGCTCTCATATTATCAAGATCTTCCATCATCCATAGATTATTATTCCAAAATCTGGAATCTTTTTTACTAGGATTATTTAGTCTTTCACGATTCATAATCGCAGACAATACACTTCTAAATGATTCTGCACTGAAATCTTCAGCATAAAGTGGCTTCATTTCATCCTTTTGCGATATTTCTACGAAATATGAATCCGCTACCTTGCCTTTACTGCTGCTTGTTTCCCAAAAATACTGCATCAACTCAATAATCTCATAATTAATCTTTATACTCTTTAACATAAGACACCTCTTTTGTATTGTTATATAACTTTTTCCATAGATAGTATATAGCAAAACGTTATCTAACTCAATATTTAATTTCACGCAAATAATACTGGACATTATTACAAATAATTAATATAATCTCTATATCGTTTAGGAGTTGATTATATGAGCAATAAGAGAAAAGCAGATATATCTTTAATATTGGTTACCGCATTTTGGGGTATTTCTTTTTATTTAACCAAAGTAGCCCTAATAGAAATGGGAGTATTTACTCTAAATGCGTTTAGATTTTTATTGGCATTCGGTATAGTTTTTATTCTTTTAATGAAAAAAACTTTAAGTGTCAACTATCAAACGCTTAAATACGCTGTAATGTCAGGTGTTCCGGTTGTAATCTCATATATGGCATATTCATACGGTATATTGAACACTAGTATTTCTAATGCCGCTTTTTTATGCTGCATGGCCGTTTTATTTACTCCGATCTTTAGTTTTATAATAGATGGTACAGTACCTAAGATTAACTTTATGATAGCACTCTTGATTTGCATCCCGGGTATAGCATTTATAACCATGGACGGGACCCTTTCATTTTCAAAAGGCGATATTTTTTGCATACTATGCGCAATGTCCTATGCCCTAAGCATAATAATAGTTGAAAAAGGTGTTAATAAGAGTGAAGTAGATGCATTTAACCTGGGCGTTTATCAGCTTGGATTCGTAGGAATTTCATATTTAATCTTAGCCTTAATATTTGAGAAGCCAACCATGCCAACTACATTTTCTACATGGACAAGTGTTCTATTCTTAGCCATTTTCTGTACGGGTTTTGCTGTAATAGTTCAATCCATAGCACAGAAACATACTACAGCTTCAAATGTAGGCTTAATATTTACTCTGGAACCAATTTTTGCTTCAATATCATCGTACCTGATACTTGGTGAAATTATGACAAGTGCACAAATTATTGGTGCCTCAGCCATCATCTTATCAATATTTATACGTGAATTTGATTGGGAAAAACTTTCACATTTCAAACATTTACAAAATCGAGTAGGAGATAATTAATTATTTTAATTACCCTACTCTTACACCATAGTATGTGTACTTCATGCATACGGAGGTTCTATGGTTCAATACGTACTTAATTAAAATAGCTAACTAAGGATATAACCTTAATTAGCTATTTTGTATTTACAAGGGTTCAATATTATAAACCTTGTGATTATATTTAATCTTTCCTTCGTATTCATCTAGAATTTCACTATCATATATTACCAAATAGACCATCATATCTTTCGTTCTTAAATAATCTTCTAATGATTTTATTGCGATTTCAAGTGCCAATTGTTTGGGGAAACCGAAAGCACCTGCTGATATTAATGGGAAAGCAACACTATTAAATCCATTTTTTACAGCTAAATCCAAGGAATTATTATAGGCCGTCCTAAGTATTTCCTCTTCATCGCTAATACCACCATTCCAAATAGGACCTACTGTGTGGATGATATACTTTGCAGGTAAATTATAAGCCTTAGTCATCTTTGCTTCTCCTATCCCACAACCATTAAGCTTTCTACATTCATCAGCTAACTTGGGACCTGCAGCCCTGTGAATCGCTCCATCCACTCCTCCCCCTCCGGAAAGTCTGGTATTCGCAGCATTTACTATAGCATCAACAATAATTTTTGTAATATCGCCATATACGATTTTTAAACTCATGATATCACCTCTGACTAAAATCGATTTTAAGTAATAGTTTCACACTAAGCCTATTTCTTATTTACCCAATAACTATTTTTTCAAATAAAAAAGCTACCTTGATTTTTAAGATAGCTTTTTAGTAGTTATTGTTTTTTTCCTAATGATAGTAATACACCCTATTTTCTCTGTCCGTAAGATTTAAACTTTTCAGCCATTAATGTCATTTCAGCATCATCCAGAATTACCGGCTCACCTATAGATTTGGCTCTATAGTATATTTCAGAACAGTACTCTATCTCTTCAATGATATTGAATGCATTAAGTAAATCATGAGCAGCTGCAAGTATTCCGTGGTTTGCGAGTATTACAGCTCTTCTATCTTCCATTGCCTTTAAAGCATTTTCAGCCAATTCTTTACTTCCAAATGTAGCATAATCAGCACATCTCACGGTAGGACCGGCAACTGCAATCATATAGTGTGATGCAGGCAGTTCCCATCTAAGTGTTGCTAATACAGTAGCAAAAGTAGTATGTGCATGAATAACTGCATCGATGTCATCTCTATTATCATAAATAATCTTGTGCATATACCACTCACTAGAAGGTACTTTATCTCCCTCTATGACTTCATTGTCAGCATTCATTATGACTATATCTTCAGGCTTTATTTCGAAGAAATCAATGCCTGATGGTGTAATTGCCATTGTTTTGGCTTCCCTGTCATAAACACTTAGATTTCCTCCTGTACCCTTGGTTAAATTATATTCAACCAATTTCTTGCCATATTCTATTAAGTCGTATCTTGCTTGTTCCATTAACATAATGTATCTCCCAAAATTTTATTTGTACAAAAACTTTTTTCTTTCACAAAAGTTTTCATATTTTCTATTTACTTAATTTTTTTAACATACCATAATGCAGTGGGCATTATTTGGCATAATCTCTCTATGCTGCTAAAACCAATGTCTCTTAACATTTCCTCTACTTCATTAACTTTCAAAACCCTCATTTTATTTGAATGAGATCGATATGTCATTTCAATTTCATCGGGGTTTGCTCCTAAATTTAATGCAAACTCGTGCCAGTAATCCAGAAACTCGCAAGTGAAAACACTTAATACTAAAATTCCGTCATCATCTAAATTACCATAGATAGTTTTCAAAAATTCATATGGATTTTCCGTAAATTGAAGAACGATTAAACATAAACACAATTGAAATTTATCTTTTATATTTAACTCTTCAAACTTAGGATTTACTAGCTCTATGTTATCTAAATTTGAACTGTCGATATCTTTAGAAACCATTGATAACAGAATCTCACTTGGCACAACAACAATCTTTGATTTATTATATTTTGAAATCAAGTTTTTCACTTCATAGCTTTGAGAACCTATTGCACATATGTTTTTAACATTCAAGTCTTTATCTTTAAAGGCAAAATTGAATTAAAAACAATATCCAACATTAAATTATACCCGGGTATTTTTCTTTGAATATCTTCTAAATAATTAACATTGAATTTCTTCATTTAGTCTCCGTTAATAATAACTCACATGCAAACACTTAACATAATGCTAAAAATTTGTTAACATATCAAATCAAGTAAAGAAATTTGAAATGGTATTACTTTACTAGTATTTAAAAAGCCATTAGTTTCATCTATTTCTTAATCTATTCTCCAAATCAGCAATACTTATCCCTAGAACCGGATGCACTACATCAGGTGCTATTTCAGCGAAGGGTATCAGAACAAAATCTCGATTCTCCATATCACCATGAGGTATTTCAAGCAATTCATCGGAATATACTAAATCATCCATCATAATAATATCTATATCAATGAGACGTGGTCCCCAGCGATATGTTTCTGTACGACCAAGTTTAACTTCAATAGCTTTGATTTGTATTAGTAATTCTCTAGGTTCCAACTCTGTTTCAATTTCCACCATGCCATTGAGGAAGTCTGGTTGATCTTCAACTCCGTATGCAGAATTACTTAAATAACCGGAGGACTTAATAAATTTAGAATTTTTAAGTTTTTTTAGTTCTTGGATTACATTATCAAGGTTCTCTTTAAGATCTCCAAGATTTGAACCTATTGCCAAATATGCTGTTCGTGATTTTCTATTTTTATTCATCTATATCTTTTCTAGCATACGCATATGCATTGTGGTTGTGTATGCTCTCTTCTGATTCTGTATAAACTTCATAATAATCAATGCCCTCAATATCTCTAAGCGCCACAACACAGTCTCTCGTAAGATCTTCTACGAATTTGGGATTATTATATGCAAATTCAGTTACATACTTTTCATCCGGTCTTTTTAATACCGGATACAGTGGAGTTGAAGCACACTTTTCTATTAAGTTTACTATATCTTCAATCCATATTAATCTTTTCGTATTTATGGACACCGTTGTGTAAGCACGCTGATTGTGAGCCCCTGATTCGGAAATCTCCTTGGAACAAGGACAAAGTGTTTGCACTGGTACCGTTACTGAGAGCGTAAACTCAAAATTGTTTTTATGATCAACCTTTCCTACCATTTCACAATCGACATCGATAAGACCTTTACTTTTTGTAACCGGACTCAACTTTTCTATAAAGTATGGAAAAGATATTGAAATATATGCTGCTTCTGCATGTAGTTTATCTCTTAGTTTTGTCAGTAAACTTTCTAATTGTCCCAGATTTATGTACTCTATTTCATTTACTATTTCTACAAATCTAGACATATGAGTACCTCTGTCTTCCATAGCCAAACTAACAGAAATATCAAATTCAGCAACAGTTTTTTGAGACTCCAGTCTTTTGTCTTTTACAATTAGCGGATGACGAAGTTTATTAATCCCTACTTGATTTAAATAAACATTTCTTTGATCTTTTTGTGATTGAACGTCTTTCAATTATTTGCCTCCGTAAACAATTCCTGAAGTTTTAGTTTCCCAAACTTCTATCTCATACAATTCTACATTTTCTCTTTTTACCATAGGATACAACTTATCCCATACATATTTAGCTATATTTTCAGCTGTCGGATTTTCCAAAAAGTCATTTAAATATTGATGGTCAAATTCAATTAAAATCTCATCATTTACCAAGTGTTTTAACTGAACAAAATCAAATATCATATCTTCATGATCCGGTTCCCCTTTAAGTTTTACCACTAATTTATAAGTATGACCATGTAGTCTTTCACATTTTCCGTGGTACTTTGTTAAATTATGTGCTGCATCAAACTCGAATTCTTTTATCAGTATCATTTAAAAACTCCTCCCGTAAACATATTAATTATATATTACCATAGATATAACTTAATTCTCTTTTAAAAAGTACTACTTTAATTAAAATAAGCGTATATTTAGCTTCGTCTAATCTACACTAATATTACCTTTTATAATTCTATATAAACAAGCTTTGTAAAATAATAAGTGCATACAAAAATAAAACAGCTGTCTATGCGATTTCTTGAGTCAAGTCCAACATTGGTTTAATTTAAGATAAACCGATATTAATATCCTAACTCAGTATCAATTAGAATAGGAGTAATATTCTTATGCCTGTTTTTTGCAATTTTTAGAAAGTAGTTACACATTCTATCTTTTGAATTGCAATCCGTACAATATCCCAGCTTAGAACAAGGAAGGTTTTTCCCGAGTCTTATAGCATTCATTGGGGCTGCAATAGTTTTTACTCTATGAATTAAGGAATGTTCATTTTCGACAATCTTATTGGACCCAAAAACCAAATAAATGGTTTTATCAGGTCTCATAAGATTTCTTACCCTGTTTCCATAGCCATCTACAAAGAAAAAAGCACCCTGTGAACTCACAGCATTGGCACTTGATATATAGATATCCGAACTGTCAGCCGCATCGATATCGTCACCTTTCCAGTGCCAAGATACTCTACTTCCCCTTTCAATAAGCTTATCGTACAAACCTAGCTCATCTATCGTCACAGATCCACCTATACCAATACTGCTATCTGAGATGACGGAAATCAAGTAGTTCACGGCTTCGACACTTTCTTTAAAGTATAAAGGACTGAAACCATTATACTTCAAACTATTCATTAATCTTTCTATTCTTTCATACATCAATTAATCACCATATTATTTTATTAAACCTTATCCTTTTTAATATTTTATTGCTTATTTCTAGAAATTCCCTTATAAAATCATGCTAAATCTAAATTGAAAGGGTACTCGTACAAAACTCAACTATAGTATAAATTATATTGTTAATTAAAGCTAGAGCAACTGTTCTAAAACACGGTAAAATAGTTACAGATAATTTTTTTTATACTTCGACAATGTCATTAAAATCAGCAATAAACTCGTCCATGCTTCTTTCTTTTAAATGATACCTTAAGGTATTAAATCCAAGTTCTTTAGCCGTTTGCAAGTTTTGTTCAAGATCATCAATAAACAAGCACTCACTTGCTTCAAGTTCAAACTTATCGAGTAGGAGCTTGTATATCTCAGGATCCGGTTTGCCGACCTTAAAATCGCAGGAAATTATCTCTCCCTCAAATAAGCTCTTTCTCTCTTTATCCCATTTCAGTTCATAATAATCAGGACTATAGTTAGACAGTATATACAGTTTCATCCCCTTAGACTTTTGCACTTCGTAAAAGTCAAGCAACTCTTCATTAAAAACCATATAACCCCACCATGTGTTAAGAATCTTATCTATAATATGGAACTCGGATTTTCTAAGTTTTGATTTTACACTTTTAGCGATTTCGCTTTTAGTAATTAAATCTCTATCCCATTTATACCATTCTTCACCTTTAAATAGCACAGATGCAATCTCCTGAGCCCTTTTCATGTCATCTGTATATTTTAAAACAATGATTTCAGGATTAAATTCCAGAATTACATTTCCAATGTCGGATATAATATTTTTAATCATGTACAGCACCTCTTTTCTTTATGTCGTAATCGTTATCCTTCTAAATATTATACTATAGAATACTAGACTTTATGGATTATTATATTTGAATTAATTCATAAGATTGACTAAAAAAATCTAAAGTGATTTTTAATGTAGCGAGTAGGAGATGTCGCCTTCTTGTAAATCTCTCCCTCAGACAGCACAGCTGACAGCTCCCTTTCCAGCCTAACCAATTGAGATGCACATCGAAATTCTGGTAGGCTTCATGCAAAGAATTCCCAAGAACGAAGTGATTGGCTAGAATTCGACTGCCGTCAGATGGAGGCTATGTGATTGGGTAGAATTCGACTGCTAAAAGAATGAAGCTCCCAAAGACTAAAATACACCATTGATAATGGTAGAAATAACACTAGTCAAGGGATTAAAACCAATTATTTTAATCCCTTGACTACTATCTGAAATAGCAAAGTTTATGCTATCTTTATTTATATCGTAACAACCAACTATTATCATGCACTTGCTTTTAAATAAAGTAGTAGCAGTTCTACGCCTTATCCATAACATACTGACCTATTGCTTGTATAATAGTTAATGGAAACATCAAAGCTAAACCTAATCTCTTATCAACGTATTTATAAAGAATATATCCGGTAACTATCATCATTAATCCTATTACAATAATCCTTGCCACCAATGGTATTCGGTAATCTGCTTTGGGAGCAAGAAAAAATGCCCAAAATACGATAGTAATGATTACCCCAAGAATTCCAAGCGTAATAGCAAGTACTGAGTTAATTGGTTTTAGAACTCTCCAAATTGCTCTACCAACTGCTACCCACAGTACAAGTTCTGCAAAAAAATTTAAGCTGCCAATAATCCACTGTAAATATACAAACATAATATTACCTCCTATGTTATATATACCCCGTTTTGTTTAGTAACTATCCAAAATTTTTCACGCATTATTGCAGCTATAAAACTCGATGCTTACTGTTGCTCCATTAAAATTTTCATTATTCACTATATTGATATTACCGCCATGTTTTTCAGCAGCTTTTTTAGCCATATATAAACCAAGACCGTAATGTTTACCTGATCGTTCTTTTTGACTTGTGTAGAACTCTGTAGTTGCATATTTTAACTCTTCCGGTGAAAAACCGTATCCCCTATCTATAATAGTAAAAGCCATTCCATTTGATTTAAGTGATTTTACCTCCATAGTTATCGTGTCATTTTCCCTTGAATATTCAGCAGCATTACTGATGACATTAGAAATAGCTCTAAATATCAGCATTCTATCTCCATAAAAGGATTTAGGCAAATTAGATTCTACTAGATCAAATATTAAATTCTTAGTTTTACACATTGCCCTTGCATCCATTTCAATTTCATAGACTAAATCCTTAGGGTTAAATTCTTTCAGATTCAAATTATCACTGGTATAGGAACTGCTAACATCCATTAAGATTTTGATATATTCTTCAATTCTAACTGAACTTCTTTGTATATAGTTTAAAAGCTCGGCGTCGTTTTCGTTTAAATCCGACTCTAATAGTAGTTCACTATTGCCTTTAATAATTGTGAGTGGTGTTTTTAAGTCATGTGCTATAGCAGATATCTGGCTTTTTTTATTCCTTTCAATTTGCCACTGCTCATTAAGTGATGAAGCTAAACTACTTTTTAATCTATTTAATGATTCCAGCACTTCATTTATTTCCCTAATTTTACTTGATTTTATTACAAAATCTAATTCACGATTTTGTATATATTCGGTAGCTTCATTTAAAGGGGCTAGCTCAGTTTTTAGTCTTTTGCTAAATCTATATGCTATTACAATACCAATAATTACCGTGCCTAAAACAGAAAAACCAAGAAGTAATACCTCGGGTTTGGGGAATAGTTTATGAAGCTGAGGGTTTGCAAAATGAGCATTAATATCGTATCTGATAATAATTCTACTCCCATCATCCCTATCAATAATGAAGTATTTGTTTTTAGGTAAATTATCATCTCTGTCAATACTGTCTTTTAATATACTTAGTGTTCTATTAGACATATTTGTCTCTAAGATAATGCCTTCTTTACTCAATATTGCATAAGTTGATGTAAAAGGTATTAACTCTTTTTTAAATTCACTGCTACTTGATAATGTATCCTTCAATTTAATAATTTCCTGTTCTGTGTAGTTTGCAGGCAAAACAATTCCATTGTTAATTGCGAGACTAAGCGAAAATACCGTTACTATGGCTAATATGATGATTGCCAATGAAAATCCCATTAAATATTTTAAGAAAAACAAAGTGATGCTCGAGTTTCTTTTTTGTTTTATCTCCATATATAACCTACTCCCCATATAGTTTCTATAGGACACTCCAAATGAAGCGTAAACTTTTTACGTATGTTTTTAATATGAACTCTAATAGAAGTTATATCACTGTCTGAATCATAACCAAAAACCTCTTCCAATATTTGTTCCAAGGAAAACACTTGACCTCTATGTCTTGCTAAAAGCTCACAAATCTCATACTCGCCTTTAGTTAAAGGCAATTTTTTATCGCCTATAATAACTGACTTTTCGAGCAAATTGAAACTTATATCTCCTAATACTAAGTAATTTAGCTTTTCTCTTTTTTCTCTTCGCAAATGAGCTTCAACTCTTGCCCTTAGTTCGGAGATTCCAAAAGGTTTTTTTATATAATCGTCCGCTCCCAGAGCAAGTCCTTCAACTACATCCACTTCATCCGTTTTAGCCGTTAGAAATAGAATTGGACAATCAATTTTATTTCTTATTTCTTTACAGAAAGTAAAACCGTCTATCTCGGGCATCATAACGTCCAGTATCAATAAGTCTATGGACTCCAAATCTGTAGCATCCAAGTATTTAGGATTACTTTTAGTAATTATCGAATGTCCCTCTTTAAGTAGAACCCTTTCAACCAGCTTGAGTATTCCATCATCATCGTCTATAATCAATATTTTTGCCATTCTCGAAACTCCTCATTTATCATATTACTATTTTATCATTTATCGCCTAAACTATCATTACCATCCCATTTTTTCGCCCAAATGACAAGAACAATCATGAGAACTGTTGATGTAATTATTAGATTAATTACTGCTTTAAAAACCAGGGGATACTGAAAAATTGATACTTGCATTTTATTAGACTCAAGGAATATACTGCAAAATCTCACTAGTGTGCCCCATGGTAATATATTCCATATCCCGTCTCCTAACCCTGTTAGAAGTAATGCCGAAAGTAAAGAACCAACAATTCCCGTAATTATTCCTGCGCTTTTTCCAATCTTATAAGCTATCAGATAATGAATTAAATAAATGGGTAAAGTGGACACTAATATAATTAAGGCTAACTGAAAATAAATCAATATTTTAAGTATATGATTACCTTGTAAGCTGAATATTATACCAAAACCCACCACTGCAAAAATCGTTGCTGTTAATCCGTAAAACAGCAAAGCAATAAGTTTTGAAATATGTGCTCTAGTCTTTGATTGATTTATTAATAAAAACTGGAAATTACCGGCTTGTTCTTCCATTTCACAAGAAATAACAGTAATTAGTCCTATTAAAAATGGAAACGATAAGGCTAATACTTGAATGTATGCATTTATCTTATCAAATTCATCCCAAGCGGAGTATTTATAGTAAATCGCAAAAACCCCTATAACCAACGCCGGGATAGTTATGTGTATCCAAAGTAGTTTAGAATGATTAATCTTATATATTTCAGACATAAAATTTTTAATAAA
>MTKW01003761.1_pt1 | contig 13024 bp, 12 predicted proteins | sample 1042761 | NCBI WGS metagenome assembly MTKW01 (sample SAMN06205366, study PRJNA360243) | anaerobic digester metagenome | biome: Wastewater treatment plant; feature: Anaerobic digester sludge; material: sludge; isolation source: anaerobic digester fed with sludge from wastewater treatment plant ...
TGCTTGACGCGTTCCTGGAGAGCCAGCGATGGCACCAAAGGGGTCAACTTGCCCACTTGCCCGGGGCGGCGGGGCGGGGAAACTCTCAGGTATCAAGGACAGGGGAGAATTGCGCCTGTCCGCTTTTGTTTTCGGGGCGGGGCGCAGGGAAGGGGGATGAGCGGGGGAAAGATAGCAAGAGCGGTTGTCTCGGGATATATTACCAGGAGGTGAACACTCAAGGTGGCAGAACCGAAAAAGACTCCTCTTTACGAAACTGCTGTGAAGTATGGCGGAAGAATCATCGAGTTCTTCGGTTGGGCGGTGCCGGTTCAGTTTACGGGTATCAAGGAAGAGCACCACGCGTGCAGAAACTCTGCAGCTTTGTGGGACGTGTCGAACATGGGTGAGATTTTGATCGAGGGCGAGCAGGCTCTTGATTTGCTTCAGATGCTCATGACCAACGACATTTCCAAAGGGGCCCCCGGAAGAGTCATTTACAGCCCCATGTGCTACCCGAACGGCGGCGTGGTCGATGACTTGATGGTTGTTTGTTTGGAAAACGGCAGGTATTTGCTGGTTGTCAACGCGGCCAACATCGCGAAAGATTTCGAGTGGATCGCAGGCGCCGCCAAGTATTTCGAGGATGCTGTTGTGACGGATCTTTCTGACGAGTACGCTGTGGTCGCCCTGCAGGGTCCCAATGCGGAGAAAATACTGCAGAAGCTGACGGATTACCCGCTCAAAGGTGTGAAATATTACCGCGGGGTGGAAGACGTGAACGTTGCCGGTGTTAATTGTCTCATCACTCGCACAGGCTACACCGGTGAGGACGGGTTTGAGGTTTACAGTGAAGCGGCGAAAGGCCCTGCCATTTACGAAGCCATCATGGAGGCCGGGCAAGAGTACGACATCAAACCTGCCGGTTTAGGTTGCAGGGACACGCTTCGTTTTGAGGCATCCATGCCCCTTTACGGTCAGGAATTGGATGAAAATCACGGCCCCCTCATGGTTGGTTTGGGCAAGTTTGTGGCGTTTGACAAGGGAACCTACTTCGTAGGTTCGAAGGCGCTAATGGAACAACGTGAGAAAGGGCTACCGGCAAAGCTTGTAGGCCTGGAGATGATCGACAGGGGTGTTCCCAGGACAGGGTACAAGGTGTTCGACGAGACGGGCGAGAAAGAGTTGGGTTACATCACCACGGGTTCCTTCGCGCCCAGCTTGGAGAAGTATCTGGCCATGGCGTTCGTTCCTGTAGAGAACAGCCAGGTGGGAACCTCTCTCACTGTTGAGATTCGAGGCAAGAAGGCAAAGGCAAAAATCGTTAAGATGCCGTTTTATCGCAGGGGAGGTAAGAAGTAATAATGTACCCAGAGGATTTCAAGTTCACTAAGACCCACGAATACGTGAAGGTGGAAGGCAACAGGGCTTACATCGGGATCACCAATTTTGCACAGGATCAGCTCGGAGACATCGTGTACGTGGAGCTCCCTGAGGTCGACAGCGAGATCGAGGTTGGGGACATCTTCGCCACGGTGGAATCGGTCAAGGCCGTTTCTGACTGCTACTCACCTGTTTCAGGCAAAGTGGTTGAGGTTAACGAGAAGACCGTAGACGAGCCCGAGATTCTCAACTCTGATCCTCACGGCGAAGGCTGGATCATCGTCATCGAGCTGTCGGATCCCTCCCAGGTGGATGCTTTGATGGACAAGGCTGCCTACGAGAAACACTTGGCAGAGGATGGCGGTCAGGGCTAATGAATTTCCTACCCAACACTAAAAAAGACCGGGAGGAAATGCTGAAGACTATCGGCGTAAATTCTGTTGCGGAGTTGTTCAGCGACATTCCTCCTGCACTACTGTTTGAGGGAGAGCTGGATCTGCCCGCGGGCATGAGCGAATTCGAGCTGCAAAAGCACATGAGGGATCTCGCAGAGAAGAATACCGCCCAAGGCTACGCTACTTTCATAGGGGCCGGTGTGTACGATCACTACGTTCCTTCCGTGGTTCGCCACGTTTTGGGAAGGTCTGAATTTTACACCGCGTACACACCTTACCAACCGGAAGTGAGCCAGGCGGTTCTGCAGTCCATTTTCGAGTACCAGACCATGATCTGCGAGCTCACGGGCATGGACGCATCCAACGCATCCATGTACGATGGCGCTTCCGCAGCTGCCGAATCCATCACCATCGCGTGCGGGCTCACGAGACGCCGAAAAGCCTTGGTGTCCAGGGCTGTTCACCCGGAAACCAGGGTTGTTGCGGGAACCTACGCGGTTGGTCACTCCATAGAGCTGGAGGAAGTGCCCCTTAAGGATGGGGTAACGGATCTTCAGGCTCTTGATGAACTGTTGTCGAAGGAGATCGGATGTTTGGTAGTCCAGCAGCCGAACTTCTTCGGGAACCTTGAGCCTGTGGACGAGATCTCCGCGATGGCCAAAGCAGCAGGCGTTACCTTGATAGTATCGGTGAACCCCATGACTTTGGGGCTTTTGAGACCGCCCGCACTGTACGGAGCGGACATTGTGGTGGGCGAGGGTCAGGTGTTCGGGAACCCCATGGCTTTCGGTGGCCCGCACCTGGGTGTCCTAGCTGTTACCAACAAGTATCTGCGCCGCATGCCCGGGCGTCTCGTCGGTATGACAGAGGACACTGAAGGTCGGAGGGGCTTTGTGCTCACCCTACAGACCAGGGAACAGCACATCAGAAGAGATAGGGCTACGTCCAACATCTGTTCGAACCAGGCGCTCAACGCTCTGGCAGCGACGGTGTACCTGAGCTGGCTGGGCAAAGAGGGGATAAGGGATCTGGGCGCATCTTGCGTCACCAAGGCACACTACCTGGCCGACCGCATTGCCTCGATACCCGGATACAGTCTCCTCTGGAAGACCCCGTTCTTCAACGAGTTCGCGGTGAAGTGTCCCACAGACCCTGAGAAGATCGTCAGATCCCTGACGTCTGAGGGCATCCTGGCAGGCTATCCCCTGGGCAACGCTTATCCTGACCTGAAGGATTGTCTGCTGATAGCTGTGACGGAGAAAAGGACCAAGGAAGAGATGGACAGCTTGGTCGCGGGATTGGAGGGATTGGCATGAAGAGTCTGGAGTCCTTGATCTTTGAAAAGTCCAGACCCGGCCGCAAGGCCTATTCACTGCCCGAGCTCGGTGTGCCTGAGGCAACTGTGGAGGATCTTCTGCCCAAGAAGCACATGAGGGATGAAGCTCCTGAGCTGCCCGAGGTGTCCGAGATCGATCTGGTCCGCCACTACACCCGGTTGTCCCAGCTCAATCACGGTGTCGACATCGGGTTCTACCCTCTCGGTTCATGCACGATGAAGTACAACCCGAAAGTCAACGAGGAAGTGGCCAACCTCGCTGGTTTTACGGATGTACACCCTTACGCACCCGTTGAGACCACCCAGGGCGCCCTTCAGTTGATGTACGAGCTCCAAAAGTACCTGGCGGAGATCGCCGGCTTCGACGCTATCTCCCTGCAGCCTGCTGCTGGGGCTCACGGTGAACTTACGGGCATCAACATCATCATGGCCTACCACAGGTCAAGAAACGATCTGAAACGGACGAAGATCCTGGTTCCCGATGCATCCCACGGCACGAACCCCGCTTCCGGTGTGTTGGCAGGGTTTAAGACAGTGGAGATCCCGTCTGACGATAGAGGCGGAGTGGACATTGAGGCCTTGAGAAGCGTCATGGATGAGACCGTGGCGGGGCTCATGTTGACGAACCCCAACACGTTGGGACTGTTCGACGAAAACATCCAGGAGATCGAGAAGATAGTTCACGGAAAAGGCGGGCTGCTTTACTACGACGGGGCCAACGCCAACGCCATACTTGGCATATCCCGTCCGGGCGACATGGGGTTCGATGTGCTGCACTTCAATCTGCACAAGACATTTGCGACACCCCACGGCGGCGGCGGCCCGGGGTCGGGACCTGTCGGGGTAAAGAAGCATCTGATTCCTTTCCTGCCTGTTCCCACCGTTGAATACGATGGGACGAGGTACTACCTGGATTACGACAGACCCGAATCCATCGGCCAGATGAAGGCGTTTTACGGCAACTTCTTGGTTCTCGTGAAGGCCTACGCGTACATCAGGTCCTTGGGGCCCGATGGCCTGAGGGCAGCTAGCGAAAACGCGGTCCTCAACGCAAACTACATCTTGCGGAGGATCGTGGAATACTACGATCTACCCTACGACAGGCATTACAAGCACGAGTTCGTGGTGTCACCCAGAAGGATCAAACGAGAGACCGGGGTTACCACCATGGACATATCCAAGAGGCTTTTGGACTACGGTGTGCATCCGCCCACCAACTACTTCCCCCTCATAGTGGACGAAGCAATCATGGTGGAGCCCACCGAGACGGAGTCCAAGGAAACCTTGGATTACTACGCGGACGCCCTGATCGAGATTGCCAAGGAAGCTTACAGGGATCCCGAAAACGTCAAGTCTGCGCCCCACACTACCCCTGTGGGCAGACTGGATGAAGCGGGAGCCGCCAAAAGGCCCAGACTCAGGTGGGTTAAAGAAGACTAGAACTTTGTTGCACAGTGAGTCGGGAGGGGGCACCGCCTCCTCCCGACATGATGTCTTGATTGGGAGAGATGAATTGAGCCTCATACACCCCAAGAAACTGGTGGCAGTCTACCCACAAGGGACCGTGGGTGTCAGCGTTACGGGTTTGTCGTGTGACCTTAACTGCGCCCATTGCGGCGGCCACTATCTCAAAGGTATGGTTCCCGTGGACAGCTTTAAGCAGGAACTGGCCAAAAAAGGTTCGTCAAGCATACTGCTTTCGGGTGGGTGCAAACCATCGGGCAATGTTCCCCTAGTATCCCACCTCAAACGCCTGAGGGAGAACCCTTTGGGTAAGGGGTTGAGGATAAACGTGCATCCGGGCGTGACCGACGATGCCTCCGCCGAAGCCATAGGGAACCTGGCCACAGTGATATCCTTCGATTTTGTTTTGGATCAAGTGGCCATCAGGAAGGCTTACAACGGAATGTGGACGCCCGACGATTATGTGAGGACACTTCGTGCTCTTCGCAAGGGGAAAGCGGAGGTCGTTCCCCACGTTCTCGTTGGAATCAGAGAGGGCAAAATTGGCGGGGAGTACGACGCGGTCCGGTTTCTTTTGAACGAAGGGATCAAAAGGATCATATTCATCGTCCTCATCCCTACGAAGGGCACACGATGGGAGAGCCTCCAGCCCCCTACTCCACAGGAAGTAGCAAGACTGCTGGCTTGGACAAGGGAGCAGAGCCCCGACTTGGATATCTGTTTGGGCTGCATGAGACCCCGGGGCGCACACAGGAAAGAACTCGATCCTTTGGCGGTCTTGGCGGGAGTGAACAGGATCGTTCTGCCCCATCCCGATGCCCTTGAGCTGGCAAAGGGGCGGGGAATGGAGATCGTGAGGAAGGAGGAGTGCTGTGCTTTTGCCTGAACAGGTCAACGTTTCTTTGGGCACCGCGGGTGTTTTGGGCCTTGAGCGGGTTAAACTGCAGGAAGTTCCCACCACGGCCCATTTGATGGTGGGGGCACCCGGTTGCACCAACGACTGTCAGTTTTGCACCCAAGCCAAAAGCCTGGGTGGAAAATGCCACGGCCTTTCAAGAGTGACCTGGCCGGAGCACGACAGGGCCCGGTTGCTGTCAACCCTAGGGGAAGCGTTGGATAAGGGTACTTTTAAGCGGGTGTGCATCCAGGTTGTGGAGTCTCCCAGAGGAACCTCGGAAGCTTTGCAGCTTACGGGGGATGTCCGGAACCTTTCTGCCCGCTTGCCCATAAGCGTGTGTTCTTTCCCTTACTCATCCTCTAGAGTTGCTGCGTTCATGGATAAAGGTGCGACGAACGTGGGCCTGCCCTTGGACGCCGCGTCCCCAGAGGTTTACACGAAGGTGAAAGGCGGCAACATCCAGTCCGCGTGGAGGGTTCTTGAAAAATGCTCAAGTCTTTGGCCGGGCAGGATCTCCACTCACCTCATCGTGGGCTTGGGGGAAACAGAAAAGGATCTGGTGGATTGTCTGGTAAGGGCGAAACAACTGGGTATTACCGTGGGGCTTTTCGCGTTCACGCCCGTAAGGGGCACAGCCCTTGGGAGCGGCATGCCCCCGCCCGTGGATACGTACAGGAGAGTCCAAATCGCCGCGTTTGCCCTTAAGATGGGAGCGGATCCCGGGTGCATCGAGCTTCAGGGAGACCGGATTTCCCGGGTGCACCTAGAGGGTGAGATTTTAAAGCTGGTGAAAGAAGGGATGTCCTTTGAGACTTCCGGGTGTCCCGGATGCAACCGGCCGTATTACAACGAAAGGCCCGGGGGAATCATGATGAACTACCCCCGAAAGCTTACACCAGAAGAGGCGGCAAAAGCGGTGGCGGAAAGCGGGATATTCATCCACCGGGCAGGTGCTGCCGGATGAAGGTGCGTCTCGTATCCACGCCCCCCAGTAGGGGCTCTTGGAACATGGCCGTGGATGAGGCCCTGCTTGCGTCGTGCGCTTCCGGGGAATCCTGTCCCGTGCTCCGCTTTTACCAGTGGGATCCCCCGTGTCTTTCTCTGGGTTTTTTTCAGGACGCGAACAAAGAAGTGGACTTTGAAGGGTTGAAGGAAACAGGTACTGATCTCGTGAGACGGGCCACAGGCGGCAAAGCAGTGCTGCACGATAACGAGCTGACGTACAGCGTCATTATCAGGCAGGAGGATCTGCCCGGTTCAGTCCTGGACACGTACAGGGAATTATCCAACGCTTTGGTGGAAGGGCTTCGGACCCTGGGCCTTTCGGCCAAAGTGGCTGCCTTGGAACACGGTGTGACCTCAAGGGATGCCCGGTTCCGGCAGGCTGCTTGTTTCACGGCCCCTTCTTGGTACGAGGTTACCGTGGGCGACGCTAAAGTGATCGGTTCAGCCCAACACAGGAAAGACGGTGTCATTTTGCAGCACGGGTCCATACCCTTCGCCTTCGACGCCTCCAAGTTGGTCCGGTGCCTGAAAACTTCGTCGGCAGCGGCCGCAGAGCGGCTTGTGTCCATGCTGAAAGCAAAGGCATCAGGCATCTGGGAGCTGCTGAACGAGGAAGTACCCAGGGATGTGGTGGAAGACCACATGATTCGGGGGTTTGAGGATGTCCTGTGTTGGCAGCTGGAGCCCGGGGGGCTCACAGAGAAGGAGATCCAGTGCGCATCAAGGCTTGAAAGAGAGAAATACGGTGATGGTGTTTTCACCCTTAACAGGGGTCAAAGAAGAGAAAAGTGAGGAAAGGCACAATGTTTGATCTGATCGTCATAGGAAGCGGACCCGGGGGTTACGTGAGCGCCATAAAAGCTGCTCAAATGGGTGCCCGAACCGCGGTGGTGGAACGAAGAAATCTAGGTGGCACGTGCCTCAACGTAGGATGCATGCCCACCAAGGCCTTGGTCCATTCGGCAACCACATTCTTGGCCACAAAAGAGGCGGCCCGTTTCGGTGTCAGGACCGGGGAAGTGAGTCTGAGCCTGGCGGATGTGATGGCCCACAAAGAACGGACTGTGCACCAATTGGTATCAGGCACAAAGGCACTGTTGCAGGGCAACGGTGTTCAGCTGTACGAGGGCTCAGGCAACGTGCCAGGTCCCGGAGAAGTTGAGGTCACCTACGGTGACGGAACGAAAGAGACTCTGAAGACCAAAAACATCATTCTTGCCACGGGTTCCAAACCTCAGATGCCTCCCATATCGGAGGAGAGTCTCGCCCACACTATTTCGTCCGATGAAGCTTTATCCCTACCCGAGGTACCAAAGCGCCTTCTCATCATTGGGGGCGGCGTCATAGCCGTGGAGTTTGCGTGCATTTGGAACGCGTTCGGGTCGGAAGTTGAAATGGTGAAAAGATCACCCCTGACTCTTCCCCCGGTGGATTCGGAAATAGCGAGGCGGCTCACGCCCATTTTGCGCAGCAAGGGCATAACCGTCAATTCGGGCGTGTACGTCAAGGAAATCAAAGAAGCTGGGGATCAGAAAGTTCTGGTGGCCGATACCCCCAAGGGCATGCAGGAGTTTTCCGCCGACGTCATTTTGGTTGCCATGGGCAGGGTACCCGATTTCGGCCGCATAGACCTGGATGGTTTGGGCATCGAGTACGACCGCCGGGGCATCAAGACCGACGAATGCATGAGAACGAACGTGCCAGGCATTTGGGCCATAGGGGATGTGGTGGGGCGGACGTTCTTGGCCCCGGTCGCTTCCGTGGAGGGCATCGCGGCCGTCCAAACCATGTTTGGGAAGGAAACCGAGATGGACTACTCCGTCGTTCCTTCATGCGTCTTCTCCATACCGGAGTGCGCTTCCGTGGGGCTCAAGGAAACCGATGCGAAAGGGAAGGGGATACCCATTAAAGTGTCGAAGTTTCCCTTCAGCGCAAACGGCAGGGCGCATGCCATCGGTGAGACGCAGGGTCTTGTGAAAGTCATAGCTCACAAAGACACGGGTAAATTGCTGGGCATGCACGTCCTAGGACCTCACGCTGACGATCTGATCCACCAAGGTGCTTTGGCTTTGAAGGCGGGTCTCACAGCTATGGACGTTGCAGGCATGATTCACGCTCACCCGACTTTGCCCGAGGCCGTGTTTGAGGCCATGCTAGGGGTGGCAGAAAAACCGCTGCACTTGATTACTCGCTAGCGAGGGATTTATTTGAGGGAAAGGTGGTTTGGGTATGAGAAGCCTGGCAAGTTTTGACCCCCAGGTATTTGAGGCCATAAGCGATGAGAGGAAACGACAGCAAGGCGTCATAGAACTCATTGCGTCGGAGAACCTGGTTTCCCAGGCCGTGTTGGACGCGATGGGGACCGTGTTGACAAACAAGTACGCCGAAGGTTACCCGGGCAAAAGGTACTACGGCGGCTGCGAGTTTGTGGACGTCGTTGAAAACTTGGCTATAAACAGAGCGAAGGAATTGTTCGGTGCGGAACACGCAAACGTGCAGCCACATTCGGGTTCCCAAGCGAACACGGCTGTCTACTTCGCGGTCTTGAAGCCCGGCGACACGGTTTTGGGCATGAATCTTTCCCACGGGGGTCACTTGACCCACGGTAGCCCGGTGAACCTGTCGGGTAAATACTACAAGTTTGCAGCTTACGGCGTAGATCCCGAAACCGAGTGCATCGACTACGACAAAGTGAGGGAAGCGGCTCTCGCCTCGAAACCCAAACTCATCGTGGCAGGCGCAAGCGCGTACCCCCGAGTCATCGACTTTGAGATCTTTCGAAGCATAGCCGACGAGGTCGGTGCTCTTCTCATGGTTGACATGGCCCACATCGCGGGCCTTGTGGCAGTGGGGCTTCACCCTTCACCTGTTCCTTACGCACATTTCGTCACGACTACAACCCATAAGACGTTGAGGGGCCCCCGGGGCGGCCTTATACTCACCACGAGAGAATGGGCGAACGCGGTGGACAAGGCGATTTTCCCTGGCATACAAGGGGGTCCCCTCATGCACATAATCGCTGCCAAGGCCGTAGGCCTTAAAGAGGCCCTTGAGCCTTCTTTCAAGGACTATCAAGGCCGAGTGATCAAGAACGCCCAGGCTTTGGCGACAGCGCTCACTGACAAAGGCTTCAGGTTGGTTTCGGGGGGAACCGACAATCACCTGATGCTCGTGGATCTCACGCCCAAGGGCATATCGGGCAAGGATGCAGAGGAAGTACTTGATGAGGTTGGAATCACCGTCAACAAGAACAGCATCCCCTTCGACAAGACCAAGCCCACCATCACCAGCGGGATTCGGGTAGGCACGCCTGCTGTCACTACCCGGGGCATGAACGAAGAGGACATGGGGACCATCGCTACCCTGATCGATGAGGCCATCAACTGCAGGGGCCACGAGGACAGGCTGAAGAAAATTGCGGAAAAGGTCAAGGCCCTTACTGATAAATACCCGATATATGACGGGGGGTCCTGAAGGGAAGAAGGTACTTCAGCCCAGTGGGCAGAATTGGGAAGTGATTGATAAACCGGAGGTGGTAGCGTGAGCGAGAAGCTCGAGAGAATAGGTTTTCTTCGCAAGAAAATGGAAGAAGAATCTCTGGATGCCATTATGGTGAACACGCTCATCAACTGGCGATACTTGACCGGCTTTACCGGTGACGCGGGCTCTTTGTTGGTCACCGGGGACGAGGCAATCATTTTCACCGATTCCCGATACACAGAGCAGGCGGAAAAAGAAGCGCCGGGTTTTAAGGTAGTGCAAACCGGTCGCGAGGATGTGTTCAAACAGGCCCTGTCACGGTTAGGTGTCAAGCGACTGGGTTTTGAACAACACGTGGTAACGTACAGTGCCTGGGAAAGAATGAAGTCCAGGTTTGAGGGAGTAGATCTTGTAGGCTACGGGGGCTGGGTTGAAGAGATACGGGCGGTGAAGACGAAAGACGAGATCGAGCTGATCGCAAGGGCTCAGGAAATCGCCGACGAGGCTTTTGCCGCCCTTACTCGTCAGGTCAAGATTGGCTCAACGGAAAGAGAGCTGGCCCTGGAGCTGGAGTTTACCATGAGGAAACTGGGTGCGGAAGGTCTCAGTTTCCCCATCATCGCGGTGTCTGGGGAGCGGTCCTCACTTCCCCACGGAGTGCCCACACAAAAAGAGGTGGAGGACGGCGATTTCCTGACCTTTGATTTCGGGGCCGTTTACAACGGTTACTGCTCCGATGAAACCAGGACCTTCCTCATGGGGGACGTGAGCGACAAACACTTGGAAATATACAATGTGGTGCTTGAGGCGCAGATGACGGCCCTGGAGAAGGTAGCTCCTGGAATACAGTCCAAGGAGATTGACCTTGCGGGCAGGAAAGTCATCGAGGACGCGGGTTACGGTGAGTATTTCGGACACGCTATAGGCCACGGGGTGGGGTTGAACGTTCACGAAAGACCGGGTGTGGGAAGGAGATCCGAGGACATACTCAAGCCCGGTATGGTCATAACCGTGGAGCCGGGGATTTACATACCCGGGTTTGGAGGAGTCAGAATTGAGGATCTTGTGCTCGTCACCGAAAGCGGCAAAGAGATTCTCTCGACAAGCCCCAAGGACACCGAATCAGCACGATTGAGGTAGGGACGAGATTCTTTTTGCAGGAAGGAGCCGGCAGTATGATTTCTACCAACGACTTTCGGACGGGTGTCACCATAGAATTGGACGGACAACCATGGACAGTGGTTGATTTTCAACACGTCAAACCCGGCAAGGGCTCGGCTTTCGTTCGGGCGAAGATAAAAAACGTCATAACAGGTTCTGTACTGGAGAAAACCTTCAACGCCGGTGAAAAACTGCCCAGGGCGCATTTGGAACGCCGCGAAGCTCAGCTTTTGTACAGCATGGAGGGCAGTTACACGTTCATGGATACTGAGACTTTCGAACAAACTACTATTCAGCGGGAAGATATCGGCGAAGGGGCAGCTTTCTTGAAAGAGAACATGAACGCGTTCATAGTGAGCTATGATAACAGGGTCATAGGCGTTGAGATCCCGAATTTCGTGGAGCTTGAGGTGGTTGAGACGGATCCCGGTTTTCGCGGTGACACGGCTACTGGCGGGACCAAGCCTGCAAAACTTGAAACGGGGGCAGTGGTGAGGGTTCCCTTATTCATCAACATCGGGGATACTATTAGAGTTGATACCAGGACATCCGAGTATATCGAGCGGGTGTAAGTATACAGTAAGGAGGAATAGAGATGTCCGACCTCAGAAGCAGGGTGTCGTATCTACAGGGTCTTGTGGAAGGTCTTGAGATTTCCGACAGCACCAAAGAAGGCAAGGCGATCAAGGTGATCACCGAGATCCTGAGAGAAATGGCTCAGGCCATCGAGGAGATCTGGGAGAGTCAGGAGGATATACACGATTATATCGACTCTCTTGACGAGGATTTGGCCGATATTGAGGCTGAAGTGTACGGGGATGAGCTGGTAGATGTCGAATGCCCTCACTGCGGTGAGCTGATAGAGGTGGAGGCATCTATCCTCGATGACGGAGACTTCGAAATAGTTTGTCCCGAGTGCGGGGAAAGATTCACCGCGGACGATTTGGATCTCGATGATGAATTTGATTTCGAAGACGATGAGGACGATGACGACGATGAGGACGATGACGAGTAGTCATTAGTCCCACGTAACGGGGTTTACAAGCGGTGCTTCAAACGAAGCACCGCTTTGTCATATATGCCTGTCCTCGCCAATATGTTATGTAACAACGAGGAGTGTAGACGGGCATGCAGAAAACCCCAATCCAAAGGCTTGAACGAGATATACTGTCCCTCTTCCCCCCGGGGCTGAAAGAGCCCATACTCGCTTACGTCACTACAAGGCGCCTTGAAGATGTGGAAGAAGTGAGGCTTCGAAAAGGTCTACCGGTTTGTATCGTGAGCGGGGACAGGGATCATTTGCTCAGAAAAGGCACCTCCTACCTCGTACCATCTGAACAGGACATCGACAGGATCCTTTCCCTGATCAGCGATTGCTCGTTTCACACCCTAGAGCAAGAACTGGTCAACGGATACATAACGATCCCCGGGGGTCACAGAGTCGGGCTTTGTGGCCAGGCTGCCTCGTTTCGGGATGGGTCCGTCAGGCTCCGTCAGGTTTCGGGTTTCAATTTCAGGGTCGCGAGGCAGATCTTGGGGGTAAGCGAGGGTCTGGTGCCCCACTTGGTGGGTCCTTCAGGCACTCTTCGTTCCACTTTGGTCATATCCCCTCCGGGCTGCGGCAAAACCACGTTGTTGAGGGACCTGTGCAGGGTATCGGGGGAAGGGATGGCTTCCTGCGGCCTCAGGCCAGTTCAGGTAGGCATAGTGGACGAACGTTCGGAGATAGCCGCGTGTTTCCAAGGGATACCACAGCACGACGTGGGTCCAAGGGCCGACATCCTCGACCGCTATCCCAAAGCCGTGGGCATGATAATGCTTCTCAGGGCTATGGGCCCCGGGGTGATAGTCACGGATGAGTTGGGAAGCCAGGAAGATGCGGAAGCTGTGGGGACCGCGCTGTCAGCAGGGGTTAGTGTCCTC
>MTKW01011177.1_pt1 | contig 13017 bp, 9 predicted proteins | sample 1042761 | NCBI WGS metagenome assembly MTKW01 (sample SAMN06205366, study PRJNA360243) | anaerobic digester metagenome | biome: Wastewater treatment plant; feature: Anaerobic digester sludge; material: sludge; isolation source: anaerobic digester fed with sludge from wastewater treatment plant ...
TGTTATGGGCAATTGGCATTTTGATATGATTTGGGATGTGATCAAGTGAGTGTATGGCAGGCAGTTATCCTCAGCGTAGTGCAGGGCCTTACCGAGTTTTTGCCGGTTTCCAGTTCAGGCCATTTGACCCTTGGGGCGAAATTTCTGGGATTGCCAAGCCCCGGACTGGCATTTAGCATATGGGTTCATCTGGGAACTGCAATGGCAACTATCGTAATGCTGCATAGAGAGATTGCCTGGCTTTTGAAAGGAGTGTTTACTCCTGTATTGAAAGAAGACAGGCGAAGGTCCTTGGCTATTACCGGCTATATTATTGCTGCTTCGGTTCCTGCAGGAGCAATCGGCCTGCTGTTTGAAGATAAGATCGAGGCTTCGTTCTCTTCGGGTATAGCTGCGTCAATAGGACTTATCATAACAGGTTGTTTCCTTCAGCTTTCAAGGCCTAAGGCAGCCAACGGGTTTCAGAGCCGTAACACGTCACAAGGCCCTAAGGCCCGGCAATCTGCTCTTGATACTGTAACCTTTCCAAGGTCGATGGCAGTAGGCATTTCTCAGGCAATTGCAGTTGTTCCCGGTATATCACGATCTGGGACGACCATAGTTTCAGGGCTTTTATCAGGCATGTCCAGAGAAGATGCTGCCCGGTTTTCTTTCTTGCTTTCTTTGCCGGCTGTGTTTGGCGCAGGACTCTTAGATGTCAGGTCTGCCCTTGCTGCCCATGTTTCTCCAATCTCGGCAAACGGCCTGATAGGGGCGGGGGTTTCGTTTCTAACAGGGCTTTTTGCATTGAGTTTCTTGTTCAAGACTGTCCGCAAAGGAGAATTGTCAAAGTTCTCATATTACTGCTGGGCAGTTGGAGTAATATCGCTGAGTTTCAGTTTGCTCCGGCCCTAAATACTACCTGCCTCAACATGTGTAACCAGTGGCCGGCCCCCCGGCATAGCATGGAAAGAGACAAATGCGTGCGCTTTTAACGCCGTTTGGGGGAGAGCAATGTATCGTCCGCAGACTTGGTCATACGCTCCCAATCTGGGGAGAATAGTCATCGACATATCATCCAGGCTTCTTACGTTCTACTATACGGGCCGGGTGTACGGCCCTTACCCATTAGGGCTTGGAAAACCATCTACTCCGACTCCTGCCGGGAATTGGCATGTTGTAGAGAAGGACCCTAACCCCTGGTGGGAAGTTCTTGGCTCGAGATGGATGGGTCTTGACGTGCCGTGGGGAACTTACGGGATTCATGGTACCAATGCTCCCTGGAGTATAGGCCACTATGTCTCCAATGGATGCATCAGAATGCACAATGCCGATGTAGAGACCATATATCCCCTTGTGGTCCTGGGTACGCCGGTAGATATCCAAGGATACTATGGTGGCTACCGGTACAGGAAGAACCCCCGGGAAAGGTATCTTTGGAAGGCCACATTCAGGCTGGCAGAATCAGGGGACGCTATTGAGGAAGGCCCCGTTACCACCAAGTGATCGGGGTGGGTAGGGGCCTTTGTTTGCTAGTGTTTGGCTGATATTGACACATCTGCCAGCAGGGCATAGGGCAGTATATACCCCTTAGATTGGGTCTCCTGGCTTAAGCCTAATAGGTTGTGTTGAAGATCCCTGAATATGTTTACCGAGAACATGCAGTCTTTTATCCTGCCTACAGGCTTTCCGTTTTCAACAAGGAAACCAAGGGAGATGTTGCCTGTAACCTGGCCGCTGTACGGGTTTCCGGCCCATGCCCCCATTGTTTCTTTTATGATGATCCCTTTCTTCATGCCACTTACCATCTTGGAGGAGGGCGTATCTCCAGGAAGGACGAGTAAGTTATTCGGAGAGATAGAGGATATTCCACCTGTGCCGATGGGCCTTCTATTAAGAGACTTTGCCGATTCCAGGTCCAGGAGGTATTCGTTGAGAACACCTGCATTGACTAAGAAGGTCCTCTGGCACCTTACGCCCTGGTCATCGTATAGGGCGCTGCCTACACCGTTTTTCAGAGTACCATCTTCGATGATGGTGAGTTTATCGGAGAACACTTTTTCTCCTAGCCGGCCTCTTAAGGGGCTAATTCCTCTTACCACTGACTTGCCGTCAAGGCACGCAACTATAGGGTGTATAAGGTCGGCAAATGCGCTTGGTGTGAATACCACATGATAGCTGCCTGGTTCAATGTCCACCGGTTTTCTTGAAAGGTTGAAATCACTTTCAATACCCGCCTTCATCCGGTCAAGATCGCAATCGAGCCCGGTTGAGACATGCCAATCGTATATGCTAATGAGGTTCTGGCCTTGTGCCAGTTCAACTCCTATTACGGTTTCGACAACTGTCTTGCTCCAGGATGCTGAAAGCCCTTTTGTGTTATGTATAGCCTTCTTGTAATGGCTCTTGGCTATTGAGCAGCTTGCGTTGATTGCCGGGTCAAGGGCCCTTAAGAATTCTACAAGTTCTGAACCGCGATCGATCATAGCGGAAAGCCCCAGGTCAACCACGTCCTGATGGTACATTTCAGGATTTGGAGGTTGCTCAGGTTGAGGAAATGAATAGTTAACAGGGGATCCAAATTCCGATAGTTCCACAACCTTATCCAGATGCTCTTGGGAAGGTTCAAATCCAGCTATGTTCAGCACTCCGGTTTTGCCGTCCTTGATTACCTGAAGTGTATGGGATACGTTCTCGGTGTTGACAATGTTCCTTAGCCTGTTGAACCTGAATGAGACTTCAGTAGACGCCGACCATCTGGTAATCAGGCATGTTTCCAGCCCTTTCTTTAGGCTCTGTGAAATTATCATCATTTGTCACCTCCGATAATGACCTTTTGGACTCGTATATGGGGACTTCCGCCGGCTGTCGGAAGAGGGCTCTGTCCACCCTTTCCGCATCCTCCCGGCGAATTCTGGTAACTAAAGTCATTACCTATCATGTCTATGTTTCGCAGAGTCGTAAATACATTACCGGTTAGGTTAACATCTCTTACCGGTTCAGAAATGGCTCCTTGCCGGATCATGTAACCGCATGAAGCTGCGAAAGTGAACATCTCGCCGTTGGTTTGGCCTCCGTATCCGCCTTTAACGTATACGCCAAGGGAAATATCTTTCATCATTTGGTCAAGGCTGTGCTTTCCCGGGCCTATACATGTAGTTCGCATTCTGACGATAGGGGGGAAGGCATAGTTTAGGGCCCGGGCGTTTCCTGTTGGTTTCTCTTGCATCTTCCAGGCGCTTTCCCTTGAATGGAGGTGTCCCGCAATAACACCGTCCTTAATAAGGTAAGTTTTGCCCATAGGAACGCCTTCGTCATCGTATTTTGCTTCGCCACGGTTTCCTCCTTCGATTCCACTGTCAAAGATGTTCAGTTCTTGGCTGCCGTACCGGGTTCCGATCTTCATTAAGTCCCTCATCCGCTCATCTTCGTCGAGGTCATCAGACTCGCTAAGATGTCCGAAGGCTTCATGGGCAAAGAGGCCTGCCATATCAGGATCCAGTATAACCGTATACTCCCCAGCCCTAATTACAGGGGCATACAAGAGTTCTCTGGCTCTCGCTGCTGCCTGGCGCACCTTGTCCTCTTTGTTCAGTGCAACATCAAAATCATTGTTAGATCCAAAGAATACGCTGTCCTGGGTAGTTAGCCCGTTTTTTGCGGCCATGGCCGTAATCCCGCCGCCCAGGTCCATTTTCTCCTGGGTTATGTATGTGCCTTCTGAATTGGCAAAATAGGCCCTGGTCTGCCTGTCGAAATACCGAACAAACGATGAAGTAATCTCAGGTGACTCAAGCACCAATTCATTGTAGGCCTCAAGAATGCCCACTTTACGTGCAAGCGGAACTCTGAATGCAGGATTCTTGAAATCGCTTTCAACACAGTCTTCAACAGGGGATACAGGGTACAGCTTGATTTCCTTCTTAAGTCTAACGCCTAGCATGTGTGCTTGAGCAGAAGCTTCTTCAACCTTTTTCTCCAGGCCTTGGAGGCTGTTGAAGGAGACAAATCCCCAACCCCCGTTTTTGAGGGCCCTTACATTTCCACCAAGCACAACACTCTGGGATACTCTGTCTATGTTCCTGCCGCGGAAAGAGATAGAGGTTTCCAGGGTTTCTTCGACCCGTATTTCGCAATACTCTGCTGACGAATGCTTCAGGGCCGCTCTAATTCTATCTCCCATGATTTTTGTCAAATTTCCGCCTCCTTTCGGTACTCCAGAATTCTAGGTATTACTGTACGATTCCTTTAACTAGCAGTACCTGTATTGTAAAATGACCTGGAAGGGCCGGGGCGCCATAAGTGCTGTTTTTAGGTTCCGGCCAGGTGAAAATGATGCTATACTTGCGTCCGGGGGTATATCCTTGAGAAAATTTGTAATACTGCTGCTTGTGGTTGCTATGGCTTTAGGCTCTTTGGTTGGTATTTTCATGTATGCAGGCATGGGGGTTCCAGGGCAAAAGGATCCCTTTGCAGATATTCCGGTACCTGTTATCCGCTCAAACCGTTTTGCCGATTTCAGAGGGGCAGACCTGTCAAAACAGGACTTCAAGGATCAAGAAGGTGTGTTCTACACTTTCACCTTCGATACGGCTACCAAATGGCCACAGGGCGACAAAACGCCTGATATGGATATGCCTGCACGTATTCTGGAAAAGGGCAAGTACATGGGGCTCGGATTGAGCTTGCTTTCAGAGAAGGGTATAGGAGGCAAGGGGATATCTGTGGCCGTAATAGACAAGCCAATTATTAGGGAACATGAAGTCTTTCAGGGCAACCTTAACTACGTCGAAGTGTTGCCGGAACATGCCAAAATGGGTAACACCCATTTTCATGGGGCAGCCGTTGCAGGAATACTGGCCGGCAAAAACGGAGTCGCTCCTGAAGCCAACCTCTATTACTTTGCAGTTCCAGACGATATGGAGCCTTACGCAAGGTATGCAGAGGCTATGGGCCAAATACTTGAACTTCAGAGCATTCTTCCAAAAGAGAGCAAAATACGGATTGTGGCCATTGCCCATGGGCTGGACCAATCAGATGTAGCAGCTAATACAGGCGGGGCAAGAGATTGGTCTCAAGCAATAGATAGGGCAAGGCAAGAAGGTATTATTGTGATATACCCGGGTATGCCTGGCCTGGCCTTTACCGCAACAGGATGCCCGCCTGAGAAGGACCGGGATGACCCGGCAAACTATGAACTCTGGTCCTGGTCAAGGGCCAAACGGCAAGTTGCAGAGAAACTGCAAACACAGGGCGCAAGAACATGGGATGATGCAAGACAGCTCCTGAAATCATTTCTCACTCAAGAAGCAGGGCTGGATTCACTTCAGGCTGAGGCAATAGACACATTTATTTACACCGCCTACCTGTATAGAGATTATGTGGATTTCGAAGAATGGCTCAAGGCGACTCTCTCCGGTTCTGGCCAGGCCATTGCCATACCTGCAGATTACATTACGGTTCCCAATGTTTCAGGCCCTGGGCAATACACTTACTATGGGGCAGGGGGACTCAGTTGGTCCACAGCTTATATGGCGGGACTGGCTGCCCTAGGCCTTCAGGTAAAGCCAGACGCAACAGAACAGGAACTTCTCCAGGCCTTGTGGGATTCGGCTACTCCTTTCTACGACGAGTCGAGACTAGTCAGCCCTGCCGGTTACATAGCCAGGCTCATGGGCCACTAAGGTTTGCCTAAATTAGGATTCTGCACGTGGGTACCGTTTCCGGTTGGCGGTTTGTCGCTCTTGCCGGTTTGGCCTGTAACTGTCTCATTGGCTGAATTGGTGCCCTGGGCCTGTCCCTCAAAAAGGCGCAAGTAGTCATTGATAGACAGTTTCACTTCTCTGGGTTTTGACCCCTCATACGGGCCTACGAAGCCCTTTAGTTCCATAGCGTCGATGAGCCTGGCAGCTCTTGAATAGCCTATAGGGAGCCGCCGCTGAAGAAGAGATACCGATGCTTGTTTGGCTTCGACTACGATTCGAACTGCCTGGGGAAACAGTGGGTCTTCCTGAATCTCTACTTCTTGCACAGTAGATTCGGGAACAGACAGGACCCCGGGGGCAAATTGTGGCTTGGCCTGGTTCGAAGTAAAAGATACGATCTCATCGATCTCACGTTCTGAAAGATATGCGCCTTGGGCTCGCAAGGGCTTAGCTGCCCCTACTGGGAAGAACAGCATGTCTCCGCGGCCAAGGAGTTTCTCTGCACCGCCCATGTCAAGGATTGTTCTCGAGTCGATTTGGGATGACACTGCAAAAGCGATTCTCGAGGGGATATTCGCTTTGATTGTGCCTGTAATCACATCTACAGACGGCCTCTGGGTAGCAACCACAAGGTATATGCCTGATGCTCTTGCCATCTGGGCAAGTCTGAAAATGGAATCTTCCACCTCTGCCGGAGCGACCATCATAAGGTCAGAAAGTTCATCAATTATGATGACAATATATGGCAGGGCAGGTTTTACACTGCCAGGCGGTGTAGCTATCTCATTGTACCGTTCTATGTCGCGTGTGCCCACTTTGGTGAACTTCTCATACCTTGATTCCATTTCCTTAATTGCCCATCTTAGTGCAGAAGAGGCCTTTTTGGGGTCAGTCACCACAGGGGCGATCAGGTGCGGTACACGGGACCAGGCAGACAGTTCTACTCGCTTGGGGTCAACCAGTAACAGCTTTACCTGGTCAGGGCGGGCCTTAAACAGTATACTGGCAATTATGGAGTTAATGCACACACTTTTCCCTGAGCCAGTAGCCCCGGCTATGAGCAGGTGAACACATTTGTCCAGGCTGGTTACTACAGACCTGCCGGAAATATCTTTGCCAAGGGCAATTGTAAGAGTTGAAGGAGTGTTTTTGAACTCTCTGGATTCGAATACATCCCTTAGGTGAACCATTGAAACGTCTCTGTTAGGCACCTCAATTCCTACAGCCGATCTACCTGGAATAGGGGCTTCCATTCGAACATCTTGAGCCGCCAGGGCAAGGGCCAAGTCCTGGGACAGATTAACTATGCTGGCTACTTTGACTCCTGGGCCAGGCTGTAGTTCGAACCTGGTTACTGCAGGCCCCTGGGACACATTAACTACTTTGGCTGTAACTCCGAAGGAAAGCAAGGTTTTTTCTATTGTCCTGGCTCGTTCTTCAATTCTTTGTGAACTTCGTGTACGTGGCTGAGGTTCAGACTTCACGAGTATATCGACGGGAGGTAGGTCATAGAATATGTCTTCGGTAAGTAGAGGTTGCTCCATCTCAACAGGCGTGAATTCTTCAGGTTCAGCACTTTTTCCGGATTCAGCGGGGACGGCGGTTTGCTGCAGCGGGCTGCTTACCTTAGATAGGCGTTCACGGATTTCTGACACTGCAGCCGAGAACGGGCTGGCTTCCTGGCTGTCAAGACGGCCTTCAGATTGTGTTTCAGGCTGTTCAGGTATATCTCGAAATCTTTCAATAAGCGGCCCAGGTGTTGAGGCCTGGAGGGCTTCGTACTCGATATCTTCCTCACTGGGCCCGTGGGCTTTGAATAGGTCTGCAAAGAAAGCCTTTATTTTTTGACTGGCAGATAGGCAAAGCATCCAGATAAAAGAAAAGGGGGCATATCCTGATTTGTTGAGCAAAAGCGCCAGCCCAACCCATAAACCCAGTCCGATCAAGAGTAATGCGCCAATGCGTCCTAACGCCACCCGAAGAAACCAATCCAATGAGGCTCCTATCAGGCCGCCGCCGGCTCCCATTTTCCCCATTGAGAATGTGTTTTCCCATGGAATCTTTATGTCGTGCCACAGGGCTGTTCCGAACAAGAGAACGGCCCATAATCCCCAAACAGGCCTGGGCAGAGGGCTTTGGGGCTTTGCTATCTTAACAAGGGAAGTCAGGACAAGGAGAAAGCACAGGTACATCGAAAGATTGCCTGCAATGGAACCAATATTCCTTGCCAGCCAGAGGGTAAACGTAAGGGCCCATCCGTGGCCTGTAGGTTTCGATGTGGATATCCCGAGAGATGTAACAAACAGTATTCCAAGCATGCAAACTGATATCCATGGCCATCTTGCCGGCCTTGTGCCATTTTGATCTTTTTTCGATTTTTGCATTTTATACTTCTTAGCCAAGGGAAAGCCCTCCAAAGACCATGCAGTAGTATTTTCGTATTATGTTACGCCCTGTTCAAGTACAATTTCTAGTGGCCTGCCGAATTTCCTTCTTTTTCGAAGCAAAAGATTGACTTACCAGGCTAATACGAATCCTGGGACTGGCTGTGTTGCCAATCATAACTTACGGCCTTGCAGGCAGGAAATTTGTTTTTGAGAGCAGAAGTGATGCTGAACTGGAGGTGCAGCACTTTGACAAATACAACCACGGGATTAGTAATGGTTTACACAGGCGATGGGAAGGGCAAGACAACGGCGGCTCTGGGCCTTTCATTGAGACAAATCGGCTGGGGGAGAAAAGTACTTTTTCTGCAGTTCATGAAAGGGAAAGGTAACGTCTACGGTGAAAGAATTGCTGCCGGCAAGTTTCTACCGGATCTTGAAATTGAACAGTGGGGCAGAGATGAGTTTGTCGATCTTTCAGATCCTGATTCACTCGACAAAACCCTTGCTCAGAAGGGGCTGGAACGAGCCAAAGGAGCCATAGAATCGGGGGAATACGGGCTTCTGGTGCTTGATGAGATCTGTGTGGCAGTGGCATGTGGGCTTCTTTCAGCAGATCAAGTTATTGACCTGCTATCTTCCAAACCCAAAGGTATGGACATAGTCCTAACCGGAAGGTATTGCCCGGGGAAGATACAGGAAATTGCTGACATGGTTTCTGAGGTAAGAGAGGTAAAACACCATTATTCAAGAGGCGTAAAGGCCAGAGAAGGCATTGAGTTTTAATTTGAGTCCAGTTAGGGCCTGACTTTGGTTACCCGACTATGTAAAGGGGGATTTCATGTGGAGAAACCAGATTTTTCTAAGTATCCCGACTATGGACAGCTACAGGAACTCCTCGCAGGCATGGCCGCTGCAAAGCCCGGCCTTGCAAAAATGTATTCGATAGGGAAGACCTATGAGCAAAGAGACATATGGCTTTTGGAGATAACCAATTCCGAAACCGGCCCTGGTTGCAGCAAGCCTGGCATGTACATAGACGGAAATATACATGCAGGCGAAGTTACAGGCTCAGTGGTATGCCTTTACACCATATGGTATCTGCTCTCAAGGTTTGGTACAGATTCGTTTGTCACAGATCTTCTGGACAAGAATGCATTTTACATCGTTCCCAGAATCTCAGCTGATGGAGCTGAGGTTTACCTGCATACCCCTTATACGCTTAGGTCCAGTACCAAAGAGTACCCACCCCGTGACAGACTTGAAGGACTGGTTCCAGAGGATGTGGATGGAAACGGCCTTATACTTCAGATGCGGGTAAAGGACCCCGATGGAGAATGGAAGGTATCGCTTAAGGATCCAAGGTTGATGATTAGGCGGGAACCCTGGGATTATGAGGGGCCCTTTTACAATGTATATACAGAAGGGAAATTGGAGAACCAGGAAGGTACCGATATTAAGGTGGCTCCTCCCAAATGGGGGCTGGATATTAATAGAAACTACCCGGCAAATTGGGAGCCTGAAACAAAACAGCGTGGGGCAGGGCCATATCCACTGTCTGAGCCTGAAACCCGGGCCGTTGCAGACTTCATTGTTAACCACCCAAATATAGGGGCGGCCATGGCTTACCATACAACCATGGGAGCAATCCTAAGGCCGTCATGCACAAGGCCTGACGAGAAGATGCCCCCTCTGGATGTGAACATTTACAGGATCATTGGCCAAAAGGGAACCGACCTTACTGGGTATCCACACGTTTCTACTTACGAAGAATACACTTCTGATAAGAGCCAGGCCCTAAGAGGCGTTTTCATGGACTGGCTGTATGAGCACATGGGCATTATCACCTTTTCGACTGAGCTTTGGGATGCTTCGGTCCGGGCGGGGAACAAGCTTTTTGGCCAGTCAAGGGTATCTGAAGAAGCCCAGCTTAACCTAATCAAATGGAACGACAAGGAGCTATTGGGCCAGGGGTTTGTGCCATGGTATAAATTCAACCATCCCCAATTAGGGCCTGTAGAGATAGGAGGCTGGAACTCAAAGTTCACCTTGGCAAATCCGCCTCCTCAGTATCTTGAAGCAGAGTGTCATAAGAATTGCCTGTTTACCTTGTATCATGCTGCATGCCTTCCTGAGCTGGCAGTTGAGTCCTTCTCGGCCCAGAGGATTGCCCAAGGGATATATAAGCTTACGGCATCTATTAAGAACAAGGGATACAAGCCTACCAACACCAGTGTTCAGGCCATTGAGGTAGGACGTGCAAGCCCTGTTAGAGTGGACCTTTCCGGTTCAGAAATCGAGTTCATTACTGGAAAACAATCTCAGGACATAGGCCACCTGGATGGCCTTGCTACAGCGGGCAGAGGATACGGGTTCACACAGGGCTCAACCAGAAAGAAAAACCTTGAATGGGTTATCAAGGCTCAAGAAGGTACGACTGTCGAGATTGCTGCCAGGTCAGAAAGGGCCGGGGCCGCCATTTCTCAAGTTATCTTGAACTAGCAGGGGGGATGGGAATGACCATTTCATTTGACAGGTACCATACTTACATGGAAGTATCTGATTTTCTACATGCCTGTATCTCAGATTACCCCGGCCTGTGTGTTCTTGAGTCTATAGGCAAGTCTTATGAGGGCAGGGACATCTGGATGCTTGAGATAACTAACAGGAGCACAGGGCTTGCCAGTGGCAAACCGGCTGTCTACGCAGATGGGAATATCCATGCAGGTGAGGTTACTGGATGTGAGACGGTTCTGTGGGCCATAAACCACCTTCTTAAGAACTATGGTAAAGACAGCAAGATTACTTACCTTTTGGATACAAAGGTTTTCTACTTCGTACCCAGAATCGCTGTTGATGGGTCTGAGTATTATCTCACAACCCCTTACATGCTAAGATCCAGCCTTCGGCAATGGCCTGGTGCTTTCGATGAAAAGCCTGGCCTCTATCCCGAGGATGTAGACGGTGACGGCAAGATACTTACTATGAGGGTTAAGGATCCTGATGGGAGCTGGAAGGTTTCTGACAAGGATTCGAGGCTCATGATAAGGCGAAGGCCCAACGAGATTCCTCGGCCCGGGACTGTCTACTATCACCTTTGCACAGAAGGCCTGATTAAGGATTTCGATCCTGATGTTACTGTGAACAAAGCCCCAGAGAAACGCGGGTTGGATTTTAACAGGAATTTTCCTACCAATTGGGCTGTACGTACAAGGCAGCAGGGTTCAGGGGACTATCCGTTTTCAGAAACCGAAATGAAAGCCGTGGCCGATTTCATTGTTTCCCATCCAAACATCGTTTCCCTAATGACCTATCATACATACGGCGGATATGTGCTTAGGCCCTTTTGCACCATGGGCGATAGTGCAATGGATCCTAAAGACCTGAAGATTTACCTTGCCGCAGGGGAGATAGCAGAAGAGGTTACCGGGTATCCATGTAAATCTATTTTTGAGTGGTTCACATCTGACAAGAGCAGGCCGTCAGTAGGCAGTGCCCTTGAATGGGCATATGAAACCCTTGGAATACTGTCTTTTGCTACTGAACTGTGGGATATGCGCGGAAGAGCCGGGGTACCAAAGAAACCTGCAAGTGCCTACCTGACAATGTCGGGCCGGGAGACAGAAGACCAAGAACTGGCCCTTCTTAGGTGGAACGACGAGGCCGTGAACGGAAGGCTTTTTGTGAACTGGAGGAAGTTTCAACATCCGCAGCTTGGTGACGTAGAAATAGGCGGATGGGAACCTAAGTTTGGCATGCAAAACCCTCCTGTGGAACTCTTAGAAGAAGAATGCCAGAAGAACGGTTTGTTCTGCCTGGATATGGCTTCAATGGCCCCTCAACTTGCCTTAGAGAAAGCGGTTTCAATCCCGCTTGGAAACGGCCTGTACAAGGTGGAAGCAGTGGTAAAGAATCAGGGTTACCTGCCTTCTCACGGCACTTTTTCAGCACTCAAGATGAATAAGGCACAGACAGTCAAGATATCTATTTGCCTTACACCTGAAACAGAATACTCGCCTGATAAAGAAGGAACCTGTGAGGCTTGGGCTGAAAGCAATTCCCTAATAGCCGGAAAGGCCCAAGAGGACTTGGGGCACTTCGGAGGAAGGGCAGGCGGAGGCGATTACAAGAAGAAAGTGTCCTGGGTTGTGAGGGGAAGGGCCGGCTCTCCAGTGGCAATTTTAGTCCGATCTGGACGAGCAGGGAATATAAGGCAGAACATCAGATTATGACTGTGTTTGCTTCGTGCGCATTACTAATGGAGGAGAGGAACCATGGTGGAAACTAATACAATGCTTAATCATGTTCCCAATATGGACTACATCAGAGACAAATTGCTGGAACTCCTGAACATTCCCAGTATAACCGGGAATACAAAGGACGCAATGAACTGGTTGAAACATGAGTTTGAAGGCTTTGGGTACGATACCTGCACAACAAATAAAGGTGGATTGATTGTAACTGTCCCGGGCCAGCATGCCGGAAATGAACGGCTTCTTTCGGCTCATGCGGATACTCTTGGTGCCATGGTCTTTGAAGTAAAGGCTAACGGGCGGCTCAAACTGGCTACTGTAGGAGGCGTACCGTGGCAGAGTATTGAAGGGGAGAAAGTCATTGTCTGTACAAGTAAGGGCGATACTTTCACAGGCACAGTATTGACTACTAAAGCCGCATCACATGTATACGGTGTAGAGTCAGCAAAACTAGAAAGAAATCAAGATAACATGGAAGTCCGCCTTGACGAGAAGGTTAAGTCCAAAGATGATACTCTAGCCCTGGGAATACGCCCCGGAGACTTTGTGGCATTTGATCCGAGGGCGGAGCTTACCCGTGCCGGGTTCATAAAGTCCAGGCACCTGGACGATAAGGCTTCGTGTGCTGTGCTTCTTGGTGCAGCAAGATACCTTGCAGAAAGAAAACTGAAGCCTACCTATACCACGTATTTCTTT
>MTKW01004373.1_pt1 | contig 13016 bp, 13 predicted proteins | sample 1042761 | NCBI WGS metagenome assembly MTKW01 (sample SAMN06205366, study PRJNA360243) | anaerobic digester metagenome | biome: Wastewater treatment plant; feature: Anaerobic digester sludge; material: sludge; isolation source: anaerobic digester fed with sludge from wastewater treatment plant ...
ACAATACACATCTCTCCTATTCAAGCATGATACGAATCTTCCTGGCTTCTCTACCTTTCGTTAATCCATTCAGATACTCATCAAAGCGCTTACTTAGCTCACTGGGGGTGGAAGGAGAGCCACCTGCAGACAACGCTTGCCACAGATCTTCGGTCTTGATAACGACCTTAGTTAGGCCTGAGAATACTTCCTGAAGAGCATAGATGAAATCTTGTCCAAGCTCGTCAGGGAGTTGTCGGCTTTTGAGAAAGTTCTCAATTAGAAGGCGGTCGTCACGTTTCAGTAGTTCGAGATTTTCATGAATAGTAGGATCTTCAAGGTTTACCAATAGGACATTGGTCCAGGAGGTTACGAGATTATCCAACTCATCCTCCAACTGATCCAGAGCCATAGCTGCACTGGCCTTCAGGGGCTCTGTACCAGGCTTAAACTCACAATGTGAGCATCTAGGTGAAACATCTAAGTCGGATTTGGTAAGGGCAAAGCAGCTTTTTAGCCCGCCGAGCCTGTTCTGAAAGTCCACGAGCTGCTGATGAGGCATCAAATCGATAGTAGATAGTTTTTGCAAGATGTTAAGGCGTTCATCTTTCACTAAGCGGCTCTTACGTCTATCATCAGTGATTCCCAATCTTGCTCGTGTATGAAGTATGTGATAGACATCAATATATGAGTTTTTGAGATCAGTCAACTGACGCAAAACACTTTGGCGAAAATCAAGTTTCTGCGTCTTGCTTCTGTCAGAGAGTTCGCTTACGGTCTTGTTCCTAACTTCCTTCATATTTGCTATCCATTTGTGGTCTGCGGGCAGCATTGCTTCTGCAGTAGAAAGATAGGATGCAGTGGGTTCCAGCTCTGTAATTGTGTTATATAGTCTTTCGATATCTTTAAGACTCTCTAGACCGGTTTGATGGCTATTCACATCATCTACATCGTAGCGGAAGTTCTTGAACTTACCAGGAGTTGAATACACTTGTACAGACTCAAGAAACACCTTTGTATTTCCTAGCTCTGAACGCAAGTCTGTGGTTTCGTCTTCATCCAGTAAGTTTTGGCCCCAGAACCTAAGGCCATCATTTATATGCTGCTGTGCGTGAAGCAGTCGCTCAATAGTCTGAGTAATTGCCTTCATAAGCTCTATTACAGGTTCGTCTTTACCCTGAGTTATTAGTTGTGCCATGCCCGGAGTCAAATCTAGCAATTCAAAGAGCGCTTTCATGGCAGGGATGTTCCAGCCTTTAGGCCGTTCAAGATGTTTGAATTCAACCAGATCATCAACGGGTGTAGCAGCCAGCGCAGGTAAGTTCATGGCGTCAAACTTCTTTCCGGGAATAGCCAGAACTACGTGGCCCGAGTAAACTAGTGCGGCAAGGATTACTACTACCCATTCAGGCTCTAGTCTGAAAGTGGTTGGCGCGAGGTATTCAACACCAACAACGCTTTCAATCAACTCAGAACGGTTGACAACCTTGCCTTGTACCTTTTCGTTTAGAACGTCTAGGATGTATTTTGCATATCTTGATTTGGTCGGATCAATTCGATCTCCGTCAAGCAGTTCAAGTGCGTCAAGGACAGCTATCGCTTGCCGTGTTCGGGATTGTCCCGCGATCGCACGAAGAGCATCTTGTGCAGCCAAAGAGCGATTCTCGCCTGTTATCTGTACTGAGAAGAACGGGTGCTCAGGCGCCTGATCTTGGAAGTGACTTGCAAGACATGCTGAGCTGACTGCGTTGACAATGTCACGGACATTGATATGTTCGCTTTCGCTTGGAGTGATTTTGCCTTTTACCCAGTTAAGTAGGTTCTTTGTTTTGCCCTGATAGGTAACTTCAAAACCTCTGGCCATGTGTTCTTGTAGCCATTTGACGAGTTGGCGTAGCAAGTCCTTAGTCTTAGACTCATAGACTGCCTTTCGGTGTCCTGAGGAAGTCGTTGAAAGATCTTGGGCTGCAGCATAATCCTTTAGTATTCTGTCAAAGTCAGCATCAGTGCTTCGCAGGTGGAAAAACACCTCATCAGCTTTCTTCTCATCCTTGTAGTAGGGTGGTTCGTAAGGTTGAATGAAGTAAATATAAAAGTCTCGGGGTGGCACAGCAGTTGAGCGCTCATTGGGAGCGCCAAAGAACAGATAGCCCGTCTTTGCTGCTTTACGTTCAAGCCATTCCAATTCGTGCTCCCAGATATTGCAATTGGCAACACAGGTCTTATCTGTACACTCCATGACACGCTTGAGGGCTTCGTAGTAGTAAAAGTCCAATTGTGCCTTATCGAGGCTTTCAGCACGCTCCTCTATGATTGCATCGTAGTCTTCAGTTTTCTTCAGATCCAGATAATACTGTTGGTTATCTAGATTGGCAGAAATAAACTGTCCACTAACAGTCTTGTGAATCTCCCGCAAGACGGTCTCTACCTGACCGAGAAGATCAGTAGCAGGTTCACCACCCAGATCCTCAATACCCGGTTGATAGAGACAAAGACTGTCCCTTAGCTCCTCAGGCGTTGCCCCCAGGCTTGAGTAGATGTCTCCTGTAGTGAGTCGATGCACTGATAAGCCATGAATTAGTCGTAGAGCCATGGGTTTATATGCGGGGCGGGGAAAAGCGTGCTCAATACGGGATTCAAGAACTTGGCTACAGTCGATGACTTTTCGTATGTCAGGTTGAGCTCTGAAAACCGCGTTATCCCGGAGAAGCGACCAGTAACTATCATAGGCAATGAGACCGGGATAATCTTTTGGGACTTTCTTATCAACTAGCTTTCTCATGGAAAGTGAGAGAGTCTTAAGCACTTCTCGTTTCTCTGCTACTGTGATTCTCTCGAACGTATCGATGTAATCCGGGTGTACAGGGAAAAGTCGGACATACTCATCCATTCGCTCATTCATGTTCCCGTAGAATTTGGCGAAGGGCGCTAGGTACTCTCTGATTTGAGCTCTTTGCTCCTTTGTTTTCTTCAAGAGACGCTCGCTGACGACATATTTTACATCCTGCCTGACGATGAGTACTTGCTCAAAGCGGTCTTTTACTCTACGAATACTATCTGCCACAAATGAGAATCTCGGGCTATCAAAGATTGCTTCTTGTATGCCTGCGATAAAGCGGAATCGTAGGTCTTTGCAGACTTCACCAATTTGCCGTAAGAAATTAAGGTCAAGGATGATTTGTTTGTCATCTCGAGAACGGAGATATTCAAGTAATTCGTCGATGACTAATAACAACCCGTGATCAGGGTGCTTAAGATGAAACTCCGCCATCATGTCTTCGAATACTGGCTTATCGGTAGAGACTTCATCGGAGCCTGGGAAAATAAAGTCCACACCCAACTTTTGAAGATTATCTTCTAGCGTGAGGAAAACAATATCCCGTAGCGACATGGTGGTTGCACCTATTTCAGCACGAATCACCTTAAACTTGCCGGCAATTTGGGTTGAAGCCTTCATGACTGCGTCATTATTAAGTTTGGATTTTAGTTCGGGATATTCAGCAATTGCAGAGATGACTGACATCAAATGGGACTTACCTGTTCCATAGTTGCCAACTATCAGTAGCCCCTTGTTATCCGTAGGCTCATCGAATTGGAGATTAGGAATTACAATGTCTGTCAGTTTCTCTGCCATTTCATCAGAGATAACGTACGTTTGCACTAATTGCTCAGCAATTGTCAGTTCGTCTGCATGCCTAAGCTGAATCACCGTCTCAATAGGGTCAAACTGGATAAGGTCACCGTACTTCATGGGCGATACTCCTTTACAGGGTTCTCGAGGCATTCTGTGGCCACTGTCAAATCTATCATCAGAAAATCTTGCATTTGGTACCTACGATATTCAGGATGCCTAGGTGCTGCGTACGTCAAGTAACCGTTCTCTACTGAACCGTTCCAAGCAGCAACGACAGTGCGATTTCGAGAGAGGTTTTTGAGCAGCTGCAATGGGTTTTGCCTAAGTGTTATATCGAATAGGATTTCTGAGTTATCCAACAGGATTATTTCGTTTGCTGTGGTATCTGTGATTTCGTCCAAAAGTCTGGGAATATGCAGAATCCTTTGCTTCTCTGTCAAATCAAGCATTCGCTTCGAAAGCTCCAGACTCACATTGATTAAGGGAGCCCCTGTGCGGGCCTTTACCTCCTGCAATACCGTGGTCTTTCCTGCGCCTTCAGGTCCTATGATAAGCACCAGTTGGTAGCGAAGCCCTGATGCCTGTTGAACCTTTCGAATTGCCTCATCTATGGGAAGTTTTGACATGATTGCTCCTCCTGCTTAGTACATGGATCCAATGGACACAGTAAGCCATAGTTTCAGGTCGGAGCCTTTGAGTACATTTGAAGAGTGTTAAGTGGTCTATGATGTTACGGGAGAGTGTGGTGTTTGTGTACGTCGAAGGTTGGTATGATAAGTATCTATTGATTGTACGTAATATGATAATGGGCTTACTGAACTCTTCTCGGGAAATCCGTATGCTGTAGGCAGTAACGCTTCATGAGTGACTCTTTGTCATCGTGTAGCGCCTACGTTATTCTGAGAATACAGAACAGAAACGCCTTCATGATTCTATTGGACTAATACTATTGTACCAGTTAATGAGAAATATGGGAAGGTATATCATATTCTGTCAGATACTGCAGCTGTGTTTTATGACCACATATCGTTTGGTCAAGTCTGTAACAGACCCTTTATCCTTTTTGATAGTTCCTTTATCGTGTTAATTAGTAATTCACATTTCCTTTTGGTCAAGGACCTCAGCCTCATGTTTCTCTGGAAGGGTCCGTTAAATTGCCTTTTAGAGGGAAAATGGGAGCGAAGTAGAACCAATTGTAACAGCAAGCCAAATCTTGGCCTTCGCGGTGACCTCTACTTGACGCCAAGAATTACCGGGACAGAGGTTAAGTTCAATAGCGAGCTCAGGATTGTGGAGCGCGGCGCGGTAAGAGAACAAGAGGAAGTTGTCGATGAGGCTAACTCATGGGGACAACCAAACAAGTTCAATCATGGAGGGTTTGTGCTCATATTGACCGCCAAACGTGTCGTACCAAGGGTCATTGGCGTCAGGAACCGGGATGCTAGACGAAAGGGATTTTGCAGTATGAAATGAGGAATCCCTTCATGAAAAGAAAAGTAATGTTAGATACCAATGTGTTGGTGGATTTTACTGAGAAGTCTCTTTCAGATTCTAAGTTGATTTGAAATACTTAAGAAGAATGGAAGTGAAATTTAGACGTTCCGCAAATGTGTTTATGATCTTTACTCAACACTAAGAGGAGCTTCATGGCCAACAGTTAACATGTGCAGGAATACTCTGACTATGGGATGTGACTGAATTGAGCTGTTTTCGAGAGAAGCACCATTATGTCTCACAGTCTTATCTAAAAGCTTGGAGTGATGAGTGTAAAAACCTTTGGGTTTACAGGATCCTAGTTTCAGATGATTCGGTTCCGTTGTGGCAAAAGAGATCGATCAAGAGTGTTGCATATCATAAGCATCTCTACACGGGAGTAGCCGGTAGTGCCGATTCAGATGAGCTCGAAAGGTGGATGGATCAGAAAATAGAAACACCTGCCCAGGAAGTGTTGTGCAAGATTCACTCTGATAAAGCACTGACACAAGGCGAGTGGGGACATTTACTGCGTTTTGTGGCTTTACAAGATGTTCGGACTCCTGTCAGGTTTATCGAGCATATGGAATTCATGAAGAAGCAAATGCCGAAAATTATGGAAGAAGAGTTGAAAAACGGCGTGCGTAGACTCGCGAATGCAAGGAAAACAGCACAACGGATAGAGACCAAAGCGCATCCTGATTCAAACATGATACCATTGCGCTTGACTAAGAAGATCGAGCCCGGTGCGGAGCAAGGTTTCTTAAAAGCAGAGGTAATAGTGGGGCGCAGCACTTGGTTGTTCATGATACGTCATGTTCTTACTAAGGCATACAAGGTGTTGAAGAAACATCGTTGGAGTATCATTAAGGCCCCAAAAGGAATTGAGTGGCCGACTAGTGATAATCCTGTGGTAAAGCTGAATTACTACGCTTCAGGTTCATATGATTTCAAAGGGGGATGGGGCAACGAAGGGACTGAGATACTGTTTCCCCTTTCTCCTTATCTCTTGCTCTATACTAAAGTGGGGGATGAAACACAGCATAGGGAAATCTCCATGCAACTTGCTATGATGCTCCAACATATAGTTGCTGAACATGCTCATCGATTCGTCTTCTCTTCCCGACCGATCAAGACTATTGAGAGACTTCGCCCTCGTGTCGTGGACCGTGAGGCCTTTAGGTATGAAAGAGAAACATGGGAAAAGTGGCATGATGCGCAAAAGAACGCAGAGTTAGCACTGACAGAGCGAGAGGAAGAAGAGGAGGCCCCTGAGAAAAGATAACCCTGATATGAGAAGTGAATGATGGTATATCTGTACGGATGAGATCGAGGAGATAGCTAAGGGGTATGATAGAAACCGAATATGAGTATAACGGGAAATCGTGGGATGCCAAAGGTCTCAAAAAGAGACTGATATGTTTGGTGAAAGGAGTTTATTTTCTACGGTTATTTGGAAAGTGGTTTGCAGAATAGCTTAGAGACACCCGCTTAGACTCGCCTCTAAATGTAATGCTTAGGGTTTTGAGAGATAGTCGGCAATGTAGCGAAATCAAGTGTCATATCAAGCCACGTCCTGATATTGTGCGTAACTCTTGCTCGGTACGATAATCCACCGGGCTCTGTGGTGCATTTAACTAGATTGAGCTGTGTTGAAAAAGAAGCCGTAGAAAGGTAGGGCATTTGTGATAATCCGAATGATAGGTTTTTGGGGGAATATCTATGAAGACAAACAAAGAATATCGAGAGCAAGTGGAGAAAAGGCATGGTAAACCCCTAAGGGAAATAATGCATGAGCTTATTGTGGAGCGACACATGGATCAATGGAGCGGTTCTGAAGAACTAGGGGTGCCTAAGGAAACGTTTGTGAAGTGGAGAACAAAATTCCGACTAGGTCCCGTTCAAAGAAGAGCAGACTCTTGGGAACGAAAGACAATCGATACTCTCAATGAATATAGAAAAGAGTTGAGGGATATTGACGTTGGGAGGCCGCTTACTTATGGAGAGGAGACATCACTGCGAGGATTTAGAGAAATCATNNAGAAATCATCGAAAGAATGGTAGAAGTAGAAAAAGTGAGAAGCTTGTTAATAGATTTTGACCCCATGAATCATCTTCCGATGATGCTGGTAATTAGTAGCCTGGAAGTCATAATAGAATATCTTGGTCAATATGAGCAGTCTAAACTACACAATACCTTTGAGTTTAATTTGGAGCATCTGAAAATGACTATGGAAAACGAGAGCTGAATATATGGTTATTTACAATGCCTCCGCGTAATTCCCATTGCTTCCTTAGAGGCTATTCTAGGAGATGTCTCTGCACAATTGAGACCGCGGGCCTCCGTCATCAGAAGATACTCCGTTTCATCAAGTTCACCAAAGTAGGGACCCTTAGACACTCTCTTGATTGGGAACAGGCGAAGTCATTAGTTTAGATGAGAATGCAGGCTAATCAGAACAGAGGCTCTAAAAGGTGGAAGAAATGATTTCTCTATTGCTGAACCGCCGGTGGATAGAGTATGTATCCTGTGTCCATGACTTCCCTAAGGAAACCACTCTTGTCCTCGCCGTACCCAATCAGTACCGGTTCAATGCGGAAGTCAACCGAGCGCCTAAGTGCGAACAATTTGGCGTGTTCATCCAAATAGTCGCTGTCCAACGTCTCTACGATAACAGCCATATCAATATCTGAATCTGACGTCGCTGTCCCCTTGGCATAAGATCCGTAAAGGACGATGTATTTAGCTGAAATCTGTTGGCTGACTAATTCAGAATATCGTTTAGCTAAACTTATATTCAATTCTTTATCCATTGTGACAGCTCCTCTGTTTTATTAATCAGCGATGTCAACCCAGTGAGATACCGCTGCGCTTAAAGCTATTTGTTGCAAGGTAAAAGTGGAGAAAAAGGCTTGCAAAAAGCACTTGAAGCGCCTACCTACAACCACCTCCATGATAATGCCACCCTAATTGTATAGTATAATTCCGCAAGAACACCAGGGAACCTACTTGTCTGCCGTGAAATCACGCAAATCATCGTAACAGCGACGTATCGATGCAGGGACACTGCATGATAAGAAGAAGTACTACGAACTCTGATGTCTTGTCTCTCGTAAAAAAGCCAGCGCGAATGAGTCCTAAACAAATGCGTAGAGCAGACAGCTGTTCATATCTGCTCAGTGGTGATGCATATGCTTATTCGATGCACAAAAGCCCTGTTGGACAAGGTGAGAATCAGCCAAAGTGAGCTGAAATCCCCGGAGGGCTACGAAGAGTTGCCCTGTGCCTTAATGGGCTGGCAAGCTAACCTAGTTAACATTAACAGGAGAAAAGTCGTTGTGTTGATGAATAACGCAACAAGATATTCGGTGGTCATATACAGGCCGAGGCCGAAGGAGCCCTCTATGGACAACGTCAGCAAGGAGATCCTTGCACACTTGGGCGTTCTCTGTGGACCCGATGCGGGCTCCAATGATAATCTTATACCCACCTTCGGTAACACCCATGACCACTATGACCGTATAATCACCTAAAACAATGCCATCGATCATTTGGAAAGGCAATATTCGGGAAGTTTGTAGATTTGTCCAATAAGGTTGAATTGGCGGAGTTTCAGAAAGACACGTTATGTGACATGCCACGGAGTTTGCACAAGACAGCGGTGTGTCTCAGTAGGTTCTCATAGGAAAAGGAGGGATACGGTGCTTCAAGAAGTGTTGGCTGTAGCAAGCACAGTGCTGCTATCACTGGGCGGCGCGGGAGCCATTATTTTGGGGCTGTCTAGCTGGTTGGGGAGAGTATGGGCAGAAAAGATTCTCCAGAATGCGAGATATGAACATGAATTAAGGGTGGAGAAACTACGAGCGCAGCTTCAGCGAGACGTGGAATCTGAACTAGAAAGGCTAAGATACCGGAACCATGGTGAGATTGATGAAATGATGCGGACACGTGAAGTGTATCAGTGCTTGGTCACCTCTATGAGGGTCTTCCTTTCGGGTTCATCTCCAGCTACAGAACAGGATAAGAAAGAGTTTTTGGCTGCATACGACCTCTGCCACCTATGGGCCTCTGATCAGGTAATCAAAAAGCTGGGAGAGTTCCTTGACCTAATGGTCAAGCATTCCGCTTTGCCTGACCCGGCAAACCAGATTAGGCTTAGAGTTCTCTATTTAGAATGCCTTGTGGAAATGAGGCGAGATAGTGGATTCGGTAAAACTGCGCTTGAACTGAGTGACTACAAGGTTGTTAGTCTCTAGGTGGCGAAGAAGATCGGCATGTATTGTGTGCGGGAAATAAAGAGAGATCGTGAAATAAAGAAACTATACGAAATTGGAAAATCGTCATGGAAATCGCTCGGCTCAGCGGGATCGAGCTTGCCGAATACTGCCGGAACGAGGGCTTTACGTAGAACAAGTGCTTGCCTGGAAAGACTGGCCGTTTTGAACGGGGGCCTGGCCGGATAGTCCAAACCATTGGTTCTTCATTCCAATAACAGCAGCCCGATGAAAGGCGCTACGCTTTTGGAGACCTTGTATCAATTTGGCACAACTCCTTCCAGAAGCCGGCCAAGAGTCAGCAATGACAATCTCTATGCGGAATCACTCTTCTGTACCTACACGTACCGGCCAGGATACCCGGCGTCCGGACTCGATGGCATGACGCACGCGGGAAAGTGGGTATTGGCCTTCGTTCACTGGTACAACAACGTACATAGGCATAGCGGGCTGAACTTCTTAACGCTCATGCAACAGCACATGGGTGAGGACTTGATGGTTTTGTAGGCACGTATACAGCTTTACCAGAAGGTGCAAGCCGCACGGAATTGGACCCTGGAGCCAGTGGTGTGGTTGAATCCGGACCGGTCAAGCGTTGGCCAGGTTGTTTAGGCATACTGTTCTCGGAGTTTGGACTGACAACTATCGTAACAAACGCCGAGGGGTTATGTTTAAGGGTACGATGGAGCTTGCCAGAATGAAAGACCTCATTCGCGAGGCATAGGTGGACATGGCTATTCGCCTATGTGACATTGGGTCATACAGGATAACCCCGAGCATTTTGAGCCATTGTTCCGGTGAGTGAGGGCCGTCGTTCCGATTTTCTTGAGCCACCCTTCCGGAAGTGGAAGCTACACACTCCTTTTCCCTTTAGAATGGAATTGCACCTTCCTGCACTAAGTCCCCAGCCAGGACTTGGGCGAAGCGACTGTTGGGGGCGTAGCCGAAATCACTCTCGTTATGTGAGTGGGACACGCCTTTTTTATGCACAGTTTTCTTCAGATATGTTATAATAACACTGAATTCAGCATTCTGATTTCAGAGAAGAAGGTGAATGCATGTTTAACGTAAGAATAAATGAACGGGGTCAAATCACCATTCCTAAAGAGCTTAGACGAAAAGCAAACCTAAATCCCAAAGATAATCTCCTCGTGGATCTTGATGAAAAAGGGAGACTGATTATCACTAAGAAAGACTTCTTTTCAGATTTAGAAGACCTCATTAGACGAGACTTAATTAATGAGGGCTATAGCGAATACGAAGTCTCATCTATGATTCCCAAGAAGAAGAAGGAATTGGGAGAGGCCCTACTAAGCATGTCCGCTGATGTTCAGTCAGAGATTACCGATGGTAAATATTCCACCTTAGAAGATCTGAACAAAGAACTAGATCCAGAGGAACAATAAACGATGTATACCATCATTGTTCCGAACAGCGTAAAAAAGGACTTGAAAAAGCTAGATAAGCCAGTAGTAAAGAAAATACTCGATCGTCTAGAGGATCTTTCCCAGAAACCCACTTTAGGGAGTCCCTTATCAGGCAATCTATCCGAGCTCCGCAAGCTGAACATTTACCATCACAAAACTGAATACCGGATTGTTTATCGTGCAGTTGACAGTCGGGGTGAAATCCACATAATCCATATTGGTACTCGAGAGAACTTCTACAATGAGTTAAAGCGCCGATCGTAATGCACTTGCATTGAAGATGTAGATGAGATCATTGCATTCATTCCCACAATCTTTCCGCCCGAACCCCTTGCGCAGCGCAAACCCTACTGCCAGCCGCCGTACTTTTTTATTATTCATTCTTCCGTATGCCTAATTGCTCTTTCAGCGCGGACTGAAGCACTTCCACATAGCTCTTCTTCTTCAGCCGCGTATCCTTCCTTCTGCACGTCTCTTAGGATAAGGTCTTCAAACTCGTCAATGAATGACACCGGCTCAAGGATTGCTTTATCCTTTTCTAGGTTCAGATGAACGTAATCTCCGGTAAAGAGCTGCTCTCGTACTTTCTTGGGCAAGGTGATCTGCCCTTTAGGGCTGATTTTCAGCTTCAGTCGTTCCATGTGATTCACGTCAAGTCCAAGTCTAACACAGGGCGTAACACAGGGCGTAACACAGGGCGCGTAAAAAGTAAAAAGTAAAACACATAGACATCAAACCAGATTAGAGCATATATGGGGCAAAGAGAGAAATCTGAGATATCCAAGTCATGAATCATGCGCAGGCTCTTTGCGAGAACTCCCACTACTTTTCAAAAAGGAAAGGCGCAATTTCCCGGACAACCTAGGGGTTTACGGGAAGAGGGAAGAGGGGATAAAGACTGTACGTAAACAAAATGACTTGCTGATGCAGGAAGAGAAAATGCCGGAAAGAAGTATTACTTGTTCCATATCTGCTTAGGGGTGATGCATGTGCTTATTCAATGTACAAAAGCCTTGCTGGATAAGGTAAAAATCAGCCCAAGTGAGCTGAAATCTCCGGAGGGCTACGAAGAGTTGCCCCGTGCCTTGACGGCCTGGCAAGCTAACTTAGTCAATATTGACAGGAGAAAAGCCATTGTGTTGATGAATAATGCAACAAGATATCCTGTGGTCATATACAGGCCGAGGCCAAAGGACTTTGCCAGGATGAAAGGCCTTATTCGGGAGGCTATTATTGTGGCATTACGTATGGAAGGGATCTGTGAAACCGTCATTGACAGGTACATGGCGGCTGCTGGGGAGATTGAGTTTTCTAAAACGACAAACAGAAGCATGATCGCCAGACTCAACCGGACGGTCTATGAAGTAGACGCCATGCAGGACTGTCTGGATGAAAGTACATTGATTCAAAGGTACATCAGTATCTCAGCGGGACGACTTCTTCAGGGCTCATCGAGCAATGATTACTTTGTTCCCATCAAGAAGATGATTGAGTGTCTTGAGAGCTACCTTGATGAGGATGGGAATGGCATTTGTCAATCAGTTCTAGACGTAGAGCTATATCAACTGAGGGTACAGATTGAAATAGAAGGATTTGATATATGGAGAAGAGTTTTGGTGCCGTCAGTCCTCTCCTTTCTGCATCTGCACGATGTTATTCAGACAGTCTTTGACTGGCATGGATATCACCTTCACATGTTCAAAGCCAGAAGGCAGGGGTCAAAGGTAAAGCAGATAGTAATGAGCGAAGATCTTGAGACATTGCAATGGTTTGACGTAGACTCTTGCGATATCCTCGATGAACGGTTCACTGCACTCAAAGACATTTTCCCGGATCATGAGGAAGTCACGTACACGTATGATTTTGGTGATTCATGGAATCACACGATAACACTTGAAAAGACAGTGCGTTCCAATGCATTTGAGGTGACTTACCTAGATGGAAGGGGTGAAAGGCCTCCGGAGGATGTAGGTGGGATCGGTGGATATATGGAATACATACGAGTCATGGCAGACGATACAGATCCTGAGTATGAAAACATGAAAGCCTGGGCCGAGAGCCAAGGTGAAAGAAAACAGAGTCCGGAGGAGATAAATAGTAGACTCAAGCATTGCATAGGTTGATATGGATATTTGCCTTTGTAGCTATAAAGATGTTCTGTTGACTTAGAATCAGCTTTTCCATGTGCTGCCGGTAGGCGGCTAACCGGCTCGGATATGTCTCAGACT
>MTKW01007380.1_pt1 | contig 13015 bp, 14 predicted proteins | sample 1042761 | NCBI WGS metagenome assembly MTKW01 (sample SAMN06205366, study PRJNA360243) | anaerobic digester metagenome | biome: Wastewater treatment plant; feature: Anaerobic digester sludge; material: sludge; isolation source: anaerobic digester fed with sludge from wastewater treatment plant ...
AAGAGAATATCGATGACAGCCAGCAGTTTCAAAAGCTGAACGGTGTGCTGACCGGTTTGGCTACTGCCTATGGCAAGCGCATAATTGTCTCAACTCATCCTCGCACCCGGAAACGAATTGAGGCTGAAGAAGTTAACCTAGATCCATTGGTTGAGCTAGTTCGGCCTTTGGGTTTCAGTGATTACGTAAGGCTTCAGATGTTGTCTAAGGCAGTGCTTTCTGACAGCGGTACAATAACAGAGGAATCATCGATACTGAATTTTCCTGCTCTTAACATACGTAACGCACATGAACGTCCGGAAGGTATGGAAGAAGCTTCAGTTATTATGACGGGGCTAGAACTGGAGAACGTTCTTAGGGGCCTTAGAATTCTTGAAACTCAAGGCAGAGGAGAAGACCGTACATTGCTATTGGTTCAAGATTACGGCGTACCAAATGTGTCAGAGAAAGTCGTGCGCATCATACTGAGCTATACGGACTACGTGAGACGATATGTCTGGTATCAGCAAGATCGGTAGCTTAGAGTGCATCTTGTACGTGTGGGAATCGGACTGTTCGATCTTTCAAAAGACGATCGTACTTGTGATGTCAGCCTATTATGCTTGGATACGGGTGAATCCGGGTGCCCATTCTGTAAAGACGGTAGCGTCTTGGAGACCAAGTTGCGGGTGACGTTTGCGTGTCCCTTGAGACTACTATTTCCAGTGATCGCAGATGTTGCGAGGATCCCGAGCCGTGGCACGTAGACGACATTACAACTAGTATTTGCAAACCCTGACCATGATTTCGATTTCAAATGCCGCGTCCAACATCAACGTGAAAATCAGCCGGAATCATCATCGAGAATCGGATGACTGATTTGAGGGCATATAGGGCAAGCGTCATGAAGATACAGGTTATGAAATAAGTCAATTCCATTACATACAAATATGATCGATTCATTGGGTAAGTCAGATGGTCTGCAATCTGAGGTGAACCGTGAAGTCTGAGAGAGGCGATATAGGTGCGAATACTGGTCATTTCATCCCATCCTGATGATGAAGTAATAGGTGCGGGAGGAACAATCGCTCGCCATGTTGCGGGTGGCGATGACGTATATTGGTGTGTTGTCACTCAAGGATATGGTCCTGAGATGTCCCACGCCGAACTGGCAAAAGCACGGCAGCAAGTGTACGCTGTGCAACGTTTACTGGGCATCAAGGACGTATCGTTTTCTGGATTCCCGACTGTTAAACTAAATAGTATACCCCATAGAGATCTCGCAACCGCCTTGCAGGATGAAGTGGACAAGACAAAGCCCGAAGTTGTATATACCACTCCGTACTGCGATGTCAATGTCGATCACAGGCTCGTCTGTGAAGCGACCATGGTGGCAACGCGCCCTCTGCCTGGAAGTACAGTCAGGAAAGTTCTATCCTATGAAATTGCGCCTACTACACGATTTGCGATTGAGCCATTTGCCCCAAATGTATATGTCGACATTTCTGCATTTCTCAGTGATAAACTGGAGGCAATGGCGTGTTATGAGACCGAGCTTCGAGAGTTTCCACACCCAAGATCCCTGAAAGGACTAGAGCTATTTGCACGTGAAAGGGGATTGAGTGTTGGTACGGAGGCCGCTGAGTGCTTCTACTTAATAAGGGAGATTGTCTGATACTAGGCTTAATCGGGTTGGGGTTTCGCCTATTTAATTCACTAGCGAGTTTCCTCTTCCGAATGGAGGTCATCAGGGGTCGGCCTTGGTGAAGTCTCACTTGAGGGGGCGCGGACGCTACGTACCCTTTATGACAAGTAATAGAGAGCTATGAAAAGGGGCTGTGGGCAATTGTGGCAAGCTCTGATTACTGTATGCTGTCATTCTGAATTATGGGCCAAACATGTGTTCACGAACGTACAATGTTCATGCTAGGCACGGTTTTGGTAACGAGGGTGTGCAACGGCGAGTACCTCCCGATAGATTCTGGATGGAATAGCGGATGGCGCTATCGTTGGGGATTATCTAGGATGCATGTAGGTGATCGCAATTAAAGATGGTAGTGTTTTTGGCGATGCTGCTTAGGAATTGGCTTGCGTGCTATCAGCGGAGTAATCATGGCGGTTTGCCCCGGCGTAGCGAGGTAAAAGTAATAATCGTGGGAAGTATTCCATTCGGTTGGTTGCTGTAGTGCTCCCTGTAAGGTCTCACCATCAATTTCAGAAGTAGCTCAATCAGCGCGCGAATCTCAGAGCGGATTTTGCTATGTAACTTTGCGCTTTATTGAGGGGACGACTGTTTGCTGGATTTGCCATTGTATTTCTGAAGCTATATGTGTTTTATAAGTGGACAACTAGTGCACAAAGAGGAAGCTTGGAGCCGGCATAGGGGCGTTTGTGCGTATTGATGTCTCAAGTAGCAGCGTTTTGCAAGGGAGGCGTTACTGTGGTTCTGTTTAAGAATCCGGTCAAGATAAGAGACATTGCATACGAGGTCTGCGGTGTTTCTACCATTTCAAATCCACAAGACAACACATTGATTTTCGTCCAAAAACGGTATGATTCATTGCTGATGAATCTTACCAAAACTAAAGGATGTTGTGTGATTCTAGAGCAGGGAATAGCGGTGCCACGGGAGTTAACAAATAGCCATAAGTTTGTTGTAACAGATAATCCAAGGTTGATGTTTACGAGAATATATGGGCAATTAGTGGAAGACCAAACGCGAAATAGAATTGAAAGCAATTATCGTAATCTCAATGGTGCTATCATAGGCGACAATGTGAATCTGGGAAAGCATGTAGTTATTGAGCCTCTATGCTTGATAGATCATGGTGTCACCATAGGTAATAACACAACTGTTAAGGCTGGATCAAGAATCAGGAGCAGAGTGCGTATAGGCGAGAATTGCATAATTAAGGAAAATGCCGTTATTGGAAGCTCAGGTTTTAGCTTTGAGCGTGGGGAAAACGGGGATTTGTTGGCTACTCCCCAGCTTGGCGGCGTAGTTATTCGTGACTATGTTGAAATTGGGGCATTATGTACTGTTGCTTCTGGAACGATTGATCCCACTATTCTGGGTAACCAAGTGAAGCTCAATGACCATGTTCATATTGCCCATAATGTTCAGATCGATGAATGTACCATTGTGGGTGCAGGAACAACTATATCGGGAAGCACTAAGATTGGAAGAAATGTCTGGATAGCACCGAATTGCGCGATAATGAACCAGATTGCTATTGGAGATGGCGCCGTTATCGGACTATCAGCTAGAATACAGAGATCTGTTCCTGCGGGTGTTACGATGATAAACGAGAGGGCAGACACTTTTGAGAATGTCACCACGTTTGTTAAGTACAAGTGCGGACTCTTCGAGGCAGAGGAGGTACAAAATGAAAGAGAAGTGGGACCCGGCCATCCTCTTTTCAAGTAGCAATATGGAAAGGGAGCATAACAGCTTACGACTATTCATTGGGTCTATGAGCAAGAGAATGCAATTGTGCATAAAGAGACTCCTAGACATCTGTCTTGCACTAGTTGCCCTAATCATTCTTTCACCTGTCTATCTGGCTATTGCATGTTACGTAAAACTGAATTCAGATGGTCCGGTGTTATTCAAGCAAGAACGTGCAGGACTCATGGGCGAGCCATTCATGTGCTACAAGTTTAGGACGATGACGGAAGATAGAGGGGAAGACGGCGAACTACTGCCTGATGAAGAGAGACTTAAGTCATGGGGAAGACGCCTAAGGAACAGTAGCCTAGACGAACTACCCCAATTCGTGAATATCCTTAAGGGTGAAATAAGTCTCATTGGCCCAAGGGCTCTTCCAGTCAAGTATCTGCCCCTTTATACTGATAAGCAGATGCGTCGACATGAGATGAGACCAGGCATGACTAGTTGGACAGCGGTCAATGGGAGGAACCTCATCGATTGGGACCGGAAGTTTGAGATGGATGTGTGGTACATAGACAATTGGTCGCTGTTGCTGGACTGCAAGATACTCTTCCGGACTTTTGGCACAGTCCTTAGAAAGGACGGAGTCAGCAGAGAAGGTTATGCTACTCGGGATACGTTTCTAGGTTCTAACAATGAGACGCATACTAACGCACTATAGCACTATAGGCAGATACGTGGTTCGCTGGATTTCATTCCAGCACGTTGTTTTCATTTCGATGTCAAGTACTGGCATTAATGATACCCTCGATTCGCGGATATCTATTTGGGATATCCATTTGGTTCTGTGTGAGGGTCATTCAAATACTGTCTGAGGGGGTACTCTAATAACCTGAACTCATCGCTCTCGAGCTTTATGATCAACCAGGGCATTAATGACGGTGCCGGTTATTCGAGTAGCGGGCGGCGAGACCTATTGGCATGGTTTTCTTTGGGAAGTTGGGAACGTACGACCGATCAGCGTAGAATGTCTAGCAAAATGGAGAGATCATCAATGAATATCTTATTCCTTACTCTTGCGTGGCCCGAGAACAGTGAGCACAATCTGTATACAGACCTGATGGACGAGTTTCTAGCTAATGGGCATACTGTATACGTAGTCGCTGCTAGAGAACGGAGAATTGGAAAGGCTACAGAATACTGTGTGAAAGGCAACTTGCATGTACTACGCGTGAAATGTGGGAACATACAAAAAACAGGTCCAATAGAAAAGGGTTTGTCATCTGTACACCTGGGGTACCAAATGCAAGCTTCAATGAAGAAACATCTACCCAATACTATTTTCGACTTAATAATCTATTCGACTCCGCCCATCACGCTGGCAAAGACTGTAAAGACACTTAAGAAGAAGCATGGTGCAAAGACATATCTGCTGCTTAAGGATATTTGGCCACAGGGGCCCGCGGATATGGGGGCGATAAGGCAAAATGGGTTGATTTGGATGTATTTTAGACAAATGGAGAGACTGCTATATAGGATATCTGATTACATAGGGTGCCTTTCGCCGGCGAATGTCAGGTATGTATTTGAGCATAACAAGGAGTTGCCTCATAGTAAGGTTGAAGAGTGTCCAAACACCATAAAACCGAGAGAACATGTACCTATTGATCCCCGACCCGTAAGAAAGAAGTACGGAGTACCGGAAGGGCCTATAGTATTTCTATTCGGTGGAAACCTCGGCAAGCCACAGGGCATTGGTTTTCTATTAGATGCAGCTGAAGCAATACTAGACAGAGAGGGTGTATTCTTCGTAATCGTAGGGTCGGGAACTGAGTATTCTAAGATCAAGACACAGATAGAAGATCGCCGACTCAAGAATATGCTCCTTTTGGAAAGACTTCCCACATCTGATTATGAGGAACTATGTGGCGCTAGTGATGTAGGTCTAATATTGCTTGATAGGTGCTTCACGATTCCTAATTTCCCGTCACGCTTACTATCCTATCTTGATATTGGTATGCCAGTACTCTGCGCTACTGATGATGTCTGCGATGTCGGCGACATAGTGGAAGAGTGGAATTGTGGAATAAAGACGTTGCACGGAGACCTAAATGGGTTTCTATCAGCGATAGACAGACTTGCCAACGATGATGATCTGCGGACGCATATGTCTCAAAATGCGCGTAGACTTCTTGAACAGAAGTATACTGCAAAGCATAGTTACGAAATCATAATGAAGCATTTCCGGTGAATACGATCTGTAGGTGGGAGCATGGGAGATTCTTGAGCAAAATCGAAGAAGCGGGTAATAATCGCTTCTGTACTCGTTATCATAGTTTCAGCTGTCGTTGGTTATGACGGTGCTCCCATGGAGAAGTGACTGATGTATACCGGCTCCGCATCTTAGTGTTGCGTGTTCAAGTCCTCTGAGCAGTGAGCGGAGCCTAGCGAGCTTGGATTGACAAACACATCCTATCAGTCTTGCTTTTTGGGGGAAGACTGAGCACGGTCCTAGATGCAGCAGGCTTGGATGCACGTTCCGAACACCTTTAGCCATCTATATACTATAGATAATGCCTTAAGAGTCATGGTGCTTCAATGGGAGATATTCATCTGGTATAGTGGTAATGGATGTTTATAGCTGGTTTTTCATGAGGGTTTCTAGAGTATGAGAACTAGCTGTAAACGTTCTAGCGAAAAGAGTTCTGGATAGATCAACTCGGTTCACTAATTGATTCAGGCTAATGAGTCTTGACGAGCTTCCCGAATTTGCTGACGTATTTACAGGAAACATGAGTTTAGCAGAACCACGCCCTTTACTCATAGATTACATGGACAGATATACGCCTGAGCAAGCACGTTGCCTTGAGGTAAAGCCCGGTACCACTGGATGGGCGCAGGTAAACTGACGCAATAACCTAAGTTGGGAGGAGAAGTCTAGGTTAGATGTGTGTTACGTAGACGACTGGAATGTTGCTCCGGATTCTCACATTCCAGGCATGACTGTCGGGAAAGTTCTTAAGCGTGAAGATACTAGTGCGGAAGGGTGCTCAACTATGCCGGAATTCATCGGAACTAAAGAATATCAAGGGCATTGAAGAATAGGGAAGGAACATGAGGGCATTTGAGACTTTGCAGGAAATGGGGGATTTAGGACATGTCTAAGGCCGGACAACTGAAGCCGCTAGTTGTGGTTGGAGCAGGTGGATTTGGGCGGGAAGTTGCTTCTCTTATTCACGACGTAAATGCCATACGTTCTGAATGGCAGTTTTTGGGGTTCCTAGATGACGGAGTAAATGGTTCTACAGTAGAAGGCTATCCTATTCTTGGTCAGATTGACTCCATCAGTACTCTGGCAAGACCCATTTACGCTGTATGTGCAGTGGGGGATCCTAGACTTAGGCGTAAGTTGGTTTCACACATCCAGACTTATGACTGTAAGTTTGCCACGTTAATCCATCCCACGGTTTCCAAGTCCCAGTACGTATCAATCGGTGAAGGTAGTATCATTTGCGCGGGCACGATCCTAACGACCAATATCAAGATTGGAAAGCACAGCATCCTAAACCTAAACTGCAAGGTAGGGCATGATTCAATCCTTGGAAATTACACAAGCTGTATGCCTGGAGTAAACATTGCCGGTGAAGTTGTTGTAGGAGACGGAAGCTACTTCGGATTGAATGCATGTGTGATTAACCGTGTCAACATCGGTGAATGGAGTATTATCGGTGCTGGAGCCTCAGCGGTGAAGGATATCCCGTCACGGTGTGTGGCTGTAGGGGTACCGGCTAAACCAATTAGGACATTGGACGATTGATAACTGGTCGTGGTACAAGTATTGGAATAGCAGGCGACATGGAATAAGGCACAGTTATCCTACAAGGTGCAATAGTGAATGCAGGGACGGTAGTCGGACAGCATGCCATACTTAATACCGGCTGCACTATTGATCACGACTGCAGAATCGGAAGCTACGCGCACATATCTCCCGGGGTGAACCTTGCTGGCGGAGTGGCTGTGGGAGACGGCTCGCATCTCGGAATTGGCTCATGTGTAATACCGGGATGCTCAGTAGGTGACTGGTCAGTTGTGGGAGCCGGGGCTGCAGTGGTGAAGAGTATCTGTGCGAACTGTGTAGCTGTAGGAGTACCAGCCAAACCAGTTGAGACATTAAACGGCTACTAACTGGTCCTGATGCTAGTATTGATAACATCGAATACTCTATGACTCTAGGTACGTTTGTCTTCATTTTGGTTTTGAGGGCCCGGACTTAGGCAAGACATTCTTTTCAGGGGGCTCAGATGCCGAAGAAGGAGCTTAGTTCTTCTATTTGGCGGTGACGAGATTCGCCCATAATGTCCACCAATCCTCACGCGTTTCTGCCTTTTCTTGAATTCTCTATGCTTACTAGATCCGCAAATACGCCTTCTGCACCTCAGGATTACTCTTCAGGTCCTCCGAGCTTCTTTCAAGTGGTATCCGCCCGATTCTCAGTACGTACCCACTGGACATAGTAGACAATGACTTCCTTGCGTTCTGTTCTACAAGCAGTATGCTGACTCCGCGGCGGTTCAGTTCAGTGAGTGCACCGAACACCTTATCTACGAATATCAGCATGAATCCTGTGGATACGTCTGTTTCCAACTCCCTTGCCTGTTGCATATGTGCTAGCAGAGCAAAACACAGCAATTACCCCCTTAGATCAAGACTACTTCATGTTCTTACAGTGAAGAATCTCAAAGATGGGCATGGCATGTCGAAGCCTTTCCGTCGCTAATTGCACTGAATAACGACGTCAGATGCAACGAACCATATCGCTGGGCAGGAAATTACCGGAATATGTAGAATGATATGTGAAGATATCGAATGATAATTCTACAGAGGCTTCCATATTCACATTCTCATTCTCACCATTCTAACCAACTATATCAACGTTCCACCATTTACCGTCGAGTTTTGGCTGATTTGACTACAGACTTGTTGAGTCGAAACATGAAGATCTGAACTTGCAATGTACTCAATTACCTAAGTAGTGACTCACCAAGTAGATCAGGATACATAATTGATGCCCGGGAGGATTCTTCTCATGAACGATTGCTCTAAGAGCTGACGTTCATTAGACTATGAGGACTTCAGCCGCGGATAGATCAACGAGGAGAAGAGGAATGGATGTATTTCAGGATGTGCTGATGGTATCCGATCTTGAACCTCAACCAACTGGTTTTGAGACGGATTACGGGAAGGCCGAGTATCTGCAGGAAATTCTTATAGATCGCGCTACACAAGACGGTCCTAGTAATAATGAACACTACAAGGAACTCCGGAAGTATTTCCTAGAAAAGTCTGATGTCAGACAGTCTATCCCGACATGGATTTCAACAAATAGAGATCTTGACCAGTACTGGCACTTCATCAAGCGTAGACTCGCCACGTATCAAGAACGCCGAGAATTCGTTTGGAATGAGTTTCGACCTTTGCTAGATCATCTAGAGCATACGACGGAGATCCCTCTGTCAGAGGAGATCCGAAAGGGGCTTGTGTCTTTAGATTCTGACTATGTAGTGGGAACATGGCGTAAGGCGCTTGAACGGAAAACTGTAGACCCAGATGGAGCAATAACTGCAGCGAGATCGTTACTTGAAGCGGTCTTAAAGCACATCCTTGACGAGTCCAGAGTGGAGTATTGCAAGTCAGCAGGCCTTCACGACCTTTATAAGTCTGTCTCACACGTTCTTAACCTAACTCCGGAAAGGCATGAAGAGGTAGTATTCAAGAAAATACTTGGCGGATGCTCGTCAGTAGTCACTGGCTTAGGCGAGTTAAGAAACAGGATCGGCGACGCTCATGGCCAAGGTCAAAAGCAGTATCGAGCCAGTCCTAGGCATGCAGAGCTTGCAGTAAACATGGCAGGGACGATGTGCCTCTTCATTGTACAGACCTACCAATGGCGTAAATCTTTGGAAGAGATACCGCAAGATTGAGTAAATACCTTCTCTCAATGCTATTTGTCAGAGTAGGCGCCCGTTTATCCTGCCTACTAGAGTGAGTAGTCATCCAAGGGATTTGGGTTAAAGAACATGAATGCGAAGGCAACCGCAGTTTCACCGGTACGTTCTTGTAATGACGTATTTACGCTTGGTGAATCCAAGGGTCATTCTCTAGGACGTGAGCCTCACTGGCAAGATGATTCAGGAGCGATTCTCTGTAGAGGTGACATCCGTTGCATGCTACCGGCGATGGAAACTCAATAAGAGTCAACTTGTACTGCGACGAGATCAAGGAAACGACTATTCGGGATCTTGTTTTCGGGAACGAGAAGTGGGCATACATTGGGATGTTGGTGGTTCCCGTAGCCTTTCACAGTACCCTTCTAGATGGACTACTTGATAGTAGGTGTAGCCACTTTTCTGGGAGCAAGCGATGGGGGGCATGTAGACCTGAGTGTAGGTTTCATGCAGCAAATAATAAACCGGCTCACTATAGTGAGGCTGACACCGGAGAAATACTTCGAGTGGCCGATAGATGGTTGGATTTCCTGTTAAGGGATTATGAGTTTACGCACTTCTACATATTAGGGATAGATCTTTCCAACCTGGATTATTCAAGGTTCGGCGAGGCGCGTGGGAGTGTACGTTGGGGGCGGATCTACAATCGTTTTTTCCGAACGGCGCTTCTAAAGAGCGTAAAGGGATTCTTTCATCGTTACCAGCGTATCAAGATCGAATCGATTGTACACCACAGGTCTGATCTTCAGTCTAGTGAGTACTTCCCATGGCACGCGATTTACAGGGTTGGCAAGGATGATGAGAAGATCGAGTTTCTTTCCAAGGAGATTGAGTTCATTTCTTCTGACCACCGCGAAAGCAACGATGAGCGTTCGCATTTTATCCAGTACATTGACTTGATCTTAGGTTCCTGTAGAAATGCTCTCCATTGGGAATCAAAAAACGCCAACAAAACTCATTTGGCTTTAAAAATCGAACCTTTGCTATCGAGGTTAATGAAAGCACCTAGGAATCCAAACAGTCGCTACAATTACATCGATCGCCTAGCAATTGAGTTCTTCCCCAAACATCCTTATTCGCGCTTATCGGAATGGGAGAGGGATATCAGAAGCAGGTCCAATTTTTATACTAACAGGGAAGCTAGAGTACTCCGCAAACACAAACCAACACTCTTTGATTGGCAGTCCCGTTGAGTACTACACAGAGAGAGATCGCGGTAGATTGAACACCGCGATGAGTTGACGGAGAGGCTATGACCTGTAGCTAGAAGAGGGGATAGTGTAAGCGAATGTCATATTTCGCAAGCTTATCTCATGAGATAAGATATAATGCCGAAAAACATGGGTGTAGATATGCGGTTTATCATAGGCCTTCTTTCAAAGACAGCTCGAGAACTCTTGATTGTCGGCAGGCGTGGCTCAGTAAATGTAGAATATTACCATAGCAAGTTTGCGGTTTGGAACTGTGTCAAATAATAGATTATCGTAGCTTGTCTATCCTCATGGTGAAGAGAGTGTAGATTCATACGAGACAAGTCATAAACAACAACCCTGGTATTATATGCCAATATTAATACAACAGCACAACAGTCATCTTCTATGAGCGGAATAGCGGAACCTAATCGCTGGATAGACCTCCTTGAGTATGGTGCAATGTGAGGTAGACGAGACGCGTGACTGGAGCGAATAGGATGCGTATGCCTGAATGGTGTGACGAATACGAGATAAAGGCCAGGTATATTCCAGTTCTTTTGTCCGTTATGCCTGTGGCACATCTTCTATTGCAGCTGTTTGGGGGAACTTTCCTGAAGGAGTTGGCAATTGGCATCAACTGGATACCTGCGGCATCAAATCTGAGCCTCTCTTTTGTGGGAACAGTTGCCCTTGCTCAATTTCAATGTAGTCTCGGAAAGCACTGGATCGAGGAAGGCGTTTTTGGAAAGGGGGGCGAACGATTCCCCACTACTGATATGCTGCTGTACGAGAATGGAATGATCTCCAGAGAGAGAAAAGCGCAGATACGGGCAATAGTAAGCGAGCTGTGTGGATGCGCGCTTTCTGACGAGTGTGAAGAAAACACCGATCCTGAGAATGCAAGACTCAGAGCTCGAGAAGCGGTCGGGCAGGTCAGAGCCACAGTTAGCAGAGGCGTGATGACGATAACCTACAACATTCGATATGGCTTTTTCAGGAATCTGATAGCTGGTGTGATTTGGAGTGTGATCGGATCTGTCGGCTGCTCCATTTATTATGGAAGTGTTGGAAACTGGAAAGTTATGGGTCTCTTTATAGTCTTGGCTGCGGGTCACCTTGCTTTGTTCATTTTCAGAAAGAGTATTCTGGATAATCTTGCGTCTGCGTATGCTGATACTCTTTTCAGTGAATTCATTAACCAAACCAGAGGGGTGTGAACCATGGCGAATTCAATAATCACTTTCTTCCCTGTGAGCGATAGGAATGGTGGTATGACCCTCCTCAGGCTGAATGACGCTAACAAGACCATGATTCTCATTGATTGCTGCATCGGGGATGAGCCGGTTGCTGAGTATTGCGACGTCAACGGAGAGCTTAGGGACAGATTACGCTTTGATTCGAACGGACGGCCCTATGTCGATGCCTTCATATTGACGCATCACCATGAGGATCACCTCAAGGGCTTTCAAAAGTATTTCCATCTTGGGCCACTATACGACTACGACGATGAGGCTGATGAGAAGAAGATTGTAATCAGAGAACTGTGGAGCAGTCACAATTTCTGGAAACCGGCGTCCAGCAGCTATGAACTGTCTGATGATGCTAAGGCTTTCAACAAGGAAATGAAGCGGCGTGTCCGTCTATTCGAAAAAAACGGTAAGATTCAGGGGGCAGGGGACAGGGCGATCATTGTAGGCAAGGACCCCGATGGGCGGACCGATGCACTCGGAGCGATAACTTACGACATAGGCGACACGTTCACCAAAGTGAACAACAACGATATTTCGGCAGAACTTAGAGGCCTTATTCTCAGTCCAATTGACAAGCAGGATAGTGAGGATGACCAGTGTTTCGCTGACAAGAATCGACAGAGCATAGTAATTCAACTGACCGTCACACAAGGCCAATATGAGAATAAGGTATTGATGACTGCTGACGCAGAATGTCTTGTATGGGAAACGCTATGGAGATTGCATAAGGACGATGTCAGCAAGTTGGAATACGATATTCTTACTGCTCCACACCACTGCTCTTGGCATTCGCTATCCTACGATAGCCAGTCGACTGATGAGGATCCTCAGGTTTGCGAAGATGCAAAGAAGGCATTAAGTCAGTGCAGAGATGGTGCTTTCGTAGTATCGCAGAGTAGGGCGATAAGAGATGATGACCAAGATCCTCCTAGTGCGGCTGCAAAGGAGATATATGTAGAGATTGTTGGAGACGAGCAGTTTATATGCACAAATGAGTATCCTGATGAGAAGAAACCCGAACCGCTCGAATTCAACCTCACTCGGTATGGGCCCCAGAAAAAGGGGATAAAGGAGAAGTCAAAACTGTCCACAGTGGCTTTGCCGTCAACGAGGGAAGCGCTTCCCCATGGATGAGTTTTGGCTAGAGAAGGTTCGCAAATACATACTGGAACATAGAGCATTCAGTAATGTATCAGC
>MTKW01026880.1_pt1 | contig 13015 bp, 9 predicted proteins | sample 1042761 | NCBI WGS metagenome assembly MTKW01 (sample SAMN06205366, study PRJNA360243) | anaerobic digester metagenome | biome: Wastewater treatment plant; feature: Anaerobic digester sludge; material: sludge; isolation source: anaerobic digester fed with sludge from wastewater treatment plant ...
CTCTGCGGCTCGTCGGGCAGCATGGGGTTGATGATGCGCTGGTCAAGGCCCAGCTTGCGCCCGTCCGAGGTGATTTTGAGCATGTTATCTTCCGTTGGGTCGATCTTGCCGGAGTGGACGAGGGAGGCGCGTTCGGATAATGCCTGCACCATCTCTTTCTGATGCTCCGTAGGATGGGCCGCCACGTTATGGAATACCGCTTCCGGCACGGGAATATCAAGCTGGTCGGCGGTCTTGATGTCGGCCACTTCCCGAAACAGGTTCATGAGTTCGGGCAAGTTGAAAAACTTGGCGAAGCGGGTGCGCGCCCGATAGCCGGTGCCTTCCGGGGCCAACTCTATGGCGGTGGTGGTTTCTCCGAACCGGCTGGCCCAACAGTCGAAATGGGTCATATCCAGCTCCTTGAGCCGGTCGTACTGTAAATATCGCTGGATGGTATACAGCTCGGTCATAGAGTTGGATATGGGCGTTCCGGTGGCAAAGATGATGCCGCGGTTGCCGGTCAGCTCATCCATATAGCGGCATTTGGCGAACATGTCCGAGGATTTTTGCGCGTCGGTGGTGGCAAGCCCTGCGACATTCCGCATTTTCGTATATAAAAACAGGTTCTTGTAATTGTGGCTTTCGTCCACGAACATGCGGTCAACGCCAAGCTGCTCAAAGGTTACAACATCATCCTTGCGGTCTGAGGACAGCAGCTTTTCAAGCCGCGCCTCCAGGCTTTTTTTCGTGCGCTCCAACTGCTTGATGGTGAAACGCTCGCCGCCGCTTTCCTCCACTTCGGCGATACCATCGGTGATCTCCCATATCTGCTCCTGCAAGAGTCGTTCCTGCCGCTCCGGGCTGATGGGGATGCGCTCAAATTGTGAGTGGCCGATAACCACGGCGTCATAATCGCCGGTGGCGATACGGGCGCAAAACTTCTTGCGGTTATGGGTTTCAAAATCCTTTTTCGTCGTGACCAGCAGGTTCGCGGAAGGATACAGCCGCAGAAATTCCGACGCCCATTGTTCGGTGAGATGATTGGGCACCACAAAGATGCTTTTCTGACACAGGCCCAGGCGCTTGCCTTCCATACAGGCCGCAACCATTTCAAAGGTCTTGCCCGCGCCCACCTCATGGGCAAGGAGGGTATTGCCGCCATAAAGCACATGGGCAATGGCGTTTAGCTGATGCTCCCGCAGCGTGATTTCCGGGTTCATGCCGGAGAAGATGATATGCCTGCCGTCATATTCGCGGGGCCGGGTGCTGTTCATTTCCTCGTTGTACTGCCGTACCAGCGTTTGCCGCCGCTCCGGGTCGCACCATATCCAGTCCCGAAAAGCGTCCCGGACAGCCTGCTGTTTTTGCGCGGCAAGGGTGGTTTCCTTGGAATTGAGGACGCGCCGCTCCTTGCCGTCGGCGTCCTCTATGGTGTCGTAAATGCGAATGTCGCGCAGGTTCAAGCTGTCCTCTAAAATCCGGTAGGCATTGGCCCGGTCGGTGCCGTAGGTGGTATAGGCAGCCACGTCGCTGTATGGAACGCGGGTCTTGTTTGAAATCTGCCACTCGGCGGTATAGGCCACATATTTGACCTCAATGGTGCCGCGCAGGTAGCGCGGCGTGTTGAAGGTTTCCTCCATGAACCGCTGGATGTATCCCTTGTCGATCCACGTCGCGCCCAGCCGCACCTGATCGAGCGTCTTGGCGAAAAAATAGTCATGGATGGAAAAACCGAGCTTGTTGTAGGCTCTGTCGTTTACCTGATACTGCCCGAAGGGGACGTTGCCCACGGCGATGTCGTAAAAATCCCGCCGGTCGGTCGTTTCAAATCCCACCACGGTGATGTCGGCCTGCGGGTAGAGCTGCTTTGCGATCCGGCCCGTGATGCCGTCCAGCTCCACGCCGTAGAGTTTGCTGCTGTGCATTTCCTCCGGCAGACAGCCGAAAAAATTGCCGACGCCGCAGGCCGGTTCCAGGATATTGCCGGTCTGGAAGCCCATGCTGCCAACCGCTTCATACATAGCGCGGATCACCGTGGGGCTTGTGTAATGGGCGTTCAGGGTGGAGGCCCGCGCGGAGGCGTATTCCTCCGGGGACAGGAGCGATTGCAGCTCTTTGTACTCATTCGTCCACGCAGGCTTGCTGTCGTCAAAAGCGTCGGCAAGGCCGCCCCAGCCAACGTAGCGGGAGAGGATTTCCTGTTCCTCCGGCGCGGCGTATCGTCCCTCGGCCTCTATGGTTTGCAAGGTACGGATGGCCTCGATGTTGGCATGGAACTTGGATTTCGCGCCGCCAGCGCCCAGGGTATCGTCGGTGATGCGGAAATTTTCGGCGGTGGGCTGCTCCGGCGTTTGCGGGACGGACGTTTCCAGAACCGGCGCGGTGTTCCGTTCGGGTTCAAGCTCCCAGCCCCGCGCGGAAAGGCTGCGCAGGATGGGCGCGATCTCGCCCCAGGTGGCACTCAGCTTGGTGCCGAATTTGTCCTGCACCTCGATATACAGGCCGCCCTGCTGCGGGAAAAAATCCGCAACGGTGCCGTCCGTCATGGTCATGGTTTGAGGGTCATATGGATAGGTTTCGGACAGCGATGCCGCAAGGTCATAATTGCTCGCGCCGCCTGTCAGCATGGCCGACACCATGCCCTTTTGCTCCGGCGATAACAGGCCGTTTGAAATAACGTCCAGAATATCCGGCTGCACACTCTCCAACCGGGCGGCGAGAAAATCGGTAAAAGCGCGGTTCTTCGGGTTGCGCCGCAACAGCCTTTCAAAGCTCTCAATGCTTTCGGCGCGGGAGATGGGATAAGCAAGCGCCGGGTCTTGCAGCCGCACGTTGAAATCCCCGATATGCTCGATGACAAAGGGCCGGTCGTTTTCCAGATAGACCATATCCCCCACGGAATAGGGCGGCCCTGGGGTGGGATGAACGCTGGCCTGCACAGGCGCTTCCGGTTCCTCTCGCTGGGCCATACGCTCCGCGTCAGCCGTAACCTGCCGGATAAACGGGTCGCTGTCCAGAGCGTCCGGGTCAACTGCTTCGCCGTTTACAATGCCTGCCTGCTCCAGCCGCTCCCGTATGGCAATAGGGTCAACATCGTCCAGATTGTCGTACTCGGCCTGGGTGTAAAACCTGTCGGCGGCGATGAGCTGGGCGATGCGCCGCTGCACCTTGGGCCACGGCACATCCGTCGCCGCGCCGTCCGCGGTCACGGGGAAAGCGGGCAGATCGTCGCCGTACTCGGAGCGCAGGAACGCGGCGGTATCCTTGTCGCGGGCGTGCTTCTCCATGTGCCGTACAACGGCGTGTTTGCTTTCTATGTCGCCGTTCCACTCTTGCAGGGCCGCGTCAATGTCGGCCTGGGTGATTTCGCGCCTTTCCGGTTCCGATATGGCGGGTTGCTCCGGTACGGGGGGCATAGAAAAAGCGGAGGGCTGTTCGCTCTCCGCTGGCGGGGCTTCTTCTGTTCGCGGTGCCGGTGGTGTTGGCTCCATTGGCAGCGTTTCCGGCAAACCGGCCTGTTCCCGCTGCCGCTGGGCAAGCCGCGCCTTTTCATCGGCGGTGAGATACCTATCATTGGCAATCAAGAAGTCGATGCGCTTGGCGGCGGCGCTCCATGTTAAACGGAGCTTGTCGTCATCCGGGCCGCGCCTGTACTCGATGCCCTTGGCGCTGTGATCCTCCCAACTGCCGTCCGCGCCGGAGAGCGCGTGGCTCTTGCCGCCCGTACCGTATTCTTTTTTCAGAAAATCGGCCTTCTCCTGGGGGCTGTGGGGCTGGGTAAAAAAGGCGTAAATGCGGGACTTCCTGCCCTCAAAGCTGCTGCCGTTCGTGAACGCGGCGTCGGCTTCGTCCTGCGTGACGAACATCCGCAGGGGCGGCACGTCGGTCAATTCGGAGGCATACTCACGCCGGGGAAGCCGTAAATCCCGCAGGGCGCTTAACAACTCCTGCGGCTTATGATAGTGGAAGCGCATCAGGCCGCGATCCTGCGCGTAGGCGTCGGCAAAGCGTTCCAGCTCGCTTGTGATTTCGGCATGGCTGTCCGGCTGGGCAAGCAGCTCCGCAATGCTGGCGGTGCTGTCGGGGAAGCCGCCCCGGAACATTTCAGGGACAAAAAAGGTCTGCCGCGCCTCATCCGCAAAATCACTATGAAGATACCAAAGCGTTTGAGCAAGCCGGGTACGCTCAAAACTGTCCACGGTGGCAAGCTGGGCCTGTGGGAGATACCGCCCCTCGGCCAGCAGCTCCCCGACGCGGCGCTCGACCTGCTCCCAGGGGATAAGCTGCTTGGAGCGGGCGTACAGCGCCGTTTCGCCCTTGGCGATATGGATGCCGTCGTCGCCAAACCATACGGATACCTTTCCACCGTTCAGGTACAGGCCCTTGCCGCCCCGGTATTCCCGGCGCAGGAAGGAGGCGTTTTCCTCCGTGCCTTTGTCCATGCGGTAAATGGCGCAAACCCGCAGGAGGCTGTTGCTCTCATTACTGCCGGTGCGCAGGATATGGTCAATATCCGCTTGCGGAAACGAAAAAGCGGAGGGCTTTTCGCTCTCCGCTATCCGCTGTACCTGTTCCTGCTCTGTGGGGAAAAGGCTTAATTGTAGATAAGCTCCGCCTGTATCGTTTCCTCGGCCTGGGCTTTCAGGTTGTTCATCAGGCCCACCCAGCGCATCGGGTCGGCGGCTTTCAGGCTCTCGGTCACGCCCGCCGATTTCATCAGCTCCGGCATCATCCGCTCTATCCGGCTGTTCGCCGTCCGGTCGATCTCCAGCAGGTGGGGATACAGTTTCTCCGACAGCAGTAGGGAATTGTATAACGTCGGGCGATGTTCCTTGAGGTAATTCTTCCTCATGCGCCCGTATTTGCCCATCGCCTCCGGCTGCTCGGCTATCGTCAGGTCGGGAATCAGATAATCCCCGTTCGGGCTGTATGTCAGATTGTTCTCCATGTGTGACGCTCCTTTCCGCGATGTGTTCGCGCTCATAATTTTTAACGGTGACTTCGATTTGCCGCAGCACTCGCTGGGAAATCCGGCTGGTGGCCGTCCCCAGCGCGGCGACGGCGGCGGGGGTGTTGAAGTCAAAGATGCTCAGAAAATCCTCATGCTCAAAAGTTTCATCGGGGTCGATGCCGCAGCGTTTCATCAGCATGTAGGAGATGCTAACCGTGGCGGCCTCCCGAAACGCCACGCCTACGTTAAATTCATCGTAATCCTCCAGATAGCTATCGTCAATGTTGTAGAGGATGTCGCGCCGGTTGTCCTGCCAGTATTCGTCGGCCATCTGCGCGGCGATCTGCTGGAGCTGTTCGGCAAGGCCGTCCGCACCGGAAATCTCATATTCGCGTTCCAGCATGGCCGTGACAGGAGCCTCATGCTCCTGCCGCAGCTCCCAAAGGAAAGGGCGGCGGGAATTTTCCCCGCCGCCCGTGTCCGCGATGTCGAACACATATCGTAGCCTCGGCTTATCGCCGGAGGCGTCGATGAGTGCGATGCCCTTTGAGCCTCGCCGGACGTATCGGCGCATCTGTTCATTCCAAAGCTCATATTCAGCACAGGCCGTCGCGTCCGGCCTTTGCGCGTAAATCATAAGCTGCTCATGATATGGATATTTATATAGCCGCGCCGCCGTGGTCAAAAAATCCGTCCAGCTTTTATGACTGCCGGTGATCTGCGTCGCCGCGTGGTCGGCCATCTGCGCGTAGGCTTGCACTTTGCTTGGCATATTATCCCTCCTGTTCCTCGTAGTCGGGGATGAGCGTATCGGAAAGCCCGGCGTATTCCTCGTCGCTCATAGCGGTGAGCTTTTTTGTGACGGAGCGCGTCAGCTCCGCAAGCTCCGTTTCGTCCGGCTCCAGATGACCGGACATGGCCGCAAGTGCGGCAATCAGCCCTGTCCGGGTTCCGGTGTCGTAAAAACACATCAGGTTGGTTTCCTCAACAGTGAATTTTTCCATGTTCATCGCTCCATTTCCGCGCTCCTTGCGGGCGCTGTTTTGTGACGCTCCTGTTTCACAGGCGGCATTTTAAGCTGCTCCAGCACCGAGGGCCGCTTTTCCATGCGTTCGCTGTTGACCGCCCGCGCAAGGTCGGAAAGGGAAATCTGCCCGCCCGCCTTGACCTGGGCCTCCAGCTCCGCGACGCTTGGATTTTTGCCGTTGTTGATGATGCCGTCGATCATGCCGTAATCATCTTCCAGGGCCATCTCCGCGTTTTTCAGGTAGTTTTCAGGGCGTAAAAAGGCCGGAAGCTCTGTGAAACTGTCGTCAACGTAATGACAGGATACAGCGCCGTTCTGCTTGAGGGCAACGATGTCGCTGATCGACAGGCTGTGCCCTCGGTAATCTGCCGGATGGTCGATATTGAACCGCTCCCATAAGGCGTTCAGCTTTTCGGATGTGCTGCCGGTATCGGTAAGCCTATCCGTGTAGATCAGGTCGTAGTTGTCGCGCTCCACGGTCAGGCCGACCGCCTGCAAGCGTTCCAGCCGCTCAAAGCGGAGATCGCGCGTTTCTTCCATGTGCTTGAGCTGGTAGATGGCAAAGGCGTCGGCGGGATTGTTGAGGAAATTGTTTTCAAGCTCCTGCTGCGTGACTTCATGCCCCTCGATGAGCGACAGGTATTCCTGGCTTTGCTCCCATTCCTCGCGGTTGATGCCGAACATCCCGATATGGCCGTCGATGTCGTCGCGGTCAAAGGCCATGCCCTCGCTGTTATCGTCATAGAGCATATACACGGTGAAGTCTTTTTCGTACAGCTCTATGGCCTTATCCTTGGATACCGGCAGCATATCGTCCTCGGTATAGCCGTAGGCGTCGCGGTCGGCAATCGCCAGCACGGGATCGGGCATGGGATAAACGTCCTCGGCGGGCGGCTGCGCAAGCTCTATCTTCGCCTGCTCCGGCTGTATATCTTTGCTGTTGAGCCTGTTTGTAAGGCCGATGCACAGCTCCGACGCGCCCACACCGATCACTTCGCCGGTAATCAGCGCGCCGTCAGCTCTTGTGTACGCCTGAATAAAGCTGCGGTCGTGTTCCCCCTCGGAACGGGGATTGGTATGCGTTTGGTATAGAATATCCGGCTCTGGCGTTGCCGGTGGAACGGGCGCGGCCTGCTCCGGCGCGGACAGGTCGATGCCGCGCTCCTTGGTGATTTGGGCAAAATTGCGGTCAATATCGCTGATGAGATCGGAAGCGGTCTTGTTGATGGTTTCCAGGGAGGCCCGAAGCTCCGGCAGCTCTTTACCCCTGCTCCAGTTGGCGATGTAGCCAAAGCTGTTTTCGCCGGTGGCAATGCCGTAATAGGCGCAGACGGCGTAGGAAATGCTTTCGGCCTCCACTTCCTCGGTGCGGCGGTCTTTCGGCTTGGGTGGGGTGGCGGCTTCATCGCCCTGGGCGGCGGCAAGCTGCGCCTGCTCCCGGTTATGGAGCTTGGCATGGGCAATTTCATGGATAACCGCAGAAACGGTCTGCACCTCGCTCATGCCGCGCCGGATGGCAATATCCTGATGCTCAAGGTCAAAATATCCATCCATTGTCGCGGTCATAACTTCAATGGAAATAGGAACGGGTGAACTGCGCCGCAGCGCCTCCATAAAAATCTCGTACTGTTGTACATCGCCGGTAAGGTTGCTGGCAAGCTGGGGCAGCGGTTTTCCCTCGGTCTGCGACACGTCGAACACGGACACCACCTTGTACATGGGGATTTTGATTTCCTTTTCCTCCATGACGATGCTGCCGTCCGGGTTCAGGACGGGAGCCTTGGTGTCCGGGTCGCGCTTTTCCTGCTCGATTTTTTTCTTGAACGGCGTAGGCGCTATGATTTTGATACCTTTTTCGCCGCGCCTGACGCTCCTGCCGAATTGGTCGCGCCATTTGTTGAAGCCCGCCACAAGGGTGGCGTCGGGCCGCTGCATGGCGATCAGCAGAGTGTTGTTGAGGGAATAGCGGTGAAAACGGCTCATGGTGCGCAGGTATTCCGTGTACTTGTCGCTTTGGAACAAGTCTTTGATGCCCTGCTCGATGCTGTCGGTGATTTCCTTCATGCGGTCTTTGTGGGCGGTCATGTTTTCAGCCATTTGGTTTGCTCCTTTCCTGGGCGATATATGCCCAAAATACGCGCCCCCGCACAGGTGGGGAGAAACCTATGCGGGAGCGCGGTTGTCATTCGGATTTGGAGCGTATGCTCCTGTTTGGCGGCCTGATTTGCGTTTCCTTAGCCCGCTTGCTGTCGGCGGCCCGGCGCGCGTCGCTGTACGGCTCCCGGATGGACACGCAGCGTTTGGGTACGGTGAAGCTGGCTGCCCCGTGCGGTTCCCGGCGCTCCAGCCTGACTTTATTGGGATGCTGGGCCGCCAGGCGCAGGAGTTTTTCGCGCAGCTTCGGATTGTGGGTATAGACGCTGGCCGTATCATCTTCCTCATTGAAGTTGATGATGGTTTCCTGCTCGTAACGGGAGAGCTTCATATAAAAATCCCCCCTTACCGTTCCGGCCCGCCGCGCTGGGGCGGCCTCCAGGTTTGGATGGGTTCGGGAAGCACCTCCCGGAACGCGCGGATCTCCCCGGCCTCGCTCCGCACCGGCGTGAAGATATGCGGCGTTCTCAGATACATGCCGTCCATGCCGACGCCGCCGTAATACCGGCCCTGCGGGTCGCGCTCGCTGTCCATCAGCACGAAGCCGGTCGCCAGCACGAAGCCCGATACCGTGCGGCGGTTGACGCCCGGCAAGCCCATCGGGAGTTCCCTTGTTTTTATGGGGATTTCAGGCCCCAATCGCTCCGGCTTCATCGTTCCATTCCTTTGCTTTTGGCGGCCCGGGCTTTCACGGGCTTGATGGGATTGCCGCGCACGTCGTAGCTGGAGATTTGCGCGGCGGGCGTGCCCCAGCCGAACATGGAGCCGCCCACCATCGCGGCCTCCTACTGGCGGTAAACGCCTATCCTGGCGTTTAGGCTGTCGGCCAGCTTTCGGTTTTCCCGTGGGTTGGACGTGGAGTATGCGAGCTTGCCATAGCCCTTCTTGCCCTTTTCAATCATAATCAGTTCGCCGCTGGACGGCAGGACGCTGTGACACATATCCGGCAGGACGGGCGGCTTTTCCGGGGCGTAGGTCGTGCCGTTGCGTTCCATGCGCTCGGCAAACTCGCAGATGTGAAAAACGCTGCTGCCGATCTGCGTATGGTATTCGTCAAGAAATTTGCAGGGGCGGATCGCCTTTTCACCGTCCGAATAGGTCACGACGATGTTGCCGCCGTCCGGCACGGTGAACAGGGTGTTGTAGTCGCTGTCGATGAAGCGGATATTTTTCGGTTCCGTATCACTCATGCTTTTTGCCCTCCCCAAACTCCAGCTTGAAATTGACGTGCTGGCCCGTATCGTTCAGCACCACCACGGCGTCGTAGGTCTTGCCGGTCTTTTCGGAGTGGCAGCCGGGCAGCTCGGTGCGCCCATCCTTCAGGAGCGCGGCGGCGATCTTCCGGGTCAGCTCTTTTTTCTTGGCGGCAAAAAAGCGGTTGTCTTTCCAGAGAATGAAGCCGCAGTCCCGGTTTTCACAGGAAAAGCTCTTTTTACTTTCCGTTACATGCCCGCCGCAGCGGGGGCAGACGCCCACAACCTCCCGGCCGGAGGGAAACGCTGCGTCTTTGTCCGGCTCATAAGTCTGCACCAGCGCGCCGGTCATGGCGGCGATGCTGCCCATGAAGCCGGTGGAGGGGAGCGCGCCGCGCTCGATCTGCTTGAGCTGTTCCTCCCATTCGGCGGTCAGCGCCGGGGATTTGAGCTGCTCCGGCAGGACGGCGATCAGAGCAACGCCCTTTTCCGTAGGCAGCAAATGTTTGGCTTTTTTAGCCGTTTTACGCTCCGCAAGGCCGGTCTTGACCAGCTTTTCGATGATACCGGCGCGGGTGGCGGGCGTGCCCAGCCCCTTGCGCTCGGCATCTTCGGGCATATCCTCCGCGCCCGCCGTTTCCATCGCGGCCAGCAAGGTGTCCTCTGATACATTTTGTCAAGGTGGTTTTAAGAAATTTTCCCGCAATCGTTCATAATGAGCCGCTTGATTTTATCGCTCATGGTTTCCTTGCTGGTGGTGCTGAAGTGGATTTTCACCCGATAGGTCGTGTTTCCGATTTTCTTTACAATATCGGGTTGCTCTGCTTCCTTTACGGTCAGAGGGGAAGCGTTTGCGGGGGTGCTGGCTTTATTGCTCATAGGCTCTCCTTTCCATGAAAAAAGCCCTTATGCTGCGGCGCACAAGGGCTTGTAGTCATTCTTCTAAAACTCTGAAAGCGCGAAAGTGCAAAGCGCAAAGGGTCTGCACTTTGCACTTTCAGCTTGCGGGTTCGGGCGGCTGCTTCTTCTTGATGAAGTTGTACCATTGACCGCCGACGCGCCTTGCACCCAATATGCCGCCCATGTTGCGCTTGGCGTTCTGCACCGTCCTCTCGGATATTCCGGCTTCGGCTGCGGCCTTTACAATGTCCTCGCTGGCAAGCTCTTTCCCGTCTGCAAGCAGGTCAAGTATCAGCCGTTCCGCCTGTTCGGTCTTGGTGGCGGTGTTCCCGCCTGCGCCGGACAGCAGCTCGTCGGCGGTAATGTCATACTCGCCTATCCACGAAAAGCCCGTTTCCGGGTCAAGGCAAAAGGCTATGGGCTTGCCCTCCGGCGCAAGGGAAGATTTGTCATGGACGATTACCCGCACATTCGGCTCCCGCTTCACGCGCCCGATCAGCAGAACGCTCCTTGCTGCGGCGCGGAAGTCGATGGAGCCTAAGCCCCGGTAGGCACTCTGTCCTCCGGCGGCTTTGTTAAGGTGTCCGATTAGGATAACGGCGCACCCGGTACGCTCGGCAATATCGGCAAGGCGGCGGAACATGGGGCGTATCTCGTTGGCCTTGTTCATGTCGGTTTTCTCGCCCACATACGCCTGTATGGGGTCAAGGATAATCAGCCGCGCCCTGGTCTGCCGGATAGCTCTCTCTATACGCTCGTCGGAAAGGGAAAGCCCCTGCTTGCTCTCGTCGATGAAAAGAACGCGGTCAAGGTCTGCTTCGGCTTCCATAAGGCGGGGCTTGATGGTGTCACCCAAACCGTCCTCGGCGGTCTGGTAAATCACATTGAACGGCTCATGCACTGCCATGTGGGGGAACGGCTTGCGGTTGGTACAGGCTGCGGCAAGGCGTAGGGCAAAGGTGGTCTTGCCCTCGCCGGGGTTGCCCTGCACAATAGTTACTTTTCCAAAAGGGATATACGGCTCCCATAGCCATTCAACGGTCTGTGTGTCCACCTCGCTCATGCGGATAATCTCAACGGTTTCTTCCTGCGGCGGCTCTTTCAAGCCGTAGATTGCTTCCCGCAAAAACTTCCCGTCTGTGATTTCTGCCCGGTGCTGCAATACCTCGTTCCAATCCTTGAAAAGAGGGATAAGCCGGTGGACGGTAAAGCCTTCCGGCATGAGCTTCACAAGGCGGCTGCAAGCGTCGTTTCCGGCTTCGTCGCTGTCAAGGCAAAGATAAACGGTCTTGATGTTCGGACGGTCATAGAGAAAGCGGAGCAGGGCTTTTTCTCCCACACCGCCCAATGACAGGTAGCTTTGCTTCTGCCATTCCTTTTTGAACAGGCAGAGGAAAGAGAGCAGGTCAACGGGGGCTTCAAAGACAAACAATCTTTCGCCCTCGCCCCGGTAGCAGAAGTTAAAGGCTTTATCGCTGCCTTTCACATCAAGCCGGAAGTTTCCCGCCGTTCCCTTGCTGTGAGCGTAGCGCGGTATTCCGTCCTCGTCCCGCCCCACAAATACGGCGTTGTGGTGGGCTGCGTCCTCGTAAATATCGCCGCTGGCAAAGAAAAAGCCCGTCACATCTTCATCAATGCGGCGGGCGGCTGTGAGGTAGTTCCTCGCTGTTCGGTTGTCGGGGCTGCGGGGCGGCAATCGGAATTGCGGGGAGTCCTGCGGCGGTGCGGCTCCCTTTTCTCCCGTGAGAAGTTCCACGGCTTCGGTAAAGCTCTTGCCGAAAAACTCCATGACAAAATCAACGGGGCCGCCGCCCTTGCTCTGGCTGTGGCGATACCACTTGTTGCCCCGGATGGTCAAACTGTCGTGCCGTTTCCATCGGTATTCCTGTCCGGCGCGTTCCAGCGGTTCTCCCTGCGATTGCAGGAACAAAACAAGGTCGGCTTGGTTCGCCCGGTCTATCTGTTCTTGGGTGTAGTACATGACTGATACCTCCCTTTCTGCGGTTGATTTGTTCATAGTTTTGGGGTACAATAATTCGTAAATTATGATTTATCGAGAGGGACTCTATGACTTATCATTTAGATAAAACAGAATGGCCTACAATTCCTGTTCCCCACGATTGCGTAATCAGAAATATCTCGCTTTCGGATGATTTTCTTATTTTGGACTTTGAGCAGGAAATAGCTACTTATGACTCCATCCAGCATATTTGTCCCAATGCCAAGTCATTGACAATAAAAATACACTTAATCGATACTTTTGACATTTATCAAATGAAAACGCGGAAATTCCCAAAGTTTAGAAAACTGTATGAAGAGCTTGACTTGGATAAATTGGTCAGCCTTGTGAAGCGGGAAAGAGTTGAATACCTTTATCATTATGTTTCTTACCAATCTTTGATTGTAAACTTATACTGCGGTTCAAATATTATCTTGGACTTGCATGCCGATTACATTGAATATATTTGGAAAATGTAATACCGCTTAATATCCATTTATCGAGTAGCACATAGGGCGGACAAGCCGGACAGCTTGCCCGTCCTTTTCTTTATCGCTCCTGTTCGTGTTGCTTGGTGCGGGTCTGCGTCTGCTCCGGCTGGTCGGCGCGGAGCGCAATATCGACGCATTTGCGGATTCTTTGAAGTTCGGAAACATCGGCGCGGGTATCTTTCAGCTTGGCGTATTCCTTTTCCCTCTGTGCTTTGAGGGCGGCGTACTCTTTCTCCCATGTGGAGATCGGCAGGGTTTTCACGCCCTCCGGCAAATGGGCATGGAGATAGCGGTTTGCCGCGTTCCAAAGGGTAAGCT
>MTKW01029206.1_pt1 | contig 13008 bp, 17 predicted proteins | sample 1042761 | NCBI WGS metagenome assembly MTKW01 (sample SAMN06205366, study PRJNA360243) | anaerobic digester metagenome | biome: Wastewater treatment plant; feature: Anaerobic digester sludge; material: sludge; isolation source: anaerobic digester fed with sludge from wastewater treatment plant ...
CTCCTGACTGCCGAAATACTGATAACTCCGGAAATAATACTTGTCTCCGATATCGAATCGCGCGGACACGAGTATGCGGCGAAAGGCGCGCCCGATCGCCTGGCGCACGAGCTGATTTTCGAGTTTTTTGGAAGTGCCGTTCAGCCAGATCGAGTAGATCGTCTCATTACTTGCGAGCGATTGCACGTGACTATCGTCAAGCATCGTGCCATACCAAAGATCAGCCTGCCCGGCCGTCAGCGCGCGCTGTCTCGTCCCCGTATCGCCATAGCGCGGAATCTCAATGTAGAGAGGCAGCTTGTCCTCGGTACTGGTTCGTTCCAACAATACAGCGAATTCATCGAGGGAACGAAGCTTGTAAGGACCGCTTCCGATCAAACGAAAATCCGAAAGCTCGTTCGCCCGCTCGATATTCTCACCAAGCTGACTTTCAAGCGGCACGAATATGTGGCGCGGGATGATCAAGAGGCGACTGAACACGTAAGAGATTTCAGCTTTCGTCACCGTTTCGGCGAACGATAGCGTCAGATGATGTTCGTCGTCGACTTTGAGTATCATCGACTTCAGCAACGGATCGACCTGCAGCCGCTGATAGAGTTCCAATGAATAGATGACATCAGCAAGACTCGCCTCCGTTTCATCGTGCCAGCGCTTAGCGGGATCGATCTCGATCACGAGCGAGTTGCCGGTCACACGCCACGAATTGACGAACGCAGCTTTATAATTATTGCTCGCCGGATCATAGCGTAACAGCGGTTCATAAATGAAGTTGAGCGGGCTGACCTGACCTTTGGATACGGATACGGGAGACATCCAGCCGTCGACGAGGCGGTCGGTCGCGATGATCACCGTCTGATCCCTCTTTGTCTTTTCTCCGATCGTCTGCGCCGTTTCCGTCTGCAACGGAACCGAGGTCCAGAGCGGCCGTTCATCGGTCGTCAGAGGTTTGGTCGGTAAAGTTTGATTGTATGGAACGCAGGCTGACAAAAAAAGGAGACAAACGATACTCACCAACGTGAGTCTTACGAGTTTTTTGCCTAGTCTGTCCGACACGATCGACTCCAGATTCATTGATCGCGATCATTGTAACATGTAAGATAAGGTTCCAATGAAACGAACCGGACGGAAACGTATGATCTATCTGGCAGCTTTATTAATCGTCTTCATAATCGCCTTGATCGCACTCGATCGCAGTATTGCGAGGATCGGCAGCCGCCGCATCGTCGAACCGTTTGAGGCGCCGCAAGTCGATGCGATCATCGTGCCTGGTGCCAAGATCAATCCGCCGGGCGTCCCCTCTACCATGCTCAAAGATCGTCTCGACACAGCCCTCGGTTTGTATGTTGAGAAAAAGTCAGACCGCATTTTGGTCTCCGGCGACGGCCGTGAATCGTCGCTGAATGAGACGGCGGTGATGGCCCGCTACCTAATGGACGCCGGTGTGCCGGAAGCTCACATTCTGATCGATCCGGAAGGTTTCGATACGTTTCAGACGATTGTCAGGGCGAAAAATGTTTTTGGTATTGAAACGTCGATTATGACGACCCAGACGTTTCATCTTGAGCGCGCGATGTATATTGCGACTTCACTCGATATCGACATGCTCGGCGTCGCCTCCGACGTGAGGAGCTATGCAGTGATGTGGTATATGCGTTTGAGAGAAATGCCGGCTCGCGTCAAAGCACTTATTGAAGTACACCGCGCCCGCTGACTTTTGCTTTTGAGTCTTTTTCCACCCGAATCGCCCGCACGTTGGTCGCGAGCACATTGATCGCCGTGAATTGTTCGACCTTTTCGGCGACTTCAATCTGACAAGCCCGAAGCACATCCTGAGCGTTGAAACCAAACTGAATCGACAAATCGAGATCGAGGACGATGCCGTATTTTTCCATGCGGATACCGCTTCGCACCAGCTTGGCCACCCCTTCGACCTGCTGCACGATAATATTGATCAGCATCGCGAGCGCTTCATCCGACATCGAGTAGCGACCGAGTGTCGAAAAGGTCGGACGCACGATCGTTCTCTCCGTATCGGGTGGGGACGTCGTGAAGGCGTCGAAGCGGCGTCTCAGTTTCTGTAACGGTTCGGCAAAATAACCGGAGAACTCGTGCTTGATCTCCATACTCGGTACGGGGATCACATGCCGCCCTTCGGTCAATCTCGTCTGTTTCGCTTCGGCTCTTTCTTCCTCGCTCGTCACATCCTCGATGCGGATTAAGATAGTCGGCGGATTGAGCCAGAGTTGTCGGCAGATGCGCAAGAGCATCTCGTGCGACGTACCGATAATCATCAAGGCGGCCGGCCGATGTTCGACCAAGGAACGGCGCATCGTTGTCGCCCGCGACTCATCGAGAAAAATCGCCTGCCGCACCGATTCCATTTTCGTCTTGGCGCGTTTGGCGGACGAACCTGCGATGATGCTGCTGCCGTGGATCAATAACCCGTCGTCGATTAAATACTGGATGTTGTACTTTTTGGCGACTGCCAGCGCGCGTGTGCTCTTGCCGGTGCCGGAGGCACCGACGAAGGCTATCACGGCGATGCGTGACAAGACGTCTCTTACCTCCGTCTGCGTCGCTTCGTCGAAAGCGACTGCCCGCTCTTGAACCTGCAGCTTGACGGCTTCGGCAAACTTGCCGAACGGATTAAACCCGCCCTCCTCCGGCGATTGCCAGCGATCGACTTTCGGATGATCGCCGCCTCTTCGAAAGCGCGGTTTTCTTTTCATCCAGCGAAAGATCGGCATTACTCAGATTCATCCCAGTTGTCGAATATATCCTGCACATCATCGTGCCCGTTCAAGGCGTCACGCAGTTTTTCCATCTGCTCCTGCATCGCGACATCGTCAAGTCGTACTGTTGTCATTGCCACTGGACCTACGCTTGCATCGGCGAAGCGAAAACCTTCTGTTTCCAGGTGTTCCCGCACCGTTTCATAGTCATCCGGTGTGGTTAGAATTTCGATCATCTCGTCGTCGGCGACCACATCATCGGCACCGGCTTCGAGCGCGGACAGCATCACGGCTTCTTCATCGTCGAACAGCTCTTTGTCTAAAATGAGGCTGCCTTTCGTCTCAAATTGATATGAGACACTACCCTTCGTACCGAGATTGCCGCCGAACTTATCGAAAAAATGTCGGATGTCACCGGCTGTCCTGTTGCGATTATCAGTCAACGTGCGCACCATGACGGCGACGCCGCCCGGTCCGTATCCTTCGTACAACACTTCTTCGAAATTGTCACCGTCCGCCGCACCCGACGCTTTCGCGATCGAACGCGATATATTGTCATTCGGCATATTGCTCGCCTTGGCGCGCGCGATCGCATCGCGTAGCGCACGGTTTGTCTCCGGATCGGGACCACCGTGTCTGACAGCCAGATGAATCTCCCGGCCGAGCTTCGTAAAAATCTGCGCGCGTTCCGCGTCGACGGCACCTTTGCGCCGCTTAATGTTGTTCCATTTAGAATGACCTGCCATGGTCTTCCCTCCCCGTATCGCCTTGTATTACTCTATTGTATCTTCTTTGCCAAACGTCCGGTAGGCATCGCCGATACGCTCGACGTTCGCCTGCCCGGCGGCCAAATCGTTAAGAAGTGTATGAAAGTCTTCTGTCAACACGGGCGGCACACCGACCTCGAACGACACGTCGGCCAGATACTCGATCTTGTCCGGGATAAATCCGGCGCGGGTCAAGCCGTCTTGAATTCTTTCATTCCGGTCATAGCCGCTTGTCACCTTGTATATGTCGACTTTTGTGCGGGTCACGACGCCGGCATTGGCCACCGCATCCGACGCGGCGCGTCCGTACGCACGCACCAGTCCACCGGTACCGAGCAGCGTGCCGCCGAAGTAGCGGACGACAAAGACGCCGCACTGAAACAGATCGTCACCGGTCAGAATGTCGAGCAGGGGCGGTCCCGCCGTCCCCTTCGGTTCACCGTCGTCGGAAAACCGGCTGTACATTTCCGGCAACGAGAAACGGTAGGCGAAGACGACGTGGCTCGCATCGCTGTACTCTCGTCGCAGAAAGGAGAGATAGTCCTCCGCTTCATCGACCGTTTCAAACGGTCTGGCATAGGCGATAAACCGGGACTTCCGGTCGATGTAAGTCGTCTCGCCGCATTGTTTCAACGTCTTAAACTGCTCCATATCCCCAGTGTAGCCGATTCAGCAGGCCGTTGCTTACGGTTTGCCTGACACAATTGATATAATACTTACATGAGCAACGCATTCATGCGCTCCACAGACCGCCCGCCGGGACCATCCCGCTGGATCATACCGATGGCTACCGTCGCTGTCGTACTCGTGTTAATCGTGTTCGCCGTTTGGGTTACGCCGCGTGGTAAGCCCCCCGAAACGACCTTTACAGCCGTCAATATACCGAGCATCACACCGCGGCCGACGCGTCCTGTCATCACACCACCGACCGGAGTCTTAAGCGAGACGGATCCGGAAGAGCTCGACAAGTTGAACGAGTTCTTCGGTGAATTGCCGACACCTGAAGTACTCACGCCGTTGACCAGCAAAAAAGTAAAAGGCGTCTATGTGCCGATCGATCAGTCGATCGAACCGGCGATTGAGCTTTATAAAGCCGGGCATATCAATGCCGTGGTGATCGACTTCAAAGAACGCGGCGGTATCTTTTACCGGAGCAAAGATCCGGAATTGCAGCGTGTCTACATGGGTACAGATCATGTGAGCAAGCAGTTGAATCGCCTAAAAGAAGAAGGCGTCTACGTGATCGCCCGCATCGTCTGCTTTGCCGACGCGAAGATGGCTTCCGCCCATCCCGAACGGGCGATCAGCGATCAGGCAGAAAACGTCCTCACCTACCCCGGAGAGGGATCATCATTTTTTTTAAATCCGTACGATACGCGAAACTGGGACGACCTGATCAAGATTGCTCTCGAAGCTGTCGTGATGGGCGCCAATGAAATTCAGTTCGACTATGTCCGCTTCCCGACGGGACGCTCGACGAGCGGTGAACGTGCGTATTTCGGAAACCCGGACGATCTGCCGAGCCGTCCGCAGGCGATCAATCGTTTCCTCGAAACAGCCAGAGTTAAGATCCAGGACACGTATGGTATCCCGGTCGGAGCGGACGTCTTCTCGATCGTGATCATGAGCCAGCTCGACGGCAACACACTGGGGCAGGACTGGCCGACTATCGGCCGTACCGGCATCGCAAGTCTTTCTCCGATGGTCTATCCGTCCCATTATGCGAACAGCTCGAACCATTACAGCGGCAACGGTCAGGGAACGATCCTGGGCGGCACGCTCTTTGAAAAGCCGGATCTGCATCCGTATGACGTCACGCGTCTCGCCCTGATCGATGGGCTACCGGTGACGATGGCGAAAGAGTACACGACTGTCAGACCATTCCTCCAGGCGTTTACCGCGAATTATCTGCCGAGCGGATATTTCATGGAATATGATGCGGCGGCTATCGCCCAAACGATAGCCGCCGTCTATGCTGCAGGTTATGATGAATGGCTCTTGTGGTCGCCGAATGCCGAATACCCGGCAGAGATCTTTACGGACGAATCACTTCAAGTCCCCCAAGGTACGGACGAAGCACCTCCGGAACCGTAACGCTGCCGTCGGCATTCTGATTTTGCTCCACGATCGCCGGCATCACACGGCTCGTCGCGAGACCGGATGCGTTCAGCGTATGTACAAACTCGACCTTGCCGGTCTCCTTGTTGCGGTAGCGTACATTGCCGCGTCGCGCCTGATAGGCACCGGCAGATGAGGCCGAGCTGACTTCCTTATAGATATTCATGCTCGGAATCCAGATCTCGATATCATATGTCTTTTCCATCGACGCGCTGCAGTCTTCAGCCGCCAGCTTGCTGACTCTGAAGTGGAGATTCAGACCGCGCACCAAGTCGGCGGCTTTTTCGATCAGTTCCTCGAGCGCCTGCTCCGTGTCCGCCGGCACGACGTACTGGAACATCTCGACTTTATTGAACTGATGGCCGCGGATCATGCCGCGCTCTTCGGCACCGTGACTGCCCGCCTCACGGCGAAAACACGGGGTGTAGGCGAAGATTTTTTTCGGTAGATCTTCTTCAGCCAGAATCTCGTTTTGATAGAGTCCGGCCAGCGCCGTTTCGGCGGTGGGAATCAGGAAACGGAATGTATCCGACGGATCGCCGACCCGGAAGATATCACCTTCGAATTTTGGAAACTGACCGCTCGTGTAGCCACAGTCGTAGTTGACAACATGCGGTAGAAGCATCATCTCGTAGCCGTCGGCCAGATGTTGATCCATGAAATAATTGATCAGCGCCCATTCCAGTCTGGCACCGATCCCTTTGTAGATCCAAAAACCGCTGCCACTCAGCTTCGCGCCTCTTTCATAATCGATCATATGAAGATCGGTAACCAGGTCGACATGATGCTTCGGTGCAAAATCGAACTCCGGTTTTTCGCCCCAGACGTACATCACTTCGTTGTTTTCCTTACCGCCCGCGACGACGTCATCAGCCGGCAGATTCGGCAGGCGCTCCAGGAATTTCGTGATCCGTGAGTTGACCGCTGAGAGTTCGGCGTCGAGCGATTTTATCTTGTCTCCGACATCGCGCATGCGCTCCACTTCAGCCGACACGTCCTGTCCGGCTTTTTTCAGCTTAGGAATCTCGGCAGAGACTCGATTACGCTCTGCTTTCAGTTCTTCCGTCTCGGCAATCAGCCGGCGGCGCTCCTGATCATCTGAAAGAAACGGACCGAAATCAGCATCAAATCCTTTTCTCAACAACTTCTCCCGAACTTCTTCAGGATTCTTCCGAATATAAACTTGGTCAAGCATAGACGCCTCCCACAAACATGCTGTATCGATTATACCTCATTAACCTTATACCTCGGATCGCACTTCGTTGAAAGTTCGTTATAATGGGCGAACGGGAGGATTATGAATGGAATACGATTGCATTATCATCGGCCGTGGACCGGCCGGTTTACAAGCGTCTATATACGCGGTACGAGGCGGCTTAAAAGTCGCCGTCGTCGGTCGTGACAGCGGCGCCCTCGAAAAGACGGAACTGATCGAAAACTACTTCGGTTTTGAAAATCCGATCACCGGTCCCGAGCTGATGGGAGCCGGGCTGGCTCAAGCGACCAGACTCGGAGTCGAGTTCTTCATGGAAGAAGTGACGAGTGCCGGCTGGGGTGAAAAAGGATTGTACGTACGTTTCGGCGATACCCAGCTCGATACGAAGACGGTAATCGTCGCGACCGGCATGCCGCGTAGAAAACCGGCGATACCGGGTATCGATCAGTTTGAAGGAAACGGCGTCAGTTACTGCGCTATCTGCGATGCCTTCTTCTACAAACAAAAGACGGTCGGCGTGATCGGCACCGGTAAGTATGCACTCTCCGAGGCGAGTGACCTGGCACCGTTCGCCTCCGAGATCACGTTGTTGTCGAATGACCGTCCGTTCACGGAACCGATCCCCGAGTCTCTTACTCTGAGACAGGAAAAAATCGTCGGGATCGAAGGCGATGAAGAAGGTAGGGTCAAAGGCATCATCTTTGAAAACGGCGACAAGTTGGCTTTCGACGGTCTGTTCGTGGCGGAAGGAACGGCCTCGGCCTTGGACTTTGCGACGAAACTCGGCCTCGAGGTAAAAGACAACGCCATCGTGATCGACAAGGGCGGCAACACGAATCTGCCCGGTATCTTCGCCTGCGGCGACTGTACAGGCGGGCTCTTGCAGATCGCCAAAGCCGTCGGCGAAGGAGCGGCTGCCGGCATGAGCGCTGTCGCGTATGTCAAACAGATGGCCGGAGAAAAAGCGACCGCGACGCAGTGGCACTAAGCACACCGTCAACGTGACAGTAAAGCTGGATATAAAAGAGGGGCGTCAGAGACGCCCCTCTTTTCATGTGCTGCCAGAAGCAGCCATCACACAACACAGAATTATTTAATCTCAACCTCGGCGCCGGCTTCCTTGAGCTTTTCGGCTGCCTGTTCGGCTTCTTCCTTGCTGACGTTTTCTTTGACCGGCTTCGGTGCTTCGTCAACGACGGCTTTCGCTTCTTTCAGGCCGAGACCTGTCAGTTCACGCACGACCTTGATGACCGCGATCTTGTTCGGACCGGCACCTTTCAGGTTGACCGTGAATTCGGTTTGTTCTTCTTCTGCCTGGACGGCGGCGCCGCCTGCGGCAGGTGCAGCGGCGACCATGGCCGCGGCTGAAACGTCAAACGCCTCTTCGAGCGTTTTCACGAGTTCGTTCAACTCAAGTACCGAAAGGGACTTGACGTCTTCTAAAATTTTTGCGATTTTTTCACTCGCCATAAGTGGATCCTCCATCCTTATTCTTTCGTATCTTCTGTAGGTGCCGATTCTTCGGCTTCTTTTTCTACTTCTTCAGTCTCTGCTTTCGCTTCGACTTCCTCAGCCTTTTCTTCCGAAGCATTCGCTTCTTCTTTGGCTTCAGGTGCTTCGGTTTCATCCTTAGCTTCTTCTTTGACTTCTTCCTTGGCTTCTTCTTCGCCGGCCGTTTCAGTGTTGTCGGCCGCCGATTCCGCTTCCTCGGCTTCTGCTTTGGCTTCGATCGGTTCGCCCGATTCCAGCTTCTCCGCCGCCAGGTTCAAGGTGATCGCAAGTTTCGTGATCGGGTACATCAAGGTCGAAACGAGACGTGTATAGAGCACATCCATCGGCGGAATCGCCGCCAGCTGCTGGATCGTTTCCGGGCTGACAAACGCACCGTCCAGCACGCCGCCCTTGACTTCCATCTTCTTGAACTTGTCGACAAACTGTTTCACGAGGCGCGGCGCCGTCACGACGTCTTCGGTCGAAAACGCGAGTGCCGTCGGTCCTTTCAGAATTTCATCGAGTCCTTCCACACCGAGTTTCTCAAACGCGCGGCTCGACACGGAATTCTTCACGACGCGATAGGTCACGCCGGCTTTGCGGAATTCGCTGCGCATCTCCGTGTCCTGCGCGACACTCAGGCCTTTATAGTCGGTGAAGACAAGCGATGAGACGGACTTCAGTTCTTCACTGAGGTCGCTGACCACCTTTTTTTTCTTCGCCAGAATTTTTGGACTTGGCATGTTTCTTGGTTCCTCCTTCTTTCTAAATTAAACCCCTCACGCGCATAGCGGAGGGGCCTTCATTAGAAAGGTCTTCTCCGCCTCGGCGGGACAGCCGAACTGGTTACGCATCTGCTCCCGCTTTCTTTGGCGAAAAGGTTGGTTTTAAATTGTCAGTGCACTTACAGCTTCGTGTTCGTGCGGATACCGGGGCCCATCGTGCTGGCCAGTACACAGCGTTTAATGTACTGTCCTTTGACCGCCGCCGGTTTGGCCTTGATCACGGCGTCCAACAAGGTCATGAAGTTGTCCATCAGCTGGTCGACTTCAAACGATGCCTTGCCGATCGGGCAGTGNNTCTTCCGCACCGACGTAATCGGCACCGGCTTCCTTCGCTTCATCGGCTTTCGGGCCTTTGGCGAAGACCAACACTCTCATCTCACGTCCCGTGCCATGCGGCAACACGACGGCGCCTCTCACCTGCTGGTCAGCGTGACGCGAGTCAACACCGAGACGAATGTGCATTTCTACCGATTCGTCGAATTTGGCTTTTGCCGTCTGCTTGACGAGTTCCAGCGCTTCTCTCGGTTCGTACGTCTTCGCACGATCGACGAGTGCTGCGACTTCTTTGTAGCGTTTTCCTCTTTTCATGCCAACGCCTCCTTACTTCTTATCCACGACGATGCCCATGCTGCGGGCGGTACCCGCGACCATGCGCGCGCAGGAATCGAGATCCGATGCGTTCGTGTCGACCATCTTGATCTTCGCGATCTCGAGACAGTCGTCCCAGGTCACCGTAGCAACCTTGTTCTTTTGCGGTTCGCCCGAACCGAGTTCGATATTCGCCGCTTTTTTCAAGAGCACGGGCACCGGAGGCGTTTTCGTGATGAACGTGAACGTACGGTCGGCATAGACCGTAATAACGACCGGAATGATCAGGCCGCCGTCCTTTTGTGTGCGTTCATTAAACTCTTTGACAAACTGGGCGATGTTCACCCCGTGCTGTCCCAGAGCTGGTCCTACCGGCGGCGCCGGCGTCGCTTTGCCTGCAGGGATCTGCAGTTTTATGTAAGCTGTGACTTTTTTTGCCATAAGCCACCTCCCAAATGTATTTATTTCAACCGCGTAGCGCGGTAAAAACCATAATTACAGGCGCAGTATCTGCGTCCATTCCAGTTCGACCGGCGTCTCGCGGCCGAACATCGAGACCTGTACGGTCACTTTCTTCTTTTCCAGGTTGATCTCGGTCACCGTGCCGATAAAGCTCTCCAACGGACCGTTGATGATCTTCACTGAATCGCCGACTTCGTAATCGACGACCGGCTCCCAATTCGACTCGAGTCCCATCAGCATCAGTTCTTCATCCGTCAGCGGGATCGGATCGGTCGAAGAGGAACCGACGAAGCCGGTGACGCCGCGCGTATTCCGCACGATGTACCAGATCTCATCGGTCAAAATCATTTTCAACAGCACATAACCGGGATACTGTTTTTTCTGCGTCGTCTTCCTCTTGCCGTCTTTAATCTCGACGACTTCCTCGGTCGGCACCAGTACTTCCTGGATCATGTCTCCCAAACCGCGATTTTGCACGATCAGGTCCAAGGTTGCCTTGACCTTGTTTTCATATCCCGAGTACGTATGGATGATGTACCAGAGGGCTTCTTGTTGCTCAGTCGTCATTTACTCAACCACCGATAACCGGCAGCGAGCCGGCGACAGCCGGAGCCGTCTCGACCGCAGCCGGCGTGTAGAAGCCGACGTTCGTCAAGACGAGATTAATGATGCTGTCGAATGCCCAGAGGATAACCGCAGCCGCCAAAATAATCATCAGCACGGTCGCCGTGCTCTGCACGAGCTTCTCTCTGTCCGGCCAGACAACTTTCTTGATCTCGGACCGGATGCTGCTGAAGAACCGTTTAAAGCGCGCACCGATACCCGGTTTCCCATCTTTCACAAAACGTTTTTCGGGACGTTTCTCGACGCGTCTGTCCTGCTTTTTTTGAGCCATCTTCACGTCACCTATTTCGTTTCACGGTGTTCCGTGTGTTTACGGCAAAAACGGCAGTACTTGTTCAAGCCGAGCTTGTCCGGCGTGTGCTGCTTGTTTTTCTTGGTGTTATAATTCCGTTGCTTGCACTCTGTGCATGCGAGGATGATGTTCTCACGAACGCCTGGCTTAGCCATATTGCGACCTCCATCTAATCCGCTCGCTATCGTATTTTGCCCCACAAAAAAAATGACCTGTGGGCCAACAAGCACTGCATTCTATCACGGATGAAGCCGTACTGCAACCATTTTTTTTGCAAAAATGGGCACAACGAACAGATAAATGGGGCTCTTAGCATCATCTTTGACATCGCCGCATATTTATCGAATGTACCTGCCGATTTTGGCTTGACAGTGGGAATGCTCAAACGTATCGTGACCATGTGGATCCTACCAGCAAAAAACCTACGGGCGGTTACCTCGCCGGCATGCTATTGGCCTTTACGACCTGGTCGGTCCTGCCGTTTCGCACCGAAGACTGGGATAGAGGCAAAAAGCATGCTTTATCCTTTCTGCCGATCGTCGGCGCCTTCCTCGGCATATTGTTTTGGCTCTGGACCCAGCTCGCACTCCGAATCGGCATCAACCGCGTGCCTTTCGCCCTACTTAGTTTAGCCCTGGTCCTGATCTACACCGGCGGTATCCATATCGATGGCTATATGGATGTGGCGGATGCCGTCGCTTCGCATAAGGAAAAGCAGGCCAAACTGGCGATTTTGTCCGACCCGCATGTCGGCGCTTTCGCTGTTATTAAACTTATCGTCTGGTTATTGATCTACGTCGCGTTGTTGCACGAGCTTCACTACACACAGTATCTGTTTGTCGCTGCCGGTTTTATCCTGAGTCGCATGGCCGCCGTGATCACGACGAAAGTCGTCAAACCGGCCAAACAGACCGGTATGCTTGCGTCGCTCGCGTCCAATCATAAGCGGCTGTGGATCGATAGCGCCATCTTTCTCGCCGTCTTGATCGTCATCGGTATTTTTTATCTCTGGGAAGCACTCGCACTTGTCTTACTTTCGATCCTCGCGGTCATTTGGTATCGCTCCTTCAGCGAAAGACAGTTCGGCGGTATCACCGGTGATACAACCGGATTTTTTATCGTCATCTACGAGACCCTGGTCTTACTTTCCGCGGCACTTGTCACATGGATCGCTTGACGGTCTACTTAGTCCGTCATCTGCGGACGATCGATAACCTGAAGCAACGCTATTCGGATGCTTCGGACCCGCCTCTCATCGAAGCGCCTGAGATAACGCCTTTACGGCATAGGATCGAGGCGTCGAAAGTCATTTGCTCACCTCTGAAACGAGCCAGACAGACAGCCGAGCGCTGGTTCCCTGGCATTACCCCGAAAATCGAAGCCGGCTTGACTGAAATAGACTTCGGACTTTTTGCCGGCAAGACTGCCGATGATCTGAAAGATGACCTGCATTATCGGGCCTGGGTCAATAGCGGCTGTCTCGCCGACATTCCGGAGGGTGAGACGTTTCACCACTTCAATAGACGCGTTAGCGACGCTTTTTTGCGACATCTGGCGGACCATACCGTCTTTGTTACCCATGCCGGTCCGATCATGTCGATCTTGGAAGCGTTCGCCGATACGCCCCGCTTTACTACGTCGGTCGACAACGGGCAAATCGTCGAGATACAATGGTCAACGACGCTGCAACATATCGTCGCTTTCGAGGTGCTTCGATGATTCTTATCTACCAGACAGGCGCACTCATCCTGGCCATTCTCCTCGATCTTTTGATCGGCAGACCCGATCTGCCCTGGCACCTGGACTTTTTGCTCGATAAACTGACTGCCGTCTCCGATCGCCAATTCTATCCCGAGTATCCGGGGCAAAAGACGCTCTATCGTCACGGCATCTATCTCTTTTTGTTCGTCGTCGGTGTGCCTGTCTTGTTCTT
>MTKW01036852.1_pt1 | contig 12997 bp, 7 predicted proteins | sample 1042761 | NCBI WGS metagenome assembly MTKW01 (sample SAMN06205366, study PRJNA360243) | anaerobic digester metagenome | biome: Wastewater treatment plant; feature: Anaerobic digester sludge; material: sludge; isolation source: anaerobic digester fed with sludge from wastewater treatment plant ...
CAATGAGTTTGTTGGTTGGTTTGTAGGTAATGATGAATACGACTTTGATACTATCGTTACAGACAACCTAACAATTACTGCAAAATGGAATTTACTCTATGTTGTTACATTCAACCCTAACAATGATACTTTAGTGTTTACACGTACAGTCTCAGCAAACACGCCTGTCCTTAAGCCTTTAAACCCAGGTAAACAAGGTCATGTTTTTGCTGGTTGGTATTATCTTGATGAAAACGAAGAGGCTCAACTATGGGACTTTAGCACTCCTGTCACCGAAGATATGGAACTCTTTGCTGATTGGAATACAGCTGAAGAACATGTCAATTTAGATTTTGATGCGATTGAACTTACTATAGTTGATGATATGATTGAGTTGCCTAATAGAGGCCCAATCAATAACATTAGACTAACTTGGCAAACAGATAATCCAGCAGTTGTTACTTCTAAAGGGATTGTTATCCCACCATTAAAAGGTAAGGGAGATGCAACAGCTACATTAACTGCAACTACTACTTTTGCTGGTATAACATATAGCAGAGATTATCCTATAAATGTTCCTGCAAAAGGAGACCCAGTAGTTACTAGCGAATTAGATGTTTCATTTACAAACCTCACTAACGAGTTCACTGTTGCAGATGCTAACATTACTGCATACTTTGTAGATGATGGAAATCTTCCATATTTAGATATCCAATCATTTATGCTACTACTCAATGGTTTATTTTATTCAGATGAATTAACATTCACACCTAATGGAGATCTTTTAGTGATTTCTTATGAAGTTACCGATGAAGAATCAAACGAAACTTATTACTATAGTGCGACAGTAGATTTTCATGAAAAGACTGTCTACACTGAAAAAATGTCTTTCTTCAACAACTATATTCAATCTACCGCTACTGACTATAGCGCAGGTATAAACTATGTTGATTATTATATTGAACCAGGTTCTTCAGTGACATTTTATCTTGATGATTATAATGTGGAAATGATTGTTCATGAAGTTGGCGAACAAGTTTATTACTTAATGCCTTATAACTTCTTAAGCACTCTTTTCACACTAGAAACATATTATAGTTTCTATTATAATGGCGACGGCTTTTATGGTTTCTATTCAATACCAAAAGCTAGTGACCCTGATGATGAATATGCTACATTTGAAACAATTAAAACATCTTCTTACAATAACACACAAATACCTAAAGATGTTGCCTTATCAGCCTTTAATCAAACAGCGTTTATTTTTGATTACTTCTTTGGGTTAAGAAATAAACCTAGATATGCAGTTCAAAACTCATTCTATGAAAAAATAACGCCAAACATTAATAGTTTCTTAGGCACAACTAAAAACTTTAATGTTGCAGTAAGAAGTTTCATCTTAAAAACATTAGATGAACTACACTCAAGTTATCACTTCCCTGGTTACTATAATATGACTTATTTTAATTACCCTTTATCACTTTCAGATTTAGGTCCAAAAGTTACTTCTTGGTACGAAGATGGTGTTTGGGAGGTTCAAGCTTCAATTTCTAGTTACCATAATGATGATAGAGAAGGTTATAAGTTCTTAGATACTGCCAAAGAAACTGCTGTAATCTACTTAGATGGCTTTAGTACAGCGAGCGTTGATGAAGAAAAAACTGCAGAAACCGACTCAGATGTCTTTATGAGCGAAACATTAGCTGCAATCTTTGCGGAAAATCCAAACGTTAAAAACATCGGTATCGATTTATCTTATAATACCGGCGGAAACATTGGAGCATTATTAAGAGTATTAGGTTATATTACTGAAAAGCCAATTGAAATGAGTTACCAAGACCCATTAACTGGTCAAAAACAAACATACTTTGTAACACTTGATCAAGAAGCTTATGAAACTGTTAATTGGTTCTTTATTACTTCGCCAGTAACATTTAGTGCTGCTAACTTAATGACTGCAATCGTTAAAAACCAAAAATTGGGGCCAATCTTTGGGACTACTTCTGGTGGTGGTGCAGCATCAATTAATCCATTTATCTTGGCTGAAGGTACATTAATTAGTATTAGTAGTAATAACTTAATTAGTATTAGAACTAAAAACCCTGATAATTCATATACTTACACAGATGTTGAAGACGGTATTGAACCTGATTTAATACTTTCGCCAAGAAACACGCAAAACCCTGTGAAGATTTTAGAGTTAATTGAAGAATATTTTGGTGGTTAATTAATTAAATTTTAAAAAAAGCATTTTAACTTTTCGTTAAGATGCTTTTTCTTTTTCTTATCTAAGTAAAAAAGAAGCCGCACGGCTTCTTTCTTGTTTATCTTATTTTTGGTAATTTGAATAATCCATACTAAGCATTCTTTGATAGTAATTCCATCTGTTCATAGCATCCTTCAAGTTCTTATCTAAAAGTGATTTCGCTTCAGTTGGGTTTACTTGTCTTAATCTTGCATAACGGTTTTCACTTAGTAGGAATTCTTCATATTTATCCCAACTTGGCTCTTTCGAATCTACCACTAATGGATTTTCACCGTTTTCTAAGCGTCTTGGGTCAAATCTAAATGTTGGCCAGTATCCACACTCTGTCGCAAGTTTAGCTTGGCTAGATGAGTTTTTAAGTCCTCCCTTAATGCCGTGTTCAATACATGGCGAATAAGCAATTACTAGTGATGGTCCGTTATAACTTTCAGCTTCTTTTAACGCTCTTACTACTTGAGCCGGACTAGCACCATGTGAGATTTGCGCAACATAAACATGTTCATAAGTCATCGCTAATGCTGCTAAGTCTTTTTTCTTAGTTGGTTTACCTGAGGCGGTAAACTTAGCGATAGAACCTTTTGGTGCAGCTTTACTTGATTGTCCGCCAGTGTTTGAATAAACTTCTGTATCTAATACTAAGATATTAACATCTTCGCTGTTTGCGAGAACGTGGTCAATACCACCATAACCAATATCATATGCCCAACCATCTCCACCAAAGATCCATTGACTGATTTTGATAAAGTATTGTTTTAAGTCTAATAATTCTTTTGCGTAAGGAGCTTTAACTTTGCTTAATTCAGCTACTAATGGTTCGTATAACTCTAAAGTCTTATCTCCATCAGCTCTATTTTCTATCCATGCTTCTGCTAATTCTCTTAAAGCTTTTGGCATTTCATCTAAATGTTCAGCCATAATTGTTTGAACTCTATCTCTTGTTGTTTCATAACCAACTCTCATACCAAACCCAAATTCAGCATTATCTTCAAATAATGAGTTTGCCCATGCTGGTCCAAATCCATTAGGAAGTTTAGTATATGGCGAAGATGGGAATGAAGCACCATAGATTGATGAACATCCTGTCGCATTCGCAACTAACATACGCTCACCAAATAGTTGTGTAACAGCTTTAATATATGGAGTTTCTCCACAACCCGCACATGCTCCACTAAACTCAAATAGTGGTTTATTGAAGTTAAGGTTTTTAACATTATTAGTACCAACATTTTTATATGTAACATTGTTAAAGAAATAGTCTGCTTGTTCTTGTCTTCCTTCTTTAAGTTCATCTTGAACTGAAACCATTTCTAGCGCTTTACCTGGTGCTGGACACACGTCCACACAAACTCCGCATTCAGTACAATCTAGCGCTGATACTTGAATTGTATATTTGTACTGACTAATATCTTTACCTCTTGCATCTAAGAACTTAGTTCCTTCAGGTGCGCCTTTAGCTTCTTCATCATCTGCTAAGAACGCTCTAATAACTGCGTGAGGACAAGAGAATACGCACTGGTTACATTGGATACATTTTTCAGGATGCCACTTTGGAGCATGATTTGCAACTGCACGTTTTTCATATGCTGTTGTACCTGATTCTAAATGTCCATCTTCATAACCTAAGAAACTACTAACTGGTAGACTATTACCTTCTAATCTATTAACAACTTCAGCAATCTGCTTAACAAATGGAGTTTTAGCTGTTTTATCAACTGCTACTTCATCTTTTAAGTTTTTCCATTCAGGTTTAACTTTAACTTCTTCAATATATTTGCCGCCAGCATCAATTGCTTCATAGTTTAATTTAATAACTGCTTCACCAGCTCTTGCATAAGATGTTTTCGCATATTCTTTCATTAATTCTGAAGCTTTATCAAACGGCATTAAATGTTCATTAAGTTTGAAGAACGCACTTTGCATAATTGTATTAGTTCTTCTTCCTAAACCAATTTCAGCAGCTAAATCATTAGCATTAATAATATACATCTTAGCATCTTTTTCTGCTAATTGACGTTTTACTTTATTAGGTAAATACGCTTCAATTTCTTCTTTAGGTACTTGTGTATTAAGTAAGAATCTACCACCTTTTCTTAATCCGCCTAACATTTCTAATGTACTTAAGTATGCGTCATTTGCGCAGCTGACAAAGTGAGGCTCATTAACTAGATATGTAGATCTAATTGGTTTTGATGAAAAGCGAACATGCATTCTTGTAATACCACCAGCTTTTTTAGAGTCGTATGAAGCATAAGCCTGTGTCGTTAAAGCTGTATTGTCACCTAAAATCTTAACGATGTTTTTAGAAGCTCCAACAGTACCATCTCCACCTAAACCGAAGAATAAAATCTCTGTAGTTGTATCTTCTGTAACATCAATTTCTTCACTTGCATCAATTGATGAATGCATAACATCATCAACAATACCAACTGTGAATTGATTCTTTTGTTCGCCTTTTAAGTTATTAAATACTGCATTAATTAATCTTGGTGTTGTATCTTTACTTGAAAGACCATAAACACCACCGATAATTAATGGTTGTTTCTCTTCTTCGTAATATAATGATTTAACATCTAAATAAAGAGGTTCTCCCACACTACCTGGTTCGATTGTTCTATCAAGAACAGCGATTCTTTCAACTGTTTTAGGCATCGCTTTAAAGAAATATTTCTTAGAAAACGGTCTATATAAATGAACAGCTAAAAGACCAACCTTTTTACCTTGTTTAACTAAATAATCAATCGTTTCTTTTGCCGCTTCAACAACTGAACCCATTGCAACTATTACATCAGTTGCATTTTTATCTCCATAATAAACAAATGGTGCATAATCTCTTCCTGTTTCTTTAGAGATTGCTTGCATATATTCGTTTACTACATCAGGAACTTTATCATAATGAGATGCGTGTAAAACTCTTGTTTGGAAATATACATCATCATTTTGAGCTGTTCCTCTAAGTTTTGGATTAGTTGGAGTCATTGCGTTTTGTTTAAATTTAATAATTGCATCTCTATCTAATAGGCTATCTAAAAAATCATAGTCCATTACTTCGATAGTATTAACTTCGTGAGATGTTCTAAATCCATCAAAGAAGTGCAAGAATGGAACGCTTGTCTTAATTGCTGCTAAATGTGCAACAGCCGTTAAGTCCATTACTTCTTGAACTGAGTTTGTTGCTAACAATGCAAACCCTGTTTGTCTTGCTGACATAACATCTTGATGGTCACCAAAAATTGATAGTGCTTGTGCAGCTAAACTTCTTGCCGCTACATGAATTACTCCTGGAAGTAATTGGCCTGCGATCTTATACATATTAGGAATCTTTAACAACAATCCTTGACTCGCTGTAAATGTTGTTGTTAATTGGCCTGACTGTAAAGAACCATGGACCATACCTGCAGCTCCGGCTTCTGACTGCATTTCAACTACCTTAACAGGCATACCGAACAAGTTTTTCATGCCTGTTGCCGCCCAGTCATCTACGTGTTGTGGAATTGGAGATGATGGCGTTATAGGATAGATACCAGCCACTTCAGTGAATGCATACGCAACATAAGCACACGCTTCTGCGCCGTCCATGGATCTGATAACTTTATTCTTTTTATTCATATATATTGCCTCCTTATTTTCTCTACAAAAAAAGAATTTTTAACCATATAGAATTATACTGTATTGTACCAATAAAATCAAGATAAAAAGGACATTATCCACATTTTAATGGATTTAATGTTCTAAGTTGTTAATTGCTTCTCTTTTTAACTCTTCAAAATCAAGGTTTGTTTTATAAATTGCGTATCCAAAATCAAAGTCTATTAAAATATTTTCTTTCTTTAATTCATCTTTAATAAACTCTTTCAATTCTTCCATTAATCTTTCATGAATATTTACAAATAAAATAATAATTCCTTCATCAATCCCAGAAGGATCAGCAGGAAACTTTTTTGTTAACCATAGTCCAAACTTCTTTAAGACTTCTAAACTATACTCTTCTTTTAATTTTAAATATACAAGTGTTACTTGTTTTAGTTTTCCTTCTTCAAACTCTTTCGTTAATTTAGCATATTCTTTTAGTAATTCTTCTTTTCTTAAAACATAATATTTTTTATCTAGTTTATTAATTTTGTTTTGTTCTATCACCTTTGTTGTTATAAAGGCGACAGAAACCATTAATGCTAACCCAAAAGAAATAAATCCGGCTACCATATTATCATATATTACTAAAATTATGCCAAAACACAAAAATATTAAAAAAGGAATAATGAAATTTCTTATTTTCATTTAACCATATCCTTATCTTCTTTTCTTATTCGGAGCAACCTTAAACTATTTAAAATAACTAAAATTGTTGAACCTTCATGACCGATAACACCAATTGATATTGACATAACACTAAATAGGTTAGTAAGTAAAAGAATAATAATTACTAAAACTGAGAAAATCATATTTTGAATAATTACATTGTTCATTCTTTTTGATAAATGAATTACTTTATCAGCACTATCTAATTGATTATTAATAAAAACTATATCGGCAACTTCTAAACTAACATCAGTTGATGAGCCCATCGCCACACCAATATCGCTTATCGCTAAAGCTGGTGCATCATTAATCCCATCCCCAATCATCATTACAGTTTTGCCAGCATCTTTTAACTTCTTAATCTCATTAACTTTATCTTCTGGCATTAATTCACTTGCACAAGATGAGATTTTTAATTCATTAACTACATTTCTAGCAATTTGTTTATTATCACCAGTCAACATATGTGTACTAATATTACTTTCATTTAAATGTTGAATAGCGCCATATGCTTCTTGTCTGATAGTGTCTCTTAACTTAACAATTCCTACCATCATATTGTTTTTGGCGATGTTAACTATAGTAAAACCATCTTCTATAGCTTGTTCGGTTTCTTTTCTACATTTATCACATGATTCCATTTTAAATCTACCAACTAAATAGACATCGCCATCAATAGTTCCTTTAATGCCCATCCCTGCTTTTTCTTTTGTTGTAACAGGTATAGTTTTTACATCAGTAAAATGATTAACAATTGCAATCGCCAGCGGGTGGTTAGACTCTTTTTCAATTGATACAAGTGCTCTTAACATCTCTTCGTGTGTAATATGATAACTTTCAAAACCTACTACTTGTGGTACCCCTTCAGTAATAGTCCCAGTCTTATCAAAAACAATCGTATCTATCTTTCTTGCTTTTTCTAGTGGTATACCACCTTTAATTAAAATTCCTAATTTAGCTCCATAAGATAAACTAGACAAAATTGCTGGAGTAACTGATGCGACAAAAGCACAAGGCGAAGCAACTACTAAAACAATAACACCTTTATATAATGCTTCTACTCTTTCAAAAACCCCTAATAGCGGTGTAACAAACATAACAAATAATGCTAAAACTATTACGATCCATACATACCATTTTTCTATTTTATTAATTAATGTTTCTCTATCTGTTCTTAATTCTTGCGCCTCTTTAACAAACTTAACGATGTTTTGAGCGACAGTTTCTTCTGGATCTTTATTAACTTTAACTAAAATTGTTGAAGTAACATTAATTGTCCCAGCATAAACTAAATCATTTACGCCTTTTTCGCTCGGCACAAACTCACCAGTAATAGTTCGTTCATCAAGAGCCGTATTACCTTCAATAATAATACCATCAGCACCAACTTGATCCCCAACTCTTACTTTAATAATATCATCAATTTTTAAATCATGAACATGAACAACCTCTTCGCCGCCATCTTTATTAATTAAAGTCGCTTCAGTTGGGGCAATCTTTAACAAACTTGTAAATGTTTTTTCACTTTTAAAAATTGCATAATCTTCTAAAATATGCGATAACGCAAAAATCAGAATTAAGATTGCTCCTTCTTTATACTCTCTAATTATAAAAGCTCCAATAGCTGCAATTAACATTAAAAAATCAACGCTCAAAGCTCTTTCATCTTTTAAATAGGCTACCGTCTCTCTTAATGTGAAAAAGCCACCCACTATAAACCCTAGGGCGTATATTATTGCAACAATTATCTCTTTTTGGTTTAGTTGTTCTAAGATAAACCCAACAACTATAAATGCTATAGCGATAATTAGTAATGTTATCTTTAAGTATATTCTTTTCATATGATTCACCTATAATTCCTTTATTAACATATTAATATATAACATTTATCAGTTGCTGTAAAGTTCTATCTTCATTATTCGTTAAAGACTTCTTCGTCTTTTCTTTTAAGATCATCTAGCATACAAACGATTTTGCTGCTTGTAGTATTGATACCTTTGGCGTGGTTGTATGAACTTAACTTAAATGCTTTTGATAAAACGATTTGCCGGCTACTATCAACCACATATGGAACAACAGTTATAACATCATCATAACCTGCCTCTGGTATGCCCGTTAAAACTACACTATATGTACCATCACTTCTAGTGCCCTTAACTATTACTTTAAATACTTCTTTACCATTAATGGAGAATGTATTATTTCCAGCTTCATTAATCTTAGCCATCAATTCTTCATAATTAGTTCTTCCATAAACTAAATAAAAACCATGCTCAAACATTATTGCACTATTATTTAAAACACCATGATAAACTAACTTATCATCTCTAATTTCTGAATCTTTATAAATTGAAACAGTCTCCAAATTACTAAGTTCTTCATATTTAGGAACTAATGTAACACTACTTAAAACTTCATCATCAAAGTCAAATAGTTCATCATTGTTGTACCAACCAACAAATACATAATTATCTTTATGTGGTGTAAATGGTTCTAACACTTTTTCATTTTTATTTATTATTGAATCTTTTGTATAATTTTCATAGTTAAATGTTATCTTTACTTCATTACTTGTTCCCCATTTAGCATAAAGGGTTATATCATCATTAATTTCACTATTAAAGTCAAATGGTTCATCATCTAAATACCAACCAAAGAAATTGTATCCTTCTCTAGTAGGCTCTACCGGTTCATTTAAAACATTGCCTATTAACACTCTAACTATTTCTTTTACATTATCATAGCCATAATTAAATGTAACATTAACTTCGTTTTTTAATCCCCACTTAGCGGTCAACATAAAACCTTCCATAACTGGCAAATNNTTGTTGGGTCAACTGGCTTCGTTAATTTTTCTCCTTCAAAAACTTCAACCATATCGCTTAAACCACCATAGCCATAATCAAAAACAACATTAAAACTATTTAAATCCCATAATGCAACTAAAGTTAAGTTAGTCATAAGCGGTTCGCTAAAGTTATATAAAACATCATTAAAATACCAGCCTCTAAAAATATAACCAAACCTTTCTGGGTCTTCTGGTCTAAGTGGTATGTCTCCTTTTAAAATTGTAATAGTTTCTTTTAGACCATCATAGCCTTGATGGAAAGTTAAATTAACCGTAAAATGCTTTTCTTCCCACTTAGCATTTAATGTAATCGTTTCATTTACAGGCATGTTAAAATCATATAATTCATCATTTAAATACCAACCTAAAAACTCGTAGTAATAAAAGGTTGTGCTAGCTCTGTCTGGGTCTTCCGGTAATGGCGCTGTTGTGCCCTTTTCTATAATTTTGTTTTCGAATTTATCTCCGTTTTTATAAATTACCCCAACCTTGTTTTCTTCTAATAATGGGCTTATATGATTCGTTCTACTAGTCGCTCTTACAGCATAGTTTCCTATACCATATTCACTCACATCAAAACTCATTACCTCTTCTTCATGTCCAACAACCCCAATGATTTCATCAGTCGAATATGTGATATCAGTTTCACTATAATAAACATAATAAAACTTACCATCTTCTACTTTATCCCAAGTAACTGTTCCATCATTATGTTTAACATTGAGAACAGGTCCTACATCCATTCTTTCTTGCGTTCTAATTACAGGATGTATTCTTACTCTTCTTCTTAGTGGGTCTTCATAGGCATTGTTAATTTGTGTCCCACTAAATTCATATGAATTAGTATAACCATTTTTAAGATGTTTATATGAATAAATACTATAACCTTGAATATGTTCTTTTGTATCTAAGAGTTCAAATATATCACGCATTTCATATTCGTTTGTTCTCCAACTATAAGTGCCTGAATTATTAGCCATATAAACTCCAATGCCAGAATAAAGATTACAGTCTAAATACTTAAACATTTTATCCCACCACTCAATTAAGTTTATATATGAAGCTGCAGGATGATCTGTTGCCCAATATGTTTGCGGCATTAAATAATCAATCCAACCATTTATTGCCCACAACATTGTATCTGCGTATAAATAATCTCCATAATGAGCAAATCCACTAGATAATGAACCATTACTACTTGGTCTTCCAGATTCATCATATTGAACTTCACCATCACCATTACGATAAATTCCTGATGGTGAAATTCCAAATTGAATCGCTCTATTATTAGTAGCATTAAACTCACTTAATACATTATGAATACCCAAAATTAATTTGTTGACTTCTTCTCTTTTCGCATCCGCTCCATAAGGTTCTGCATCAACATTTGCAATATAAAAATAATCATCAAAATGAACAGCATCCACACTAGGATATAGTTCAATAAACTCACTTATCGTATTAATGATATGTTGCCTAACAACTTCTTTGGCAGGATTTAAAATAGTTGTTGAACCATAAAGTAAATTATCTGGATCGTTTTGCGGATTACACGCTGGCACTTCTCCGCTTTGTCTACTTGTATCAACACGATAAGGGTTCATCCATGCATGAAACTCAATTCCCCTTTTATGACATGCTTCAATTAACCAAGTAAGCGGATCAAAAACTTCAAAGTTAGCAGTACTCCACCATGAACAAACAGGGTTTAATTCTGACTTATAAAAAGCATTATTATGTGTTCTAACATGGAATATAACAGCGTTTATTCCATAATATTGAAACATATCTAATGAATCGTTCATACTGTTTTTAAATTGGTTTTCGTTATAATATGGTGCCTCACCAACAAAGGTAGACATCCAAACCGCTTTTAATTCTCGTTCATCTTTAACTATAGTTTCCGCTAAAGTTGTCGTTTTATTAGTTCTTAATCCAAGAACCATAAATATCCCTAATAAAATTGTAAATAAACATATCTTTTTTCTCATATTTTATTCTCCCTACTAATGAGTTTGTCCGGCTTAATTATTATACCACACTTACTATATATTTACTTAATTTTTGTTTATATTTTTGTAAGATTAAAATTTAATAAAATATAGCTGTTTTTTATATACATTTTATTCAAAACATTACAAAAGTTTACAAAAAACTATCCTCATTATGATGTTAATTAATGGGATAGTTTTTTTGTTAGATTAATTTATTCTTTATAATGTCGTTTANNGTTCTGATATATTATATTCATCTTTTGCACTAATACAACTAGAATGTTTTTTTCTATCTTCTCTTACAGAAACTATCAGTTTTTTAAAATCGTCATCAATTTTAATATTGGGATAAAGCTTATATAAATCATATATGTGTCTAGAGTAACCAAACATTTCATTTGATAAATAATAATCACATAGTGCAAACACTTTATCTATAAATGTTCTTTCTAGAGTTTGAACCGCTATATTAAAAGGTCTCATGTTATATTTTTCTATCGCTTCCAAATTTCCCTTTTCTACCCAATAATCACAAATTATTGATGATACTTTTTTGATTTCTTTTGGATAGGCCTTTACCATAAAAACTGTCTCAATTAATAAAGTTTCTTTCAAACTACTATCTTTAAAACTTTGAGGATATTCAATTTNNTCATTAATAATCTCAATTATTTTATAATTACACTCTCTTTTTATTCCTTGAGTAATATTGTCGCAATCAATTGTTAAATCTATATCTTCTGAAAATCTATTAATTATTTTATAGCACTTAGATAATGATGTGCCTCCTTTAAAAACCAAGTTAGGTATTTTTTTTACCACTTCTTTTAATAACAATGTCACATAATAATCTTTTTCCAAAATAGCCAATGCAATATTTTTTTTCTTTATTAACTTGTATTAAAGTGTTTAGAAATTCATCTTTATTTTTATGTAAATTCATTAACTATACCGCTTTCTACTATGTTTTTTGTTGCCTTGTTAGGAAATTTTACTGCAAGTTCTAATACATCTTTAGCCTTTATTTTATTTTTACTAATATACTGTGTTATTTCTTTTTTTACTAGTTTATCTTTTTTGTATTGTTCTAAATTGATATTGTTAAATAATTCTAATATTGTGTATGCATAAACGTTTTTTTTATTAATTGGCGTGCGAGACTTACGCAAAACAATTGTTCTTTCGTCCTTCTTCATTCTTCTTATTGGTGTACTTTCATTATTTGTTATAATTTCTATTGTCATAGGCACTTGATTAGTCATTGAAAAATTGTATTTAAGCATGAGGCCTGAATAAATTCCAAAAACATCATCTTTGTCTTTAATATATTTTTTTGATATAACTTGCTCTAAAGCTAAATTAGATTTCCCATACATTGTAGAAGTAGGGACATAATAAACTCCTTTTTCAAACTTAAGTAATTCTCCTTTTGAAGCCGCTTCTTTTAACAAACGAAAAACATAAGCTCTAGAAAACTCACTCATTTCTTCTAAAATTTCACTTGTAAATATTGGTTTGTTTACTCCAAATTTGTTTTTTAACCTTTCAATCATATTAATCACTTATCCCTCAAAAGTAGACTTATTTATATATTTTTATATAATTTCAAGTCTA
>MTKW01016886.1_pt1 | contig 12996 bp, 14 predicted proteins | sample 1042761 | NCBI WGS metagenome assembly MTKW01 (sample SAMN06205366, study PRJNA360243) | anaerobic digester metagenome | biome: Wastewater treatment plant; feature: Anaerobic digester sludge; material: sludge; isolation source: anaerobic digester fed with sludge from wastewater treatment plant ...
GCCGGGATAATTCTCTCCAGGCCAAATCGCTGCGGCTGGTTGATCATCTCGGTGCAGCCTGTCACCAGATAACCTTCTGCAGAAAGCAGAGCCGAAAAACGCTCGATCAGCTCCTCCTGAACATCCGCCTTGAAATAGATAAAGACATTCCGGCAAAGGATCAGCTGCAGCGGCCCCGTAGAACTGTTGAATTCTTCCAAGAGGTTTTGTTGCTGAAAAGTGATGATTTGCTTGTAGCAGTCACGAAAATAGTATTTGCCCTCTCTGCAGTCAAAGTACTTTTTTATCAGCTTCGGGGGTACTTTTTCCAGCTGGCGCGGCTCGTAGCATCCCCGAACCGCTTTTTCCAAAGCCCCGGTATCGATATCACCGGCCAGAATTCGGCTCCGCCGCCCCGCACCCGCCTCGTGCAGGATGATGCTCAATGTATAGGGCTCCTCCCCGGTAGAGCATCCCGCGCTCCAGATATTGATCCGGTCATGCGCCTCCAATAAATTTTTCACGGCCTTCTCAGCGAGATGGCTGTAAATATGCTCATCCCTGAAAAAGGCGGAGGTGTTGATGGTAAGGTATTTTAAAAATTCCTCTTTTGCCTTTTCATTACCGGCCAATTCTTCGTAAAATGATTTGAAATCAAGATTTTTACGCTGCAGCAGCTGCCGGATCCTGCGTTCCATCTGGCGCTCCTTGTAACTGTCCAGATCCAGGCCGATAATCTGGGGGATTTTTTGAATAAATTCCAGGTAAGTCAATTCACTCGCCTCGAGCATGATATTGTTTTACCAGGTTTTGCACATGCGCAATAATTCTTCCGGCAATCCGGGAGGGAGGAAGCATTTCGTCAAAGCAGCCGCTGTTGATCACCGCCCCGGGCATGCTCGCTATGACAGAGCTGCAGGGATCCTGGATGATCACGATAGAACGGGGTTTGTGCCGCTTTAAAAGCTGTACTCCCGCAGCGCCGTCCCGCCCCATACCGCTCAAGATAACCGCAATAACCGCATGGTCTGAAAACGCCAGCGACTCCAGCATCACATCAATGGCCGGGCGCACGTGATGCACCTTGGGAGAGGAGCTCAGGGCCACAGTACTCCCTGCTGCGATGAGATGATAATCTCCCGGGGCGATGAGCACCAGCCCCTGGATAAGGCTGTCTTTTTCTGCAGCTTCTTTCACCTTCAGCGGCGATGCCTGATCCAGGCGGCCGGCAAATGAAAACGTAAAGCCTGGCGGCATATGCAGCGAAACCATTACCGCAGCCGGCAGGTCGGCGGGCAGGGAGAGGCAGATCCCCTCAATGATTTTGGGACTTCCGGCAGAACCGCCTATGGCCACAATCACATCCGCTTTTTTTACGCAAAATGCCGGCGGCGTTTGGTTTCCCTGCTCTTCATTAAAGGGCCGCAGCGGCCGGGATGATGACATTTTTCTTTTCTCCCTTGCATACTGTCGAAATTTCTACTTTGCCGGTTTCTGCATAAAGCCTCATGGTCCGACCATAATTGCCGCCGCTATTATCGGATACAATGCTTATGCCAAATTCACCAAGCCCGGCCCGCACACCGGCCAGATTCTTTTCACCGATGCCGGTGCCGCCGGCTTTGAAGTTGAAAAGGCTGCTGCCTCCGGCGATATGCGCAACAAGGTTGCCCCTGCCCGCTCCCAATCTTTTCATTTCTTTGATCAGCTCGGGGATGGCCGTATCCGCAAACTTGGCCGGATTAAAGTGATTGCTGCCGGGCTTGGTATACCTGCAGCTCCGGTCAAGCAGGATATGGGCCAGGCCGGCCACCCTGTTTTTGGGATCGTAGAGCGCCACCCCGACACATGAGCCCAGGCCGATGGTTACGAGAATACCGCTGCCCTGCAAAGCAGCCAGGTCCGCTATGCGCACATAAACTGTTTTCATCAACAAACTCCCATCTGCCTGTATATTTTCCCCAGCGATCCCGTCTCGGGCAGCAGCAGCAGGCTTCCTTCGATATCCTCGTTGTATATATTCATGGTAGTCTTGATCAGGATAAAGCTGTCTTCCAGCATCATTTTCTCGGCAATGACCGAACCCAGAAGGGCTCCGGCCATATCGAAACCCAGGCTGGGCGGGGTTACCTTCAGGGTGAAGCCCGTCATTGCAGAAAGTGCACCCAGATAGGAGCTGATCAGGATATTGCCCAACTCCATCAACAGGGAGCTGCCCATTTCCCCCAGGGGATCATAATCGCCGGGTAGCAGCCTGGCATTGAACAGGTCTATGGCCTGCCGGCTCAAGCAAAGGACCACCGTCATCATGATTCCATCGCTTAACGCCTCGAGCAGGACAGCCGCTATCTCCTGTTCCGGATCGCCCAGCGATTCGGGCACCTCTTGAAGCGGTGCTATCCTCACTTCAGGCACCTGCAGGGTAACAACCTGATCCTGCAGCATTTCCGAAAGGGCGGTGGCGGCATTGCCGGCCCCGATATTGGCCAGCTCGGCCAGGACGTCCCTGTGGAATTCGCTGATTTCCATAAGCTGATCTCCCCCTCTAGTTGCTTATTTTTTGCAGCGCTTCGGCAATACGGTCCGGTTGAAAGGGTTTAACCACAAAGTCCTTTGCCCCGGCATTCAGGGCATCGATGACCAGGGCTTTTTGCCCCATGGCGCTGACAACTATGATTACCGCAGCCGCGTCATGCTCCATGATCTCTTTTATGGCCTTGATCCCGTCCATGTTCGGCATGGTGATATCCATGGTTACCAACGAGGGGCGCAATTTTTTGTACAGATCCACCGCCTGAATGCCGTCCTCTCCCTCACCCACCACGGCATAGCCGTTGTTTGACATAATGTTTTTCAGGGTCATCCTCATAAAAGCGGTATCATCAACAATAAGAACTGTTTTTTCCACCCTTTTATTCACCTCCTGAAGATAACAAGTCAAAAACATTAACAATAAGGGAGATGCTGCCGTCGCCCAGGATCGTTGCTCCGGCAATTCCGGCAAGGTCTCCCAGGGCGCTGTTTAACGGCTTGATCATTATCTCCTGCTGCCCGATTAACCGCTCCACAATAAGCCCCGCTTTCTCCCCGCCGGCTTCGACGATCACAACGGGATACCCCGGGGGTTCCTTCACTTCCTCCCTGAAGCCCAGCGACCTGCCCAGATGATGCAGGGGAATAACCTCGTTCCTGAGATTGATCACCTTGCGGCCCCGAATTCTTTTTATCTCCGAGGTATGGAGAAATATATTTTCCCGGATAGCCTCTACGGGTATGGCCAGGATCTGTCCGGAGGATTTTACCAGCAAGGAATTGATGATGGAGAGGGTCAGGGGCAGGCGCAGGGTGAATCTGGTCATTCTGGAGAGAATGCTCTTGATCTGTATGGTCCCGCGGAGCGCCTCCACGCTGGACTTGACTACATCCATGCCCACGCCCCGTCCGGAGATATCGGTTATCTCTGCGGAAGTGCTGAAACCGCTCCAGAAGATAAGCTGCAGAAGCTCCTGCTCGGACATTGCGGCAGCCTCCTCCTGGCGGATGATCCCCTTTTGAAGGGCATTCCGCCTGATCACCTCGGGATCGATCCCGGCTCCGTCGTCTTCCACCACGATTACAACGTGATTCCCCTCATGGTGAGCCTGAAGAATAATGGAGCCCTCCGGGTTTTTACCGACAGCCCTTCTCTCCCCGGCAGGCTCGATGCCGTGATCGATCGCGTTGCGCAGAAGATGCACCAGCGGATCGGAGAGGCGGTTGATGATGGTGCGATCCAGCTCCGTCTGCTGGCCCTTGATGGAAAGATAAACATCCTTCCCCCTGGAGCGGCTGATATCCCTGACCATCCTGGGAAAACGATCGAAAACCTGTTTCACGGGCACCATCCGCACCTTCATCACAGTTTCCTGCAAATCGGTAATGGAACGCTTGAGCTGATCCAGCAAACTATCCAGCTCCTCCGAGTAGCCCTTGCCCAGCTGCAAGATTCTGGTTCTGGCCACAACCATTTCTCCGACCAGATTGACCAGCTCATCCAGCTTGGCCGTTTCCACCCGGACCATTTTTTCGACGATATCCTGATGCACACTCGCAGTCACACCTTTCCCTGCATCAGCCTGCTCCGGCCCGGGGCTTGATGCGAGAAGGCGGTTATCCCATGGAAGGAGTTCCACTTTTTCCACGTCGGTGATGGCCGTAAGTTCCCTCAAAACCGGTTGGGCCAGAGGCTGCGGCACCGCCAGTACCACCTTGAAGCAGCGATCAAAATCCTCTTTTTCCAGCAACTGCAACCCCGGGAAGGTAGCCAATATCTCGCCGTGCCCGGCCAGTTTTTGCAGGAGCATGTAGACCCGAACCGATTTCAGGGGAGCATCACGGACCAGGGTCACCGCTACCTGCTGAAGGGTTTTCCCATCTTCCCCTGCCGCCCGAATGGCCTCTTTTTCAGTCTCGCTAAACACCGCCTCCGGCCCGGAACGGTTCATCTCAACATGTTCATCACCGGAATGCGATAAGGGGCGGATGAGGTTTATTTTCGATAGGACCTTCTCGACTTCTTTACATTCTGTTTCCGGATTGGCCAGCACCGTCTGGAGCAGATCAACGGCTTCAAACAGGATATCCATGATCCCCGGGGTGGCTGCAATTGATCCTGACCTCAAATCTTCCAGCATGTTTTCCAGGTAATGGGTTATATGCATCACCTGGCGGTAACCCATGGTCCCGGCCATCCCTTTCAGGCTATGAACAGCCCGAAAGGCCTCCTGAAGGCTTTCTCCGTGCCCGGGCTCCTTCTCCAACCGGAGTGCGCACCGGTTTAATATCCCCAAATATTCATTGGCCTCGCATTGAAAAAGGTCCGCATATTCCAATCGGTTCATTAAAACCACCCCTTAACCGATGATAGACCCGAAAACAGGAAACCCGGCTGGAAAGATGACCCTCCGGTACGGGCGGTCCTAGTAGTCGGCAAGATGCTCCGTGATCCTGACGCCGAACTGATGATCCACCAGAACCACCTCGCCCCGGGCCACCGGCCTGTTGTTGATCCGGATCTCCACAGCGCTGCCGGAAGCCTGATCCAGGGTAATGATGCCACCCCGGTCAAGAGCAAAAAGCTCTCCCAGCGGCGCCCGGGTTTTCCCCAGCAGCACGGTGACTTCAAGCGGTATTTCCCGCACCAGATCCAGTTTTCGCCAGCTGTCGGCATCCTCTCCCCGGGCAACAGGAGCAATCCCCGCTCCGCCAGGGGCGGGTGGCCGCCCGGCGGCTGTCCCCGGGACCGCACCGGCGGCTTGCGGCAGGGCAAAGCCATCTTCCGCCAAAAGGGCCTCATCGCCCCCAGGGCTCCCCTCCAGGGGCTGCGCCCCGCCGGATAACAGGTATCCGGTCATTTTTTTTGCAAAATCGCAGGGAATCACCTGGATGAGCCTGCTGTCGATGAAGCCCTCCACCTGGATGGTAAAAGACAGCTCGACAACAGGGTGGCTTTCATCAAGGCTGATCAGATTCTCTTCGGCCAGGTTGCAGAGGGTCAGCCCCGGGGGGCTGATTTCAACCACCCGTCCGAACATTTCCGACATGGCTGTGGCCATGTAACCCATCATCTGGTTCATCGCCTCCTGGATGGCGCTCAGCTCCATCTCTCCCAGTGAGCTTTGCTCCGGCGAATTGCCCATCATCAATGCGGCGATGATTACCGCATCATCCTGCTTGATCAGCAGAACATTGCTCCCCTTTAGCCCTGAAAGATATTTGACCTCCGCCAGCAAGCAGGGTACGGGGTATTCTTCTCTTATCTGACTTATGGCCCGTATCTCAAAATGGGGTGCAGTGATATAGACCCGCCGGTTCAGGATTTCCGAAAGCGCGGCGGCCGCCGCACCCAGGGAGATGTTTCCCACCTCGGCGATGGTCTCCTTTTCCATGTGATCGAATGGCTCCATCACTGTCCCCCCCCGCCAAGCTGCTCGATTCTCTCGGCAGGCTTCATGATGGAGGTGATTCTAACCCCAAAATTCTCTTCAAGAATAACAACTTCGCCCCGGGCCACCACCCGGCCGTTGACAATAAGATCTGCCGGTTCTGCAACTTCCCGATCCAGCTCGATGACTGCTCCCGCAGCCAACCTGGTCAGCTCCTCCACGGTTCGGGTGGTATTGCCCAGACGGACCGCTATTTCCAGGGGAAAATCAAGGACCAGCTGCAATTTCAAATTATGCCCCTCGCTGCCCTCTCCGGCGGCATCGGGTTTCAACAGGGCTTCGTATTCCTGCCTGGATAAGAGCTTGTTATGCATCCGCACTACCCACCCCACCGGCCCAACCTGTAATCTGCACGGCCAGCTGTTTACCGCTGAGCCCGGGCTGGGCCAAAAATACAGGATTGTCCTCTACCAGAACCTCCAGCGGTTCACCGCTTAGACGGCGCAGCGTCAGGACATCCCCTTCCTGAAGATGAAAGAAGTCATCCAGGGTGATGGCCGCCTTCCCCAGTACCACGGCCACCTCAACAGGAACGCCCAGCAAGCTTTTCTCAATATCGCTTGCATTGGCCCTCTCCGCAGTCTGCTGAAACTGGTTAAACCAGTGCTGGGCCGTCAGTTTTGACAGCACCCGATCCAGCGTGATGTAGGGAAAGCAAAGGTTGAGCAGACCGTCGACATTATTGACCTCCGCAGATATGGTGATCAGGGCTATAGTTTCGCTGGAGGAGATAACCTGATTGAACTGGGGATTGGTATCGATGCTCTCGATTTGCGGTGAAAGGGCGGCGATCCCCTTCCAAACATAACCGAGGTTGCTCAGAAGCTTTTCAAGAATCTGTCTCATCACCGAGATCTCTATCTCGGTAAGCTCCCTGATTTCGCCCGGCGGATTACCCTCGCCCCCAAAAAGCAGATCAATAACTGTAAAGACAAAATTGGGGTTTGTCTCCAGCATGGCAATACCCAGATCGGATGACATGTTGAAGATGGTCATCAGGGTGGGAATGGGCAGGGAATAGATGAATTCCTCGTACGTGACCTGTCCCACCGAAACCACCTCCAGCTTTACCGGCACCCTCAAAAAAGCGGTTAGAAAATTGCCCGTAATTCGGGAGTAGTTCTCATGCACAATATGCATGGTTTTAAGCTGTTCCTTGGTAAACTTTGTCGGACGTCTGAAATCATATGGTTTGTACTCCTCCCTGCCGGGCGGCGATTTATCTTCAATCTCCCCCGAGAATAGAGCAGAGATCAATGAATCAACTTCTGATTGGGTCAGCCTTTCGCCGGTCAAGTCGGTTACCTCCTGTTTATGGCTTTACCTGCAGGATCAAAGCCTGCAGTTCATCAGCGGTGATAAGGCTGCGGACATTGGCCTGCAGGGCCCGCTGGGCCAGCAGCAGCTGCACCATTTCAAGGGCTGTATCTGAGTTTGACTGCTCCAGGCAATACTGGCGGATGCAGCCAAAACCGCCACTGCCGGGCAACCCCTCTACCGGCCGGCCCGAAAGGGCGGACTCCAGACAGCAGCCCGCTCCATCGCTGATCAGGCCGCCGGGGTTGGCAAAGCGATAGAGACTGATCCGGCCCGGTTCCCTGACCTCTCCGCCCGGGGAGGTCATCGTTACTGCCCCTTCCGGGCTGATGGACAGCTCACCCCGTTCCTGCTCCAGGTTGAAAGGGATATCCAGATAATATCCGGCAGCGTTGACCACCCTACCGCCGGCATCAAGGCTGAAACTGCCATTCCGGCTGTAAAGCACCCGGCCCCCGGGGCCGAGGAGCCTGAAATATCCCTCGCCGCTGATGGCCAGATCCAGCGGGCTTTCAGTTTCTGCCAGCGCCCCCTGCCCCAAAAAGGGGACCGCCGCCTGGGGATGGACCCCCCCGCCGGCCGGCAACCCGGCCGCGGAGACATAGGGGATCCTTCTCTCCTGCAGCGTATGGTAAGGCATGTCGCCCGCGGCCATCTCGGATCTTTTGTAGGCCGCAGTATTCAGATTGGCCAGGTTGTGAGCCGTCTGGTTCAAAGAGCTCTCGCTGACGGCAATACCTGACCGGCTGTTATGGATAGAGCGCAACAATTGTGGACACCTCCTTTTTCTTATCGGCAAAATCGAATTTAACTTAAGGAACCCAGTTCATTTGCCGAGCGATCCAGAAGCTGATCATAGCAGGAAAGCATCTTTTGAGCCGCTTCGAAGCTGCGCTTTACCTGCAGCAGGGCCGCCATCTCCCGGGTCAGATCGGTATTGCTGCTTTCCAGGCAGCGCCAGTAAAGCCTGGGGACCCTGTTTTCTGCTGCCACTTCCCCGCTCAGAAGGCGGAAATAGTTGTCGCCAATTTTCTCCAACCGGGCTTCAGGTGAAAAAAAGGTGATCCGCAGCCGATCCGGCGGATGGTCCTGACCGTGAATCAGCCCCTCCTCGTCAACAGTGAATGGTGCGCCGCCCAGGGGAATTGCCCCTCTCTCGCCCAGCACCGTCAGGCCCTCGGCAGTCACCAGCAGACCGCTGCTGTCCAGAAAAAAACGCCCGTTCCGGGTATACAGAATGCCCTCTTCGCCCTGCAAGGTAAAATAGCCCTCACTCAAAGCAAAATCGAGCTCCCTGCCGGTCTCCTCGATGCTGCCCGGGCTCAATTCGGTCTGTATTGCACCTACAGCCACGCTGTGCGCCATGCTGCCCAGCGGCCGGAAAGCGGGCCCCGGGCGCCCCGCCGGATCAACCCGGCCGCAGCAGCAAAGCAGGTGCTCGCCAAAGCTTGCCTGGGCCATTTCATCTTTTTTGTAGCCGGCGTTTCGCACATTGGCCAGGTTGTTGCTGATCACATTCAGCCTGGCCTGCTGCGCAAGCATGGCCGCCTCGGCCAGATATAGTCCCCGCATGCCAAAACCCCCTTACATTATTTGGTCTAGTGTTGTTCCCGCAGCGAAAGAATCAATTCAATCTCCCCCCTGCTCAGGCCGGTCCGGCGGACAATTTCGTGATGCCCACATCCCTCCTCCCAGAGCGCAACGGCCTGCTCCCGCTTCCAGCCGGCGGTACCCGTTCCTCCGGCGCCGGCCTCTCCAAACCTCCCCCGGGCAGAAACGGGAAGTCCTTTTTCCAGGAGACGGCAGCGCTCCTCCAGGTTATCGATGCGCCGGGTCTGTCGAGCCAGGTCAGGGTGCCCGCCAGAATCAAGCTCCTTTTGCAAGAACTGCCGGAACACCACTCCGGGATTGTGCCGGTAAAACCAGAACCAGCTTGCGGACGCTCCCAGCAAAAAACCGACAATAAAATAAAGCAAGCTCATTTCTCTCCCCTCTCCTGCCTCGACAGAATCTCCTGCAGGCGCCGGATGGCCCGGGCATGGATCTGTGAAACTCTGGCTATGGATATTTTCATCATTTTGGCAATTGTTTTCTGGGGTAGATCTTCGTAATAGTAAAGCGAAAGCAACAACTTTTCACGGGGCGGCAGCTCCTGCAGCGCAGCCTCCAGCAAAGCGGTCCTCTCCTTCTTGAGCAGGGCTGATTCGGGAGTCTTTCCGGGAGAGGCCAGGAGATCCTCCAGGGTCAAACCCTCCCCGCCCTCATTGTCAAAAAGTATCTTCTCCAGCGATAGAATGGTGAGCAGGTTGTAGTATGACCAGACCCTGTCAATTTCCGCGACAGAGCGGCCCAGAGCGGCGGCGATTTCGGGGGTGTCCGGCTCCCGGCCCAGCTCGCGGCCCAGGGTGTCGGCCGTTTCCTGAATCTGTCGCAGGCGGGGGAAAAGCGAGCGCGGCGCCAGGCTAACTTTTCTGATTTCATCAATCATCGCACCCCGGATTCTTGTAAAAACATAGGCCGAAAAAGGCACCCTGCGCAAGGGATCGTAACGCTCGCAAGCTTCCAGCAGACCGATGATGCCGCTGCCCACCAGGTCGCTCCGGTCTATTGCCGCCGGCAAGGCGATACTCAGCTTCCCGGCCATTTTCTTGATCAGGGGAAGATGCTCCATGATCAGCGCTTCCCTGTCCCGGGGATCTGTCCTGCCGGGGTAACCTGATCCACTCCTGCTTGCGGGCATGGTTTGTCCATCCTTTCCGTCTTAATTCATTAGCAACTCTTTCAGCCGTTCAAAAAAACCGGATCGGCCGCGGATCCGGGGCTGAAAGCCCTCATTGGACAGAAGGCGCCAGGCGATCTGGCCAATGGAGGCCGCAGCCCTGCTTTTCGGATATCTGAGAAGAAAGGGAGAGAAGTCCTGAACAGCCAGTGATACGGCGGGATCATATTCAATGCTGCCCAGATAGCGCACCTGCAGGCCGGGCAGGAACCTCTGCACCATTTTTTGCAGGCGCTCAAATACGCGCTCCCCCTGCAGCATATTCCTGACGCAATTTACCACTATGTAACCGTTTTGATGCAGATCATGTGCGGCAATAATTTTAAGCACTCCGTAGGCATCGGTGAGGGCAATGGGCTCCGGGGTGGTTATCAGGATGAATTCATCGGCGACTTTTATGAAATCGGTAACATTTCTAGAAATCCCGGCCGAGGTATCCAGAAGGATAATCTCCCCCTCGTTCTCCAGGAACTGCAGCTTGTCCAGCAGCCGGCCCCGCCGGACCATGTCCAGATTGGCCAGCTCAAAGAGGCCCGAACCCCCGGGGATAATCTTTAACTCGTGGGGGCCCGCTATCATAATTTCCCGAAGATTTTTTTCCCCGGCAACGACATCCTCCAGCGTGTATTCGGGGACGGCATTGATCAGGATATCGATATTGCCCAGCCCCAGGTCGGCGTCAAAAACCACCATCCTGCGGCCCATCTGGGCCAGCTTGAGGGCCAGGTTCAGGACCAGGTTGGTTTTGCCCACCCCCCCCTTGCCGCTGGTCACCGCAATAACCCGGCTGCGGCGCCGTCTTTCGGCTTTGTTCAAGGAGGCATAATCCTCCATGACGGCAGTCCTCAGTTTATCAGCCTGATCGGTATTCATCTCATACCCCCCAGAATCAGCTCCGCCCAATCCATATCCCCGGCCAGCCTCAGGCAGTCAGGCACACTTTGCCCGTCCGTAAGGTAAACAAGCGGCCGTCCGCTGTGGTAGGCGGCGTTCATCACGGCCCCGAAGGAAAGGGTTTCGTCCAGCTTGGTAATGAGCAGGCGGTTGTAATGAAGCTTCGCGAAACTGCCCGTTATATGGCGGATATCCTGCCATCGGGTAGTGGCGCTGATCACCAGGTGTATCTCCGCGGGCAGCAACAGCTCCATGTAGTCCGCCAGTTCGTTGATCTGATTGTGGTTCCCGGTAGATCGTCCGGCGGTGTCCACCAGGATGCGATCGCAGTCCTCCAGGCGCTCCAGAGCTTCTCCCAGATCCGCAGGGGTAATGGCCACCTCAAGGGGCAGGCCGATGATGTCGGCATAGGCTTTCAGCTGCTCCACCGCACCGATGCGGAAATGATCAATGGTGATAAGGCCGACTTTTTCCTTGAAGTTCAGGGCATGCCTGGCTGCCAGCTTGGCCAGGGTGGTTGTCTTTCCCACTCCCGTCGGCCCCACAAGGGCCAGGGTGCGGAACTCCATCTCCGGTGTTGTTGTCAGCTGCCTGTCAAGCTGCTCCTGCAACGCCGGTATGATCGATGCCCGGCTCAGGCCGGCCCCTCCAATCGCCTCGGCCAGGGAGGCAATAAGGTGGTCAATGATCACCGGATCCACATCCTGCTTCTGCAGAAAACTGCGCCAGTAGCCGTGGCTTTCCCGCCCAGCCTCCTCCCTGACCCCGCCCCCGGAGCCCCCCTCCATCAGCGACTGGACCATACTTTTCAGCTCCACCAGATCCCTCTCCAGCTGCCCGCCCGATTCCCCGGAGCTGCTGCCGGCGGCTCCGGTATCCCTGGGATCCAGCGCCGCAATAATCTCCACCTCCGGCGGCATAAAAAACCCCTTCAGGCCGCGCCGGCGCACTTTCCTGGTCTGCAGAATGATGGCTTCCGGGCCAAGCTCTTTTTTTACTTTCAAAAAACCTTCCACCTGATTTTTGGAGTAATATTTTCTAACCCTCATGAATGCTCATCACCCCCGCTGATTCCACCTTGACTTCGGGCAGGATTTCGTGAATGGAGAGCACGGCCAGCCGGGGAAAGAATCCCTCCAGGAACCGTCTTAGCGGCAGGCGGATGCCCGGTGATGTCAAAATGGCCGGAACTGTCTCCCCCTTTTCCTCCAGCGCCTTCAGAAGCCCCTCCAGCCCGGTAATGAAGCGCTGCATTCTCTCCGGGGCCAGCACCGGGAGCAGCCCTTTGCCGGTAGCTTTCAATGAATTGGCGATCTCCTTCTCCAGGTCCGGAGCCAGGGTGATCACCGTCAACGGCTCCCCCCGGGCGGTAAAAATGTGGGTGATTGTTCTCTGGAGGGCCTCCCTGACCCGCTCGGTAAGCACATCCACATCCCTTGTCGCCCGGGCCTGATTTGCGAGTTCCTCCAGGATGGTTTCCAGATCATGGGCCGGCACCCCCTCGCGAAGCAGGTTTTGCAGCACCTTCTGGATCTCCCCCAGCGTCAGCAAATCGGGTGTCAGCTCCTCCACCACCGCAGGGCAGCTCTCCCTGGCCAGATCAACCATCTCTTTTACCGTCTGGCGGGTTAACAGTTCATGAGCATGTCTTTTAAGAATTTCGGTGAAGTGGGTAAGCAGTACCGTGGCGGCATCAACTGCGGTGCAGCCCAGCATTTCTGCCTTCTCCCTTTGCTCTTCCTCGATCCAGATGGCCGGAAGGTCAAATGTCGGCTCCCGGGTGGAAATACCCTCAAGCCCCTCGGGAAACTCACCGTCGGGGCACAGGGCCAGATTCATCCCCGGCCGGATCTGACCCTGCCCGATGAGGTTGCCTTTTAGTTTGAATTGGTAATCATTGGGCGGCAGGTACAGATTGTCCCGGATCCGGACGGGCTGTATGATAATTCCCAGTTCCCCTATGACCTTGCGGCGGGCCATGGTGATCCGCTCCAGCAGGCTGTCTCCGCCGGAAGGCTCGGTCAAGGAAACCAGATTGTAGCC
>MTKW01002839.1_pt1 | contig 12988 bp, 12 predicted proteins | sample 1042761 | NCBI WGS metagenome assembly MTKW01 (sample SAMN06205366, study PRJNA360243) | anaerobic digester metagenome | biome: Wastewater treatment plant; feature: Anaerobic digester sludge; material: sludge; isolation source: anaerobic digester fed with sludge from wastewater treatment plant ...
GGTCTAATATAGATGATAGTATTGCTGAAACGGTTCGGAAATTTTCTAAGAATGATCTTATTGTATGTGGAGCGAATGCTATTGATCATAAAGGAAATGCCGCTATTATGGCAGGAAGTCCAGGTGGGGGCAATGTTGGCAAATCCTTGAGTTCTTGGTATACAGAAGGAGCCCAAATTATTATTCCTGTTGGAATCGAGAAGATGATTCCAGGAGATTTAGATCATATAATAGGCAGAGCTAGTAGAACAGGAAAATCAATTTCTTGGGGTATGTCAGTTGGACTTATGCCTCTTAAAGGCGAAGTGTTTACAGAAATCCAGGCTATAAAGCAGTTAGCAAAAGTAGATTGCTTTGCAATTGGTGCAGGGGGATTAGGGGATGCTCAAGGAAGTATTACTTTAGAAGTATGGGCATCTGATAGTGAAGAATTTGATAAAATTGTCAGGACACTAAAAAAGGTAAAATCTAGTGATAAAGCTATCAGCGGAATAGAAGATTCATTAATTGAATGCGAAGCGATTTGCGATAACTGCATAAGACATATTGGGTGCGGATATAAATCTAGACGGCTTTAATAGGTTCTAGACGTGCTCCTTTCTAAGAATAGATAATATGTGTACTTAGAAAGGAGCTTTTAATATGCTAATTTTAGATATTCTAAATAATATTATTAATTTATATAGGCCTTATTCTGGTAAAACAATAGATAGTAACTGTAATTTATTAATTTTGATAAAGGTGGTGGTGAATTATTTTTTATCCTTCTATATTTCTGCTATAATGTATGGTAAAGAGTTCCTATTATGGGAAGAAATTGTGCATACTTGCATAGAATTCTAATAGTGGGTAAAGGGGTGGAACATTAATATGAAGAAGAATAGTGGAAAATTACTTAAAAATATAGCGGGAATCATTGTAGATAGACGTAATTTGTTATTTTTATTTTTTATTATTGCAGTTATATTCAGCCTTTTTTCCATGGGGTGGGTTAATGTGGAAAATGATATTATCTATTACTTATCAGAAGATAGCAAGACTCGCCAAGGTATTAATATTATGAATGAAGAATTTACTACCTTTGGCATGGCGGATATTATGATTTCAAATATCGCCTATACCCATGGTCAGAAAATAGTAGAGTCCATTGAAGAAGTAGATGGGGTAGCTTCAGTGATGTTTGATAATACGGAAGATCATTATAAAATAGCTCGGCCCTCTTTATTGTACTCTTTAATGGGGAAGATACAGATGAGATTACGGAAAATGCTATGGATGAGATAAGGGAAATCATTGAGCCCTATGATTACTCCATTTCCACCACAATAGGTGTAGATGAGGTTGCTCAATTAACAGAAGATATGGCCATTGTAGGCATACTTGCAACTATTATAATCATATTGGTGCTTCTTTTTACATCTAATTCCTATGCTGAAATCCCTGTACTACTTATTACCTTTGGAGTGGCGGCGCTTCTCAATATGGGGAGCAATTTTATGTTAGGGAAAATCTCCTTTATTTCCAATTCTGTAGGAGTGGTTTTACAGCTAGCTTTAGCCATAGACTATGCTATTATACTTTGTCATAGATTTATTGAGGAGTATGAATATCTTCCAGCTAGGGATGCTGCCATAGAAGCCTTGGTTAAGGCCATTCCAGAGGTATCCTCCAGTAGTCTAACTACTATGGCAGGCTTAGGGGCTTTGGCCTTTATGCAATTTGGAATTGGTAAGGATCTGGCAGCAGTTATGATTAAGGCTATTTTACTGAGTATGCTTTCAGTATTTACTCTAATGCCTGGACTATTGGTGCTATTTAGCAATTTAATAGATAAGACTAAACATAGGAGTTTTATACCTTCTATTTCTATAATAGGGCGATTTTCCATTAAAACTAGATATATCATTCCACCTATCTTTGTAATATTGCTTGTGGTGTCCTTTATATTTTCTAACAAATTACCCTTTCTTTTTAGTATAAATGATATACGGGCACACAGGGTAAGTGAGGTTCAATTGGAAAAGGACCGCATTAAAGAAAATTTCGGTGAAAGGAATATGTTGGCATTTATTGTGCCAAATGGTGATTATGCTGCAGAAAGACAGCTTTTATCCTATCTCAATAGTCGTGAAGAGGTGGAGGAAGCCATAGGTCTTTCCAATACGGAAGCCATAGGTGGTTATATGCTCACTGATGCATTGACTCCAAGGCAATTTTCTGAGCTTATTGATTTCGATTATGAAGTGGCACAAATTCTATATTCGGCCTATGCTATTAATGATGAAGCCTATGGAAATGTAATCAGTGGTATCGGTCAATATGGTGTTCCCCTTATAGATATGTATCAATTCCTATACGAAGAAGTGGTCCAAGGTTATGTATCCTTGGATGGTGAATTGATGGAAGAATTAGAAGAATATAATGAGCAATTATCTATTGCCCGTATGCAGATGGAAAGTGATAATTACAGTCGAATCCTTATATATATTAATCTTCCAGAGGAAAGTGAAGAGACTTATGATTTTATATCTACTATTTACAAAGAAACCAATAAATATTATCCAAGTAACTCTACATATGCAGTAGGTGAATCTACAAATGCCTTGGATCTATCTTCAACCTTTGATAAGGATAATCTTATTATCAGCATTTTGTCCGTGTTGTTTGTAATTATAATATTGACTTTTACATTTCAATCAGCAGGGTTGCCAATATTACTTATATCTATAATTCAGGCTAGTATTTGGATCAATTTTTCATTTCCATATATTCGTGGGCAAGGAATTTATTTTTTAGGGTTCTTGGTGGTTTCATCCATCCAAATGGGTGCCAATATTGATTATGCCATAGTTATTACCAGTCGTTATTTGAGCTTAAAAAAGAGTATGAATCCTCGTGAAGCTGTAATAGAGGCATTAAATCAAGGGTTTCCCACTGTTATTACCTCTGGAACTATGCTTGCAGTGGCGGGACTTTTGATAGGTCGGATTTCAACAGATGGTGCAACTTCGGTTCTGGGAACATACTTGGGACAGGGGACTATTATTTCTCTATTCCTAGTCATATTTGTGCTTCTACAGCTTCTTTATCTAGGAGATATAATTATAGAGAAGACTTCGTTTAGACTTAAAAAAAGGGAGCCTAGATATAAAACAAGGGGTAAGGTCCATGTCAATGGAAGATTGCATGGATATGTAAGGGGAGAAATTGATGCAGTTGTAGATGGTACTATTACTGGAGAAATACGCCCAACATCGAAGACTGAAAATGAGCATGGAGAAAACTCTATGGAGGAAGGAACGGAGGTCTGTGACTATGAAAAGAGTTAATTCCATTATATCTATAATAGTGATTGTCTTAATAATGATTACAACACTTGCTCCAGTAATGGCAATGGAGTCAGATTCTAAGACCATATATATTACCAATGCCGATGACTTGTATCAATTATCAAAGAATTCTTCCTTAGATAGCTGGTCTCAGGATAAAACAATAATTTTAAAAAACGATATTGATTTAAAGGGTGAATCCTTCCCACCTATTCCCATATTTAGTGGTACTTTCGATGGGCAGGGTCATACTATCCGTGGATTATCCATATCCGTGGAAGGGTCTAATCAGGGATTATTTCGATATTTAGAAGAAGATGGAATCATAAAAAATCTATCTGTAGAAGGAGTTGTTACTCCTGAAGGCGAGAGAAGCAATATTGGCGGTATTGTAGGCAATAATAAAGGCGTATTGGAAAATTGTAGTTTCTCAGGCCTAGTAAGAGGGAAGGATACGGTCGGTGGTTTAGTGGGATGGAATAGTACTTCAGGCATGGTAATCAATTCCTCTTTTCATGGTATAATCTATGGAGAGGGCAAGGTAGGCGGTGTAATAGGATATAATGCTGGAACTATTCTCCGATGTTTAAATGAAGGGGATGTTAATACTACAGTAGAAGAGCATAAGCTGGATTTTGAGGATATTACAATGGATAATATAAATTTAACAAGGCTATTTTCAGATGCTACTGATATTGGGGGTATTACGGGAGTCAATACAGGTATAGTGCAGAGTTCTGAGAATCAAGGAACTGTAGGATATCCCCATGTAGGCTACAATGTAGGCGGCATTGTTGGAAGACAAAGTGGCCATATAACAAAGTCCATTAATTATGGAAATATTTATGGTCGTAAAGAAGTGGCTGGTATAGCAGGACATATGGAGCCCCATATCTCCAAGATTATGGAGCCATCTAAGTTAAGACATCTTCAGAGGGAATTAAATAATTTACAATCTTCTATTACAAGGATAATAGATAATACTAGGATAGCTTCTGATCTTACAGTTCAAGATCTATTATTTATCCAAGATAATATTAACAATAGTAAAGACCATACCCAATCACTTATTGATCAAACTGAGGCACTAATCAATGAGGATATAGAGGAGATAAATAAGATTAGCATAATAGCAGTGGAAGCCTTAGACAAATTAATTCCAATTACTGAAGCCTTTACGGATACCATAGAAGTCTTGGATGAATCCATATCCCCAATTCAAGGGGCTATAAAATATCTTTCAAAATCCATGGATGGAGTATCTCGCTTTGGTGATCGATTTTGGGAACTATCCAATACATTGGATTATTCTATTGTTAGGATAAATAGGTCTAAAGAAAGAGTTAAGGAATCCTATAGGGATGTAGCCAAGGCCATGAAAATATTGCAGGAAGGGAAGACAGATGGAGTATTGGAGTTATTTAAATCTGCTGGAGAACATCTTAAAGCTGCAAGGGGGAATTTACGGCGGGCGGTCCATAATCTAAAATATGTTGGCGATGATATTATGGATATGATGTCATCCATTGGATATTTAGGTAGATATATGGGAGATTCCCTGGACTATGTATTAGATGCAACAGGTATAATGGAAGATGCTACTGATGGAATTATAGGTATATTTGAGGGTATCAATGATCTTTTGGAATTCTTAGGAGAGCAGGATAGTCTTGAATTTGCAACTGCAGATGATCTATATCAAGAGACGAGGGAGGACCTCTTTGATTCCATAGATGATATATCAGCATCCTTTTCTCAATTTACCCAAAATATAAATACCCAGGGAAACATTATACTAGAGGATATGCAATCTATAAATGATCAACTTTTCCTTGTGATGAATTTAATGCTTGATATTGTAGAAGAAATAAGCAGTGGAGATGGAGTTATAGGGGATATCATAAAGGATGTATCTAGGGAGAATATAGAGAAAAAGACAGAGGGGAATGTGTCTGATAGTAAGAACTTCGGTACCATAGAAGCAGATCTCAATGTAGGTGGAATTGCAGGTGCCATGTCAATTAAATTGACATTTGATCCTGAAGAGGATTTTGATTTAGGTAGTAGGCTGTCTACCAACACTATATTTGAAACCCAGGCTATTATCTCTGGATGTGAGAATGAAGGCAATATAATTGGAAAAAAGAATAATGTAGGCGGCATAGTTGGGAAAATGGACTTAGGATATATTGAAAATTGCATGGTAGATAGCTCTGTGGAGAGTACTGATGGAAATTATGTAGGTGGTATTGCCGGCTATGGCAAGGAGATTACCAATAGTTATACATTGGTGGAAGTTGGAAGGGCTAGGGCCTGTGTAGGTGCTATATCTGGAGATATAGACAAAAATGCAATTATAAAAGAGAACTATTTTGTCAGTGACATATTAAATGGTATTGATGGAATCAGCTATATGGATAAGGCTGAGCCTATTGATTATGAAAAGTTGATTGCCATAGAAGGTATTCCATCTATGTTTAAGGAGTTCCAGTTAAGTTTCTGGATAGATGATAAACTTATAGATACTATGGATTTCCATTATGGTCATAATATTTCTGAAATAGACTTTCCAGATATTCCATCTAAGGAAGGATATTATATTAAATGGGAGGATTTGGATATGGAAAGTCTTACCTTTGATACTAAAATCCATGGTGAGTATATCCCTTATTTGACAATTTTAGAAAGTAAGGAGAAGCGAGATGAGGTTTTATCAATTGTTTTAGTAGAGGGGAAATTTACCGATGAGGATGCTTTGACCTTGATACAGGGTGATGAATTAAATGCATCTGAATTAGATGATTCAACACTACTGGAACAATGGATTGTACTGATTCCCCAAGACGGAAAAACCACACATAATATTCGATATCTTCCACCGGAATCAAAGGGGAAGTTGGAAGTATATACTTTAATAGACGAGAAATGGACTAAAATAAAATCTCAAAGGGATGGAAAATACTTGGTCTTTGAAGTTGATGGTGATNNCGATGGTGATAGTGTTACATTTGGTGTAATGGAAAGTCAAACCTCTTATGAAATCTATAAGATTCTAGGTATTATGGGGGTTTCCATGATTATAATATTTTTAAGGCTTTTTAGAAAGAAGCAAAAGAGTCCTATCTAGACTTTAGGATCTAGTCATATTACATGGCGGGAAGTTGAAGCAGAAAATAAAATGAAGATTATATGGGGGAGATAGACATGCGTAAACATCTAAAGAATTTAATTTTAATCACACTAATGTTAGTCATGATACTAGGCTTAAATGCCGTAACATATGCTAATGAGTCCTTATTCCAGGTAACTATCGATAATGAGGTAGTTAATTTTACTGAGGAATTGGGCTACCCATATCTTGATGAATCCAGTAGTACTATGGTTCCAGTAAGAATCATATCTGAACATATGGGTTATGAAGTAGAATGGGAAAATGATACACAAAAAGTACTTATAAGTAATGGAGACAAAAAAATAGAACTACAAATTGGGAAAAGTACTGCTATAGTAAATGGAGAGACTGTTCCAATAGGTGTTCAAGATGGAAAACCTACTGATACCAAGGCGGTACTTGTGCCTGCAAAAGATAGTAGTAGGACCTATGTCCCGCTTAGATTTGTATCTGAGTCAATGGGTGCTGAAGTAGAATATGATAGAAAAGACGGAGTGCACCATATCCAAATTCATGTTGAAGGAAATTTGGAAGTACATTTTATTGATGTAGGACAAGGAGATGCCATTCTAATCAAGCAGGGTGAACACAATATGTTAATAGATGCAGGAGATAATAAATATGAGGAATTTATAGTCAATTATCTTAAGGAAAATGAAATAACTAAGCTAGATTATGTAATAGGCACTCACCCTCATGCAGACCATATTGGGGGCCTAGATGCAGTTATTGATGCTTTTGATATTGGAAAGATAATAATGCCAAAGGTAAGTCATACTACTAAAACCTTTGAGGATGTATTAACTGCAATGGGAAATAAGGGACTAAAAGCCATCAATCCTAAGGTTGGAAATAATTATAAGCTGGGAAATGCAAGTTTTGAGATAGTAGCTCCTAATAGTGATGAATATGCTGATCTTAATAATTATTCTGTTGTATAAGAATGGACTATGGGGAGACCTCATTTTTATTTACTGGAGATGCTGAAGGGATATCTGAAGATGAAATGGTAGATAATGACCATAACTTGAAAGCTGATGTTCTAAAGGTGGGGCATCACGGAAGTAATACTTCAACTACGGTAAGGTTTTTGGATGCTGTTAATCCCAAATATGCTATTATTCAGTTAGCTAAAGATAATAAGTATGGACATCCATCAACTGAAATTATAGATAGGTTAGAAGAACGTAGTATTAAAATCTATCGAAATGATTTAGATGGAACTATTATAGGCATAAGTGATGGAGAAAATATAAAATTCAGTTTTAAAAAAGATTCATATAAAGATACTGAAAAGGTAAAAGATAAACTTGAGACTGAATATGGAAAGTATATAGGGAATAAGAATTCGAGGATATTTCATATAAATTCATGTAATTCCTTACCAATAGAAGAAAACAGGATATATTTCGAGGATAGAGAAGAGGCAATAAATGAAGGATATAGGGGATGCAAGAGATGTAAGCCTTAATAGGATTAATAACAGTGGTGGTTGCCTCTTGACTTATTGAAATAAATATATAATAATTATTCTTGTGACAGATTAAATTAAGCTAGTTCTAGGAAAAGGAGTTTATTATGAAAGAGTATAATATGTTAGAGGATCATCCAGGAAAATCTTTATTGTTTTTTGCCCTTCCAATGATTATAGGGAATCTTTTTCAACAATTTTATAATATGGCGGATTCCATTATAGTGGGAAAATTCGTTAGCGAAGAAGCACTTGCAGCTGTTGGGGCTTCCTATTCCCTTACCACTGTATTTATAATGATTGCAATAGGTGGTGGAATTGGTTCATCGGTTATAATTTCTCAATATTTAGGTGCAGGAAAATATGAAAAAATGAAAACATCCATATATACTGCTCTAATAAGTTTTTTTGTTTTAAGTATATTTATGTTTATATTTGGGGTATCTGCCAATAAACGTTTGTTGCTTTTACTAAATACACCTGCCAATATCTTTGATGATGCGGCATTGTATTTAAGTATTTATTTTATAGGATTACCTTTTTTATTTATGTACAATATTTTATCATCTGTGTTTAATTCACTGGGGAAATCAAGGATACCCTTATACCTTTTGATTTTTTCATCTGTACTAAATATTTTACTGGATCTATATACGGTTATAGTTTTGAAAATGGGTGTTGCAGGAGTTGCAATAGCTACAGTTATAGCACAGGGCATATCTGCTATTATTTCCTTTTGGATATTAATAAAAACCATAGAAAGTTATGAAACTGAAGCAGAATCTGTGGACAAGTTTGATAAAGGAATTCTAAAGCAAATGATTATGATTGCGGTGCCTTCTATATTGCAGCAATCAATTGTTTCAATTGGTATGGTCTTGGTTCAATCTGTAATAAATGGCTTTGGTTCCTCTGTTTTAGCAGGATATTCAGCAGCTACACGAATAGAGTCCATATGCATTGTACCTATGATTGCCATGGGAAATGCTATTTCTACATTTACAGCACAAAACCTTGGTGCAGGTCAATTTGAAAGGGTGCGTGAGGGCTATATCTCTAGTTATAAGATAATTATTACATTTGCAATTATTATTGCATTGCTTATTGCCTTATTCTATGGCCCTATTATTTCAATCTTTTTAGATGCTGAAAGTGGCAGTGAGGCTTTTAACACGGGAATTAGTTATTTGAAATTTATTGGATATTTCTTTATATTTATTGGATTTAAGTCAATTACGGATGGTGTGTTGCGAGGTGCAGGTGATATGACTGTATTTACCATATCCAATCTGGTAAACTTAAGTATAAGGGTTTTAATGGCATTTAAACTTGCATCTATATGGGGAGCTGCTGCAGTATGGTATGCTATTCCCATGGGCTGGGCTGCAAATTATATTATATCATTTTTATATTATATGACAGGGAAATGGAATCAAAAAAGTGCTAGATATATGATTTGATGAATGTGTTCAATTAGTATAAAAAAAGGTGGCGAAAAAATGAGCTTTTATATGGAACTACAAGAACAGATGAAAAAGGTAGTAAGGGAAAATAATCTTGACGAAGATAGCATACTTATTAAAACGGCTAGTTTAACACCTGAAGAGGCCATAGGGATAACTTCCAGGAAGGACTTTCCACTTTTAAATGGAAAGGAAATATTAGTTGAGGCCAATTACAAGGGTTCTATAGGTCAGGCATATACAGATGTTCCAACGGCGCTCAATGGAAGTATTAAGGATATATTGGACTTGGATTTATCCCATAATAGAAATAAGGTCCTATTTATTGCAGCTATCAATGCTATTTTAAAGCATTTAAATCTTATAGACAATACTATACATTGTAAGGACGACGAGCCTGAAAAATGTGGAAAGGATATAGAAAGGGATATAAAAAACAAATACGGAAATGTAAAGATTGGGGTGGTGGGTTTTCAGCCTGCTATAATTGACAATCTTAGAAGGGGCTTTCCTTTAATGGTTTTAGATCTAGATAGTAATAATATAGGTAAAGAAAAATATGGTATTTTAATAGAAGATGGTAAAGAGAATGTAGATGAAGTTTTAAATTGGGCTGACATTTTAATGGTGACAGGTAGTACAATAACAAATGGCAGCATAGTAAACTTTTTGGATATAAAAAAACCAGTCTTATTTTATGGCACTACTATAGCAGGAGCAGCTTATCTAAAAGGGTTAAATCGAATTTGTGGTTATGCGAAATAGAATGGGGATATGTGAAATAGCCAAATAAAAATGGCAAGAGAGGCTAAAAAGTAAGTTTTGGCACCCAATTGACACACCAATGACACAACGAAAAATTAATAAAAAACCTAAATTTTTGTCCAAAGTATTGACATAGATCCAATATTCGCAACCAAGTAAATCCTGATAATATATATGAAATAATAAAAGATAATTCTGATACACATAGTGTAGATACTATGTGTAAGGTACTTAATTACCCAAGAAGCACCTATTATGACAAACAAAAAGAAAAGCCTAAAAACAAGTGGAAAAAGGAAAATAAAAAACTACAAGAAGATATTTTAGAAATATATAATGAAAGTAATAAAATCTATGGTGCCCCTAAAATTCGTGAAAAATTGAAGAAAAAGGGCTATAAACAAATTAGCCTTAAAAGGGTTCAAAGGCATATGAAAAAACTAGGTATCAGATCCATTGTAGTTAAAAAATATAGGCCACATTCAACTAAAAAGGTTTATAAAGAAGGTAAAAACCTCTTAAATAGGGACTTTACCACTACAAAAATAAATGAAAAATGGGTAGCTGACATTACATATATCCATACTCAAAAAGATGGGTGGACATACTTAGCGTCTATCTTAGATTTGCATACTCAAAAAATAGTAGGATATAGTTTTTCAAAGACCATGGATACCTCCTTAGTACTAAGGGCATTAGATAATGCAATTACTACCCAGAAACCCACTAAAGGCTTAATTATACATTCAGATAGAGGTTCACAATATACATCAAAAGAATATCGTAAAGCAGTAGAATCAAAAGAATTCAGATTATCATATAGTGCAAAAGGTTGTCCCTATGACAATGCTTGTATAGAAAGTTTTCATGCAGTACTTAAAAAAGAATGTGTATACCTTAATACATTTATAGATTATAATCATGCTAGATTTGTATTATTTCAATATATAGAAGGATTCTATAATAGAAAAAGGATTCACTCATCAATTAATTACATGACTCCAGATATATATGAGAATTTATGTAGAGTATCATAGTTTGCTTTAGATTTTGAGCCAGAGGGAAAACTAGCCACCCGTAGGGCTTGCCCTTGATAAACTAATGAATAAATGCTACAATGCCCATCACGAAGGCGAAATATTATAGCTTGCTTTGAGTTTGTCGCCTTCGGGTGAAAATTTTAAAGCATTTATGAATGGTTTGTCAAGGGTGGCGGGAACCCACCAGAAAAACCTAAATTTTTGTCCAAAGTATTGACATAGATCCAAATAGGGAGCTATATNNATTAAAAAACATTCTCAAATATTTTATTTTCTAAAATTAGAAATGTCTGTTTTTATAATTCTTAGCATAATAACAGGCGGAAAAAAATTTAGCAATGAAGATATTAGAATCTTTGGCTATGATAAGCTTGCTCTAGAAAGATTATTTATACAGATTGAAGATACTAATATTGACATCTTAAGAAAAACTGATTCAATAGTAAGTTTATATGATGAAGTCGAATTATGGAATGAAGTATATTTACCTTTAATGAACTTTGTAAGGAATGAAAGAAAAATAAATGAAATTATCAAACGATATAAAGTTGAAGATTTAAATAATACAGAAATAAATAGATTTGGTTCATCATTTATAAATAGCGGTAATAAGATTTTAAATATCGTAAGATTAAATGATATTGAGTATGGGTCAATATGCAATAATTGCGGGACTAGTTCTATACTATTAAAGATTGATAATATTGATAAGGTTAAAGAAGAAACTAGTATTGTGATAAATGAAATAGTTATAGATGTAGAACAGATTGAAAAATATAGATGGATATGCTCAAATTGCGATGGGAAGTGGAATAAAATTAAATATGATTCTAATCTTGGTTTAATGTACAATTAGAATTAAATAAATGTTAATTCATACGTTAGTACAAAATTAAATACAGTGTTTAAATAAGTAGAGGACCTGATATTTATGGTATTTACCATAGATATTAGGTCCTTTATCCATTTGTAGATATAGTCAAACTTTCAAAGAAGGAGAGATATTAATGACAAGAATTAATGATTATAACTTGAGATTAGAGCAGGCAGAACAGTGCTATCTAGATAGACAAGCTAGAGATACTCATCCAAGTGGAAGCTTTGATAATGGGGGGAGATGGTACCCAGATGAAGATGAAATTCAAGAGTGCTGCAATAGTATTAGAAGACCTTCTAGAAATTACCCTTATTCTTTAATGGTACATTGCAGGACGATAAAACATATAGCAAATCTTTATAACGTAGAAGTAAGAGCAATACGAACTATTGTGCGTAATATTATGGCAGCGGAAGCTGATCCATAAAATGAAATAACTCATATTTTTTTTAAAATGGCATACAACTTGATTTTATGCAGATTATACACGAGTTAAACAGTAATCTTAGGCTTTAACTAAGATTTATTTTATTAAAAGTAAAGGAGGATGTTGTAAATGAAAAAGGTAATAGATGGTAAATTGTACGATACTGAAAAAGCTACTATGATTGCTGATTACTGGAATGGACTGGACTCCAGCGATGTTCACTATGTCTCTGAAGAACTTTATGTAACAGCTAAGGGTAATTACTTTTTATTTGGTGAAGGTGGAGCAATGACTGAGTATAGTGTCAGTTGCGGTAATAATTCTTGGAGCGGATCTGATAATATTATCAGTTTAACTAGAGAAGAGGCTTATAAGTGGTTAGAGAATCGTGAACAAACAGAAGCAATAATTGAGTATTTTAGTGATTTCATAGAAGAAGCATAA
>MTKW01004990.1_pt1 | contig 12985 bp, 14 predicted proteins | sample 1042761 | NCBI WGS metagenome assembly MTKW01 (sample SAMN06205366, study PRJNA360243) | anaerobic digester metagenome | biome: Wastewater treatment plant; feature: Anaerobic digester sludge; material: sludge; isolation source: anaerobic digester fed with sludge from wastewater treatment plant ...
GAGGGAGCAAAACCTCATGGTGGAAAATTTTCCGGACCTACAGAAGTTACTGTAGAATTCTACGATACTAAAGGTCGTTTTGTAGAAAAAGTCAAGCTAGTTCCCACAAAAGGGGAAGCCGGTGATAATGATATAACCTGGGAATTGCCCCGGGAGAGGTATAAATTCCAGAGTGGGAAAGTTATCTATGAACGGAAGCACTATGTAGACTTAAAGGTTCCTGACGGAAAATACTTAGTTAATATCACTGTTAAAGGTGCAGGTAAAACTGACTTATGCTTAGTTCGCCAAAAGTATGTCACCATCTATGGCGATATGTTTGATGATGATTACATCAGAGTAACCAGATAGTATTGAAAGATATAAAACATCAAAAAATAAAAAGAACCGGAGTACTATCCTCACTTAGGAAAAAGCACTCCGGTTCTTATTGTGAAAACAACAAGATTCCCGGGACCCGTCAGCAATCTTTGGTTTCGTTGATGGGTGCGTTCTTATTTCTCCCATACTACATTATCCGTAAAACCAATTCAGTTAGATAGACGGCTAGACAGGCTGCTACGGCCACTATTAAAAGCCCCTTTTCTCGTATAGCAAGAATGATTGCTATTGCTGTTCCGACTAAGGCTGACCACAAAGAGGATGTAGAGGTAAAGATATCCGGAAAGGTCATAGCCCCTAATACAGCATAAGGCACATAATGAAGAAAAGAGATAATAAATCGGTTAGTAATTTTTCGCCTGATGAGAACTAAAGGCAACATTCTGATCAGGTAAGTAACACTGGCCATTACCAAGATGTTACGCAATATGAAGGAATATGTCATGGCTTATCCTCCTCCTTAAGAGGGAAAAGAATAGCTCCCAAGGCTGAAGCCACTATAGCACAAATTATAATTACAAAGCCGCTGGAGAGATTTTGCAATACTGGAATATAGCGAATGGCAAAACTTAAGGCAACGGCTAAGAGCAGTACTAATAGCACCGGACGGCTATGCTTGGCTGGAGGAACAATAATAGCAATGAACATACCATAGATGGCAATATTTAAGGCAGAACGGAGTGTTGCCGGTAGTATTATACTGGCTGCGGCGCCTAAAAAGGTGCCTAAGGCCCAGCCTATATACGGTGCAGTAATTAAGCCATACATATAACGGCGCCCTATCTCAGAGGGTTTACCTGTAGCTACAGCAAATATTTCATCGGTAACGCCAAAGGAGATTAAAAAGCGATGTAATATATTAAATGTTTTATCAGCCTTCTGAGAAATTGAAAGGGACATTAAGGCGTAACGTAAGTTGATGACCATTTGAGTAAGTATCATTTCAAAATAAGTTGCACTGGCTACTATAAGACCAAGACCGGCAAACTGGCCGGCCGAGGTTAGGTTAGTCATAGAAATAAGTACTGCTGCCCAAACGGGTAAACCCATGTTAACAGCCATCATGCCGAAGGTAAAGGATACCGAAAGATAACCGAGGCCGATAGGTATACCATCTCTAAGGCCTATGGCATAACTGTTAAGGGATTTATTTTTTGAGTCCATTGACAAACCTTTCAATCCTTTTTATGGCTTCTATGATGTTCTCCATAGAGGAAGCGTAACAAGCACGTACAAAGCCTTCTCCGACTTTACCAAAAGCGGGGCCTGGTACAACTAGTACTCCCTCGGAGAGCAGTAATTGATCACAGAATTCTTCTGAAGTTAAACCAGTGCTTTTGATGGAAGGGAATAGATAGAAAGCTCCCTTGGCCTCAAAACAGGTGAGACCAATATTATTAAAGCCGTCTATTAGAACACGACGTCTACGGTTATATTCCTTGACCATATCTTCCACCGCAGCATCACCTTTTCTTAAGGCTTCAATAGCTGCATATTGAGCAGTTGTCGGAGCACACATGATTGCGTATTGGTGAATTTTTGTCATAGCACTAATTAATTCTGGATGACCGCAAGCATAGCCGATCCGCCAACCAGTCATAGCAAAAGCCTTGGAAAATCCATTGATTACTATGGTTTTGTCATACATTTCCGGGAAACTGGCGATGGATACATGTTTACCCTCATAAGTCAGCTCAGCATAGATTTCATCAGAAATAACAATAATATTCTTATCTTTTAGAATTTCAACAAGAGCAGCTAATTCATCTCTGGTTAATAAAGCACCTGTCGGATTGTTAGGGAAGGGTAGGATCAATACCTTAGTCTGCTCAGTAATGGCTTTTTCCAGAAGTTCGGGAGTTAGCTTAAATTGGTCTTCGGCCCGGAGCTCAATTGGTACTGCTGTAGCCCCTGCTATTCTAGTGCAGCCTTGATAGGCTACAAAGCTAGGCTCAGGGATAATTACTTCATCACCAGGGCCAGCTAAAGTCCGAATAGCCAGATCGATACCTTCGCTGCCACCTACTGTAACCAGGATTTGTGTGCGAGGTTCGTATTTTAATTGATATTTTCTCTGCAAATAGTTAGAAAGCTCCTCCCGCAATTCGATCATACCAGAGTTGGAAGAATAGTGGGTATGGCCGCGCTCTAAGGAGTAGATTCCATATTCGCTGATATTCCAAGGTGTTGTAAAATCAGGTTCGCCAACTCCCAACGAGATAACATCCTCCATCTCGTTGATCATATCGAAGTATTTACGGATTCCCGAAGGAGGTAACTCCTTGATGTTGTTTAAGACATAATCGGACATGTTCATAGTATGATAGCCTCCCTATCGTCAGGGCTTTTATCTTCAAAAATTGAGCCTTTATCTTTATACTTTTTAAGAACAAAGTGGGTAGAGGTACTAAGGACTGACTCTAACGGGGCCAGCTTTTCGGCGACAAAGAGTGACACTTCTTTAATGGTCTTACCTTCAACTATCACCGTAAGATCAAAACTGCCAGACATTAGGTAACAAGCCTTTACCTCTGGGAATTTGTAGATTCGCGATGCAACCTTATCGAAGCCTTCCCCACGTTGAGGTGTAACTTTTACTTCTATTAAAGCCACAACACTTTCCTTACTGGTTTTTTCCCAGTTTATCAAAGCGGAATAGCCAACGATTACTTTTTCCTCTTCGAATTTTTTAATAGCTTGCTTAATTTCTTGCAAGTCTTTGCCTGTCATCACCGCAATCTGCTCTGGGCTTGTGTTACTATTTTTCTCTAATATTTCTAGTATCTCTTCCATGGTCATCGCTCCTTTATAAATTAATTTATTTTTTTAGGTAATAAAAAACTCCTCAATCCCATCAATTAGGGACGAAGGAGTATTTCGCGGTACCACCCTAGTTAGTGACTAAGCACTCTCTCTGCCAGGACTGTTATCCTGCCCCTCTGTAACGTGAGGACACGTCTCCCTCTACATTGAATTATAATTCATTTTTCAAGGGCAATACTCAAGGGCTGCTTCAACACGCATCACTACCGGGCTCTCACCTACCCCGGTTCGCTTAGAGTTTAGGCAATGTTTACTCTTCCCTCTCATTGTATTTTTTCGTATTCAATTAATTTTAACCATTATACTAGATATTTTTAAGAGTTACAAGAATTCCTAAAAAAAATAAGACCTTAAAGTGGTATAAAAGCAATACAATAAGTTCTCATTAGAGTCGAAGGAAAAAAATTAGTTTATGTACAGATAATGTTATGGCTGGTATAATGTGCTTAGATAATAAACTTGATAAGAGGTGAGAGGTCATGAGCTTTTTTAAAAAGTTAGGGGAAACGGCCAAAAATACTGCTTCAACAATCGGGGCAAAATCAGCCAACTTAGTAGAAATAAGCAAACTCAAGATGGCTAAGAATCAGCACGAGGGAAAAATTAACGAAAAAATCGCGGAGATTGGGCGTTTAGTTTATGCAGCNNGGGGTTGGAGGCTCAAATCAAGGAGATAGAGTCTCAAATGGAGCAGCTTAGAGAGGATACTGAGGCTGCATCGAAAACTGCTGAGGAAGATACAGCTCAAGAACCATCTCAAGATACTACGGATGTAGAAGAAAAATTGGAAGCCGAAACAGCGGAAACAGAGACCGTGGAATCTGGAGCGGAAGAAACAGCCGATCCTATTGAAACTACAGAGGCTACAGCAGAACCAGCGACAGTAAAGAAATTTTGTACTAATTGCGGAAGCCAATTAGGAGAAGGTGCTAAATTCTGCTCTGGTTGTGGGCAGCCTGTTTGAGTAAAAATTACTGCATTGAAAAGGCTCTTATCTGGAGCCTTTTTTTTGTGGGATATAAAGTGATATAATTGCTCATAAGGTGATAAAGATATGTACGATTTAGCCATAATTGGGGCTGGACCTGCAGGGTCAACCCTAGCCAGACTACTAGGAACGGAGTATAAAACTCTCCTCTTAGACAGACGTGAACTACTTGAACCAAAAGAAGATTCTTTTGAAAAAAGTTGTGGAGGGTTGATTGCTCCTGACGCTCAGCAGATGTTAGCCAAGCTGGGGTTAGGTGTGCCCCTTGAGGTATTGGTAGGACCACAGCTTTTTACTGTGCGGACAATAGATGTACAGCAAAAGCTGGAGCGTTATTATCAGCGACATTATATCAATATTGATCGGGAGAAATTTGACTCCTGGCTTGTTTCCCTACTGCCGGATTCGGTTGATACTAGGTGTGGTGCTTTGTTTCGGCGATTCAGCCGTGAAGGAGAAGGGATAAAAATTCAGTTCCAACATCATGGCAAGACTTACACTGAAAAAGCCAGATATTTAATAGGAGCGGATGGCGCTCAATCAATGGTCAGGCGGCAAATGGTCCCTGAATTCTCACAGCGTAGCTATATTTCTGTGCAGGAATGGTTTGAGGTAGCCAATAACCAACCTTACTTTTCTGTTATCTTTGATCGAGATATATCGGACTTTTATTCTTGGACCATACCAAAAGGTAATGAACTAATAGTCGGAGCAACAGTCAGGCCTAGAGATAATGTTATTCAAAAGTTTGAACTGCTCAAAACAAAATTACGTCAGCAGGGTTTTGACTTGCCCGAGACTAAGTTAATTAAGCGGAATGGAGCGTTTATCTTGCGTCCCTGTGGTATTAAACAGATATATCTTGGGGAGGGTAACATTGCTTTGATTGGAGAAGCTGCCGGTTGGATTAGCCCAACCTCAGCAGAAGGTTTAAGTTATGCCTTTAGAAGCGCTTTAGCCTTGGCCAAAAGTGTTCAAGCAAGTACTGGCAATCTAATAAGCGAATATCGTCGGAATACAGCTAGCCTTAGAATGAATATCCGTGGCAAAAACCTGAAAGCCCCTTTCATGTATAATCCTTTCTTGAGAAAGCTAGCTCTCAGTTCAGGCCTTCTCAGTATGGATATTAATAAATAAGGTGTCATTATTAGAATAACGTGATAACGACAACTAATAAAAAGTAGCCGGTAGGGACAGAATAGCAGTAAAGTGTTACTAAGCGAGGGGAAAGAAAAGTGTCCCATGAAGAGGTAAACTACAATCAGGCCAAGAAGTGGGTTTATTATGTCTTAGGTGTCTTGGAGGCTATATTAGCCTTTCGATTGATTCTCAAGTTGTTAGGGGCTAACCCAAGAAGCGGCTTCGTTTCTCTGGTATATAATATTTCACAAGTTTTTTTAGCTCCATTTAGCGGGATCTTTCGTTCCTTGACTTCTCCAGGTATTGAGACGTCCTCCGTCTTTGAACCAGGTACTTTGGTAGCCATGATTGTCTACGCTTTACTTGCTTATGCTATTGTAAAAATTATTGAGATTAGAAAATCCCGTTTAAAGTCATAAATACAGAATCGAAAGTTATTAGAAAAGCGACCGAGAAGCAAAAAGTGCTTCCTTGGTCGCTTTTTTATTGCAAGCCATCCTTTGTAAAGCCGAGCTTTTGAAGGGCTGCTAAGATTGGTGTGGCTAGTACAGCGCCTCCTACTGCTTGAGTAATATTGAAAGGCACATTAAGGATTGCAACCGCAAGTCCATAGAGAACAGTTTCAAAAAGAAGATAGCCTCCAACCATCACAATGCTTCCTGCTAAAACTGCTATGGTAAAAGCTCCGATATTGACCAATAAAGTATCACTTTTTTTGCTTAAGGCTAAATAGATGGCCCCTACTATTGCTGCATCTAGGAATTTGATGACAAAGGTAACTGGAGCATACACAGCATATCCAGAAAAGAGGTCAGCTAAAGTTGAGCCGATGGCAGCGGAAATTCCACCAGTGAGAGGGCCTAACAGGATACCACAAAGATAAACCAAGGTGTCACCTAGATGGATATAGCCTCTGGTTGGTGCCGGTATTTCTACCAGCATAGTACAGATAAGAACTAATGCTGCCAGTAAGCCAGCTAAGACTAAATGTCGAATTGATAATTTACGCATCTAAGCCTCCAAACGGTAATATTCTTCTTGCCAAGCCAAAAAACATTACATATAATTTAATACAACAGTGACCGCTTTGAAAGGTACAGATTTAATAAAAACGAAAAGGACAGTTGGAGATAGTAATGCTTAATATAGCTTTAAAAATTGAAAAAAAGGGAGATAAGCCCCTCTATATTCAGCTTTATGAACAAATCAAGGAAGGGATAATTCATGGCTCTATCTTACCGGAAACGAAGTTGCCCTCGATTAGACAATTGGCCAAGGAACTTGACTTAAGTAAGACAACTATTGAAGCGGCCTATCAGCAACTAACAGCAGAAGGATATATTACTAGTTTGCCTAATATCGGTTACTTCGCGAGTAATCTGGAACACTCCAGCTATATCATTCCACAGAATAAAAAGGAACTAAAGAAACAGACCATACCAATAACACCTAGGGAGAATAAAAAAATAATCTATGATTTTTGTAGTAACAGTCTTGATCAGGATAGTTTTGATTTTGCCCTTTGGCGCCGTTATACCAATAAGGTCCTGAAAAATGAACAGCGCTTGCTGGTTTATGGGTACTATCAGGGCGAACCTGAATTGCGCCAAGAGATTGTTAAGTATCTTAGAGGTTCCCGGGGAGTAATCTGCGATTCTCAGCAAGTAGTTGTGGGTGCAGGGGTACAAAGTCTTTTACACTTGCTGGCAGGTTTATTGACACCGGCTTATGGACCAATTGGTTTTGAGGAGCCCGGTTTTCGTCAGGGCCGCTATGTTTTCCGGGATCATGGTTTTACTATTATCCCTTTGCAGATGGACGAAGAGGGTATTAAGATAGAACAGCTACATCAGCAGAAAATTAAGGCAGTCTATGTCAGCCCCTCCCATCAGTTTCCTATGGGTACGGCGATGCCCATCACCAGAAGGAGCCAGCTCCTGAACTGGGCTCATGAGCAAGGTGGTTTAATTATTGAGGATGATTATGACAGTGAACTCCGCTATTTGGGGAGACCGTTGCCCTCCCTCCAAGGCTTGAATCAAGGGAAAAGTGTAGTCTATCTGGGCACTTTTTCTAAAACCATGTTACCTTCCTTGCGTATAAGTTATATGGTGCTGCCACCAGAATTACTCGATGCTTATCAAAAACAGGGAAAACAATACAATCAGACTTCCTCCCAAATTGAGCAGCTTACCCTAGCTAATTACTTAAAGGATGGTTGTCTAGAGCGACAAACTCGGCGCCTACGCAAGCTGTATGCCCGAAAAAATCAAATACTGGTTGAAGCAATAAGGGAAATAATGAAGGATAAGGTCCGTATTTTGGGTCAGGAATCTGGCTTGCATATACTATTGGAAGTCCAATCCTCTGTAAGCTCCGAAGAACTAGCCAAACTGGCGGAGGAGGCCGGGGTCAAGGTTCAGCCTATTAGCAGCTACTTTATGGATGATCATAAAGCTAAGCAAAAGGGTAGCCCCTCTTCAGTATTACTAGCATATGGCGGTATAGCTGCTGAGAAGATTGTTCCGGCAGTACAAAGCTTATGGAATTCTTGGGCGTCGCTGTTTTAATGTTAGGAGGATTTATAAATGAATAGAAATAGACCCGTAAAACGAGTAGCTGCAATTAATGATTTATCAGGATTTGGTAGGTCCTCTCTGGCGGTAACAATACCTATTCTCTCCACTATGGGGATCCAGGTCTGCTCTGTGCCGACTGCAGTTCTATCAACACACACTGGTGATTTCCCAGGTTATAGCTTTATAGATCTTACAGATTCAATGGAAAAATTTCTAGTTCATTGGCAACAGTTAGAACTGGAGTTTGAGGCAATCTACAGTGGTTTTTTAGGATCACCACGCCAAGGGGAAATAGTTTCTCGATTTATTGAAAGCTTTGCTCGAAAAGACACCTTAGTAGTAGTCGATCCAGTAATGGGTGACGATGGGAAGCTTTATGCCACTATGGACCAACAAATGGTTCAGGCAATGAAGGAGTTAATCAAAAAGGCTAATGTTATTACTCCTAATATTACAGAAGCGGCATTACTTCTAGACGAGGAATTTCATACTGCTATGACAGAAAAAGAATTGCGCAGTTGGCTGATACGTCTAGCAGATATGGGTCCGGATGTAGTCATAATTACTGGTATTCCTGACCCCAAACAAGAAAAAAACACAATGGTTTTGGCCTATAATAGGACAGATAATCGTTTTTGGAAAGTAAGCTGTGTCTATATTCCCGCTAACTTTCCAGGTACCGGCGATATCTTTACCAGTGTTATTGTGGGGAGCCTGCTGCAAGGGGATAGCTTGCCGGTGGCCATTGATCGAGGAGTGCAGTTCATCACTGTGGCAATAAGGGCAAGTTACGGCTTCAACTATCCTTTAAGAGAAGGAGTTATTTTAGAGCGGGTCTTAGCTAATCTGAATATGCCAGTGATAGCGAATACTTATGACCTGTTAGACATAGATGACAAGTAGAATTGATGATGTGGAACCCTAAGTATTACCATTACCTGCCGACAAATAAAAATGGTTGTTGTGGAATCCATTTATTTGGGGATGATAAAAGTATAATCGATAGTGCCTTGGAGGAGTTAGCTTAATTGTATGATTGAGGGGTTTAGGGAGTATAATGAAAAAAGAAATTTTTCCAGGACACCAGAGCCTGAAGGGAAAATAGAAGATTCAATAGAGCAGTTGAGGTTTGTTGTCCAACACCATATCGCCCGTAATGATCATTATGATTTGCGGTTGGAGTGGAGGGGATCACTTCTAAGCTGGGCCGTACCAAAGGGCCCTTCCTTTAATACGCAAGAAAAAAGGCTGGCCGTACAGGTGGAGAATCATCCTCTGGAGTACAGGAACTTTGAGGGGACTATTCCCAAGGGAGAATACGGTGGGGGAGTAGTTATGCTCTGGGATGAGGGTGAATGGGAGCCTCAGGGTAATGTGGATGAAGGGCTACAGGAAGGCGTCTTGAAGATTGTTCTGCACGGAAGACGGCTGAAGGGTAAATGGGCTTTGATCAGACTGAAATCAAAAGATAGTGAGAAGAAGAATAACTGGCTTTTGGTGAAGGAAAAAGACGAATATGCCAAAAATGAAACAGGGATTTCCACATTTACTACTAGCATCCGGACGGGACGATCGATGCAAGAAATTGAAGCCGGTGCAGATGAAAAAATCACAAGAAATCCTTTTAACGAAGCTGATGTACAGTTGGCAAAATTGGCAACTAAGGTTCCGGAAGATGACGGTTGGCTTTATGAGTTAAAATATGACGGCTATCGGATTTTAGCCTTTGTTGAAGCTAATAGAGCACGGCTGATTACCAGGAAGGGAAACGATTATACCAGGCGCTTTGCAGAAGTGGAGAATGCCCTTATTAATTTGGCTTCCGGCAGGGCCATGATCCTAGATGGGGAAATGGTTATTACGGATTCCAAAGGCAAGACGGATTTTCAGGCTCTGCAAAACTATCCGAAGAACTCCAAAAAGCAAAACTTAACGTATATTGTCTTTGATCTCCTTGCCTTGGATGGAGTAGATCTACGAGGACGTCCTTTGCTAGAGAGAAAAGAAATCCTGGAAGCTCTCCTTAAGGACGCTCCGTCAAATATCTACTACAGCAAACATGTCCTCGGAAAGGGAAAGGAAAGCTTTCTAGCTGCCTGTGAAGCAGACCTGGAGGGGATCATCGGCAAAAAAATCAATTCAATATACAGCGGAACGAGGAACGGCGACTGGATCAAACTGAAATGTGACCAAAGAGAGGACTTTGTAATCGGCGGTTTTACGGTTTCAGACAAGAGTAGCGGTGGAATAAGCTCACTGCTTCTTGGCTTCTATGACCGTGAGGATTTTATCTATTGCGGACGTGTGGGAACTGGTTTCACTGAATCAATGCGAAAAAAACTGGCGGAAAAATTAAAAAGTTTACAAAAAGCGGAGCCCCCTTTTATAGAGGCGCCCAAAGCAAGAGCTAATGAGAAGATAACTTGGGTTGAACCTGAGCTAGTAGCAGAAATTAAATTTACTGAATGGACGGACGAACGGATACTAAGGCAGGCCAGCTTTAAAGGCTTGCGGTTGGATATGAATCCTAGGGATATCAAAATAGAATCAACGGACAAAGGATTAGAGAAGCCAATGAAGGTAAAGGACAACAGTATTATTATCGAGGGAATTAAGATTACAAATCCAGATAAGCTGATGTTTGACGAGCCTGAAATCACAAAGGCAGATATTGTTCGGTATTATGAAATGGTGGCAGAACGTATGCTGCCCTATGTAAATTACAGGGTTCTTAGTATTGTACGTTGTCCAAAGGGTATATCCCAGTCCTGCTTCTATAAAAAGCATCCCGGCCCCAACAGCAAAGGAATCGTTACAATACTTGTCCCTACCAGTAGTGGAGAAACTGAAGATTATTTCTACATTGAAAACAAAGTGGGGCTGATTGCGGAAGCTCAAATGGGAACAATTGAATTTCACACTTGGGGTAGCCGTGTCGATGAACTGGAAAAGCCGGATATTATGGTATTCGATCTGGATCCTGATGAAGGAATGGATTTAACCCAGGTGCGGCAGGGGGTGCTGGATATCAGGAGTATTCTGGCCGAACTTTCGTTGAAAGCATATCTTAAGACTAGTGGCGGCAAAGGCTATCATGTGGTTGTTCCTTTCAAACCTTCTGTTTCCTGGGATGTATTTTATGCTTTTGCACGGGGCATTGCCGAAGTAATGGAGAAGAAATGGCCTGACCGCTACACAAGCAATATGAGAAAGGCCAAGCGGACAGGCAAAATATTTATCGACTGGATTAGAAACGGCAGGGGTGCTACAAGTATAGCCCCTTACTCTTTGAGATCAAGAAAAGGGGCTAAGGTTTCGATGCCTATAGCCTGGGAGGAGCTTGATACAGTTGCCCCAGACAGTATTGATATGGCGAAGGCGCTTTCCAGGCTTGGTGCACCTGATCCTTGGGAGGATTTTTTCAATAATCAGCAGATGCTGAAATAGGAGATATTTTATAGTAGCTGCTGAAAACAGAATCAGCAGCTATTTGTATAAGCACAATATAATCGATCTTATTTGGAAACTATAGAAAACTAAGTGTTTCGACCTTTTGCCAGGAATACTTCTTGTTTTTGCCATGGATATTTCTTGTTATTGTATTGAAAAAACTTGGTATTGTTATAAATTTAAGTAGGCCAAATAGTTTTATTATCAAAATGAATTATTTATCGTGATATAAAAAGGAGGATTAATTGTGAAAAAGAAACTATATTTTATCATGTCCATGCTATTGGTTTTTTCCTTGCTTTTAGTCGGCTGTGGCGGGAAAACCACATTAAAGATGGCTACAGGTGGCACAACAGGTACATATTATGCCTACAGTGGAGCTGTATCACAAGTCCTTAGCCAAAAATTGAGAATCTAAGCTTTGATGTACAGTCTACAGGTGCTTCTAAAGCTAATATCTACCTTGTGTCCGACAAAGAAGCGGACATAGCAATTGTTCAGAATGACGTTATGTATTATGCTCATAATGGTACTGACCTTTTTGCTGGTGAGAAAATCTCCGGTTTCTCCGCAATGGCAGGGGTCTATGCTGAAGTTTGTCAAATAGTAGCAAAGAGTGATATCACTTCAATTGAAGATCTTAAGGGTAAGCGTGTATCTGTAGGTGATATCGGTTCTGGTGTTGAGTTTAATGCTCGTCAAATTCTTGATGCTTATGATATCACCTTCGATGATATTATTGTAAATAATCTCAGCTTTGGTGACAGTGCTACTGCCTTAAAAGATGATAAGATTGATGCCTTTTTCTGTGTTGCTGGTGCACCTACAACTGCTGTTGTAGAGCTTGCAACCACTAACCAGATCAATTTATTGGAAATTGACGACGCACATGCGGCTAAATTGATTGAGAAATATCCTTTCTATACTAAATTTAATGTTTCTGGAGGCACCTATAAAGGTGTTGCTTCCGACACTCAAACTGTAGCTGTTGTAGCTACATATATTGTTTGATAGCCTTAGTGAAGATTTAGTATACAACATGACTAAAGCACTTTTTGAAAACGTTGAGGAAATTAAGCAAGGTCATCCGAAGGGGGCAGAACTAGATCCGGCATATTCCGTATCGAGTATTTCCATCCCCATGCATCCAGGTGCTGAGAAATATTATAAAGAGGTTGGCGTTCTGTAATAATGCCAAGAAAAAGGATATTAATGGGGGCCGCGGTAGTGGTCGTAATCACGGCTTCCATTTTTTTATGCTTTAGTTTTTCAACCCCTTGCCTTATTCTGAAAAATGGGGATACTGGCGAAGTGATTACATCTTTTCCACTTAATGATGGAGATGAATTCTCTGTTAGCTTTATTCATTCTGTGAATAATAGTCCGGTAACTGATGTCTATCAGCTCCGCGGCAATAGAATTTATGTAATCAAAACTATTTATTATAATTTTGGGGCCGGTGTGCAGACAGAGCTTGAGGAAGGCCAGACCTTTGAATATGGTCAGGATGGCTCCATGATAGTAAGCGGTTTTAATCGTCCTTTGGACAATCTATCTTATATTGTCGGCACTGTTTCGGATCATACTCTACAGATTGATGAAGCGATTATCAGCCTGCGAGAAC
>MTKW01006552.1_pt1 | contig 12984 bp, 11 predicted proteins | sample 1042761 | NCBI WGS metagenome assembly MTKW01 (sample SAMN06205366, study PRJNA360243) | anaerobic digester metagenome | biome: Wastewater treatment plant; feature: Anaerobic digester sludge; material: sludge; isolation source: anaerobic digester fed with sludge from wastewater treatment plant ...
GCGTTTGCGGAATTCCTGACACTTGCTCCCAGAAACTCCGCAAGCCATAGAGGGCAATATGTACTGAACCGGCGTAAATACTTAAAGGGACCAATTGGAAGAGGCTATTGGATTCTCGAAAATGGTGTCATGGCATTGCATCATTGTAATTTGCTCCTGGCCCGCTTGACACGGGAGGGCTGATGATATACACTGCAGAAAACAATAGTGTTTCTATATAGAACTACGTCATCCGAATGCAAACTACCGGAAGACTACTAGCCGCTTCGCCTTTTCCTGGGGCAAGCGCGCATGGGGTGGTCAAGCTAGCCGCGGAGTCTTGCTTTGAGCCGAGGTAATTGCCATCGACTAAGAGACTATCGCAAGACAGCAGCAAACTAACACAGGACTACTACTTGCTTTGCCTTTCCCTGGGGCAAGCTTGCATGGGGTCTTCGAGCTAGCCTCGGGTCCTGCTTTGCGTCGATGGCAACTACTATCGACTGAAGGACTACTGTGGTAAGGCTGCGAGAAAAGAGGACTACTATGATAAGGCAGTGAGAAAAATAGACTTCCGGGGCAGGGCTGGGAGGAAGAGCGACCACTCATGCAACACTCGTGCCAGGCTGTAAGAGAAGAAAGCTACTATGATGAGGCAGTGAGAAAAGAAGACTATTATGGTAAGGTAGTGGGCAAACCGGCTTCTGAGGCGGGGCTGCGTGGAAGAGAGCCCACTCATTCACCACTCATGGAAGGCTATGAGAAAAGAAAACTACTATGGTAAGGCAGTGAGAGAAATGGACCCTACGAAGCCGCTGTTGGATCTTGGTTTTACTGAGTACGAGGCGAAGACTTATTTTACCCTGCTGAAGGTAAATCCTGCCACCGGGTATCAGATTAGCAAAGAGGCCGGGATACCCAGATCTATGGTGTATGAAGCTCTTGGACGCCTCTTGAATCGCGGCGCAATCCTCGCATTGCCACAGGGGGATACTACACGCTACGCGCCTGTCCCGGTCAATGCACTGCTTGACAGTTTGAGGCATACTTATGAAGACGCATTGGACAGAGCTCATGAAAGCTTGTCCAGATACGAGAAGCCTGCGCCTTCAGAGCAGGTATGGAACATTGAAGGACGAGAGGCAATACTCAGTTGCGCACGGGAGTTGATCCGCGACGCAAAAGCTGAGGTGGCCTTATCAGCAAGTGATGAAACATTGCTTGCCCTCCTACCGGAACTCCGAGCTGCTCATGACAGGGGAGCGCGCATTCGCATCTTGATTTGCGGAGAGGCGGAGCTTGAGTTCGGGCAGGTCGTCAGGCATCCGCAAGCTGAAAGCGCACTTCAGCAGATCGAGGACAACATAGTTGTGGTAGCCGACGGAGGCCATGCCCTTATCGGAGGCGTTGGAAACGACGATACTGCGGTATGGACCGGAAACCGCCACTTGGTCTTTATCTCCCTGCAATACATATGGCAGGAGATGTTCACACAGAAGGTATCAGAGCGGCTTGGCAAAGACTTAATCTATGAGCTGACGTCGGAAGAGAGGAAGGCCATCTTCGGCTCCTGAATTCGGCTTCGAGCGGAGTCTGGCCGAGCGCGCCTAAGTGAGAGAAGGAGAGACCGTTGAACTTCTCCAGTAGCTGCCAGTTTCGCCGAAGACGGCGACTGGTTTTTGCGATTCAGNNAACCGCAAATGATGCTATGGCAAAGCCGTATGAAACGGTGAGAATGACTGCCTATTACATTAGAGGAGAGAAAGTCGCATGTCAGGTGAAGGTTGTCAGGCATATTCAGGACAATTCCCCGGCCTGTCAGAGGCCGAGGCAGAGATACGTAGAAAAGAATACGGCATGAACATTCTTCCGGCTCGGGAGCGTCCGTCTCGTATGGCTATCTTCCTGTCACAGTTCACAAACCCTCTGGTTTACGTGATCTTGGGGGCGGCTGTGATATCTCTGCTGCTGAGAGAATTCAGAGATTTTTACATCATCATGGCTGTTGTGATATTCGATGCCGTGCTTGGTTATGTCCAGGAACGTCAGGCGGAAGAGACTTACGAGAGCCTGCAGAAACTGGTGAAGCCGACTGCGACCGTAGTAAGGGACGGATACCGAAAAGAAGTGGACGTGACCGGCATTGTCCCCGGTGACGTTGTGATTCTGACTGCAGGGGATAGGATACCTGCTGACGGCACAGTCCTTGAGAGCGTACGGATGGCAGTCGGTGAGGCTATTCTAACCGGTGAGAGCGAGTCTATACGCAAGGACACTACCCAGGGGCAGAATGCGCTTTACATGGGCACGACAGTCCTCTCAGGCCGCGGGATTATGCAGGTATCCCATACCGGCAAGGATACTGAGTTGGGCAAGATAGCCGGTAGTCTCTCCGAGACTGAGGATGAAGCTACTCCCCTTCAGCTTAGGCTTGCTGCGTTTAGTCGTTCGCTTACGCGCATCGTGATTGTTGTTACAGCGATTCTGTTCTTTATTGGCCTTGCCGGAGGCAGGCCTCTTCTGGACATGGCTCGTGTAGCAGTTATACTTGCGATAGCTGCAATTCCTGAAGGGCTTCTGATCGCAGTAACTGTCATCTTGGTCATAGGAATGCGAAGGATCCTAAAGCGCCAAGGACTCGTTAAGCGATTGCTGGCTGTAGAAACCTTAGGCTCAGTAACTACCATTTGTACAGACAAGACCGGCACATTGACTTATGGCGTAATGGCGGTCTCAAAGGCAGACTTTGCCATGCGCGCGAGGGGTATAGAAGCCTTGGTATTATGTAATAACCTGGAAGATTCCCTTGAGGTGGCGCTTTGGGATTATGCGAAAGCAAACGGGATCGAGGATCCGGAGGAATTTGGCAAGACTTCAAAGCGTATCGAAGAAGAGCCATTTTCCAGCGAGATACGGTACATGCGCACAGTCAACATCGTACGTGGGAACGAAGTAGCCTATGTCAAGGGCGCTCCTGAAGTAGTGAGTGCCATGTGCGGCCTTTCCACCGATGAGAAGGCAAGGATTCAGAAGACAGTTGAGACATGGGCAGACCATGGTTTGAAGGTTCTGGGGATAGCAGTGAAAGAGGACGGAGGCCTCCAGGCTTTGGATGGTTACTCCTGGGCCGGCCTTGTCGGGATAGAAGATCCTATCCGTGACGAAGTGATAGAATCTGTCCGTTCATGTCGAAAAGCCGGCGTAAAGGTGAAGATCATCACCGGCGATTACGAAAGGACTGCTGTGAGTATAGCGAGGAGACTGGGTCTGGCTGTTCCATCAGATAGAATCATCAACGGGGAGACTCTAGCAGGTATGAGTGATGAGGAGCTTGCTCTTCGTGCCAAGGATGCCTCAGTTTTCGCGCGAATATCGCCACATCAGAAACTCAGGATAGTGTCAGCGCTTCAATCCTCAGGTGAAGTAGTGGCCATGATTGGAGACGGGGTGAACGACGCTCCGGCCCTGAAGAAGTCTAATATCGGTGTAGCAGTGGGCAATGCGTCTGACGTAGCTAAGGAAGCGTCTGATCTTATCTTGCTTGACAGCAACTTCAAGACTATAGTAGCTGCGGTGGAAGAAGGCAGAGTTGTCTTTGACAACATAAAGAAAGTAGTCTCTTATACGCTTTCAAACTCATTCGCAGAGATTCTTCTGATATTTGGAGCCATGATCCTGAAATGGCCTGCGCCTCTTACTGTAGCACAGATTCTTTGGATACATCTCATTTGTGACGGCCCGGTCGACATGGTACTCGGATTTGAGCCTGCCGAAAACGGGATAATGGAGGAGCAGCCGAAGCCTGTGTCTGAACCGATTTTGGGCAAGTTGGGCATGGGGCTCGTCGCTGCAATCAGCGTTACTGCTGCTGCGGCTTGTCTTGGGATGTTCGGCCATTATCTCTTCATACATGAGGATATCCTTGTTGCAAGGAGCCTCTGTTTCGAGACTTTGGCGGTTATATCGCTGGTCTACGTATTTGCTTATCGCAGTATGCGGAAGAGTATTTTCCATGCCGGCCATTTTCTCAGCAACAAGCCGCTTCTGGCCTCTGTGGCAATTGGGTTTGTGTTTGCCATTGGAGCAATTCAAGTGCCGGCTTTGAGACAGACCTTAGGCCTTGTAACCTTGTCTACCCTGGAATGGGGCATGGTATTTGCAGTCGCTTTTGCTCTCCTAATTATTGTGGAAGTTGGAAAACTGCCGGCGATTAGCCGTAGCCGGTAGAAAAAGGCCGAATTTGTGAGGAGCCGCAACGGAAAGGCTTGGTAATTTCTCTCGATTACGGTATTATATAGATACTGCCTTTCTTTAGCACTGTTCGCAGACGATTGCCGGAAACCGGAGCCACAAGGCAAGAGGGTGTTCACTGGGAGGGTAAACCGGTGAGTGACCGACCATCTCTCAGAACTTATGAATGGGTGACCGGTGTTCTGGGCTTGATAATCATTGTGCAGATGACAGCGACTCAAGGACTTGAGAACGACTGGCCCTTGGTGGGATGCTGGGCCCTTTCCTACCTCCTTTTCTCGGACAAGACCGTTTTCTTAACACCTGACGTTGCATTCATGCCGGGCTACCCAATTATCATAGCCGCCCTTTGCACAACCGGCCCTGCAGGTAGTGCTTGGCTTATTATCACTTCATTTCTGTACCACGCTATACGTAACCCTGGCCGAATTTCCAGGATTGCCTTTAATATGGGGAGTGTAGCCATAGCGTTACTTGCCTCCAATAGTGTGATGGTAGCTTTCTGGGGAACGTCAAAGCTCCTGGATCCATTGTCCGTAGATGGCCTGATTCGAGGGCTTGTTATGATTCTCACGTATCATGTGGTTCGAACCGCCTCTCACAGCCTGCTCTCATACTTTGAAAACCCTGAGCTCCGGTTCATACCCAGATTAATACGTTCTTTGAAGAAGAGCGTGAGCTGGTTTATGCCGAGTTACTATTTCTTTTCCCTTCTCCTAATCCACCTTGCCCAGACAGGGGGGATTGTTGCATCTTTGTTCTTTCTTTCTGCTATCTACGCTCTATGGAGACAGTTCTACTTTTCCAAAGCATATCGGCAAGAATCAGTTCGGGCTGCCACGGATTCCCTGACCGGTGTCGCCAACAGGGAGGGCTTCAGGCGGTATCTCGGCAGCACGCTGAGGGCTGACAAGCTCCCTGCGTCTCTCCTGTTTGTTGATATTGATGACTTCAAAAGCCTGAACGACAGGTTCGGCCATGAATTTGGGGATAAGATTCTTTGCATCATAGCATCTCTCCTGAAGAAGTTTGTCCGCGGAGACGACTTGGTTGTCAGGTGGGGCGGCGAGGAGTTTATCGTGTTTCTGTGGAACACCTCTATCGATCACGCTCTCACTATTGCCGAAAGGATTTGCCGAGCAGTCCGGAATTGTAAGCTGCCTCTTGGGGCTGAGGTAACAGTCAGCATCGGATGCTCAGGGACGAATGACATTGATGAGGTGCCGAGGCTCGTGTCCGCAGCCGATAATGCCCTCTATCAGGCTAAACATGCAGGGAAAGATCGCGTGTATGTAGCCGACACCTCTGAGTAAGCGCTTTCTCCAACAGAACCAGGCGAGGCCTCTTGCACTCTGTNNTCTACATATGCCTGCATTCGGTATTATTGGTTATCACGGCTACTTGCCTAGAAGCTACAGTAGGAATATACAACCTGCTGTAGTAGTCCTCCACCATCCTGTCTGATGAGGACTGCTCTCTCGTGTCTGCCATACTTTCTCTCATCATGTGGACCCACTTGTCCCTGTTGTCATAGTAAGTGGGCAAGACCTCCGAAAATAGCGTCTCATACAGGGCGTTGAGGTCATGAGAGTCATGATTGGCCCCTTCATATCCGTCGCCGAATTGCCATCCGTTTATTCCGTGTTTACATGCTTCAGGCCACCAGCCGTCCAAAGTGGAGAGGTTCAGAACACCGTTCATGGCAGCCTTCATACCCGATGTTCCACTTGCCTCATTGGGACGACGCGGGTTATTCAGCCACACGTCACAACCGCGGGTGAGCATGCGCCCTACTTCCATGTCGTAGTTAGGCACAAATACTACGCTCTGGGGATACTGATTCATCATGTCCACAAGGTTTGCCACAATGCTTTTACCGGCATCATCCAAAGGATGGGCTTTCCCTGAGAAAACCAGTTGAATTTGTCCGGATCTAAGGTATGGCTCAATAACATCCGGCTTACGGAAGATTAAGTCACTACGCTTATACGGAGCAGCTCTTCTTGCAAACCCTATGAGGATCTTGTCCGGGTTCAAGATTGCTCCGCATCTTGCACGGATCTCAGAGAGCAGTGACGACTTTGCCTGCATATGAGCGTTCCAAAGATCGCCGTCCGTCTCGTAGGCCTGTTGCACCGCCTTATCTTGCCAAGTGGCGGGATGGACGCCGTTTGTTACACTTATAATCGGCGCTCTGCCTGATATGTCCTGCCACATTCTGTTAGAAGTCACTCCGTGAAGCTTCGCGACGGCGCTGGCAATTCGGGATAGACGGAGGCCTGCTACTGTCATATTAAACTGCTCTCCCCCGATTTTCACCATTTGGCCTTGAGAAAGGCCGTTGTATGCCCCCATATACCTTAGTATGTTGTGCCTGTGAACCTCGTTGCCTTCTTTTATCGGTGTATGGGTGGTGAAGACCACTTCGTGCCGGATCAAGGCCATTGCTTGCTCAAAGCTGAGCCCCATATTGGCCATTTTCTCTCTGATGAGTTCAATGCCTGCAAAGACAGCGTGGCCTTCGTTGAAATGGTACACATCGACATCTATGCCCAGGGCACGCAGAGCCCTCACCCCGCCCACTCCGAGGACAATTTCCTGAGCAATACGGTCTTCTTCGAATCCACCGTATAACTGCCCTGTAATCCACTTGTCCTCATTGTCAGGGAGGTTGGTGTCCAGAAGATACAAAGGCGCGTTCTTGTACTTGTCGACCATCCAGATCCTACACTTGACGTCTCGTCCGCGTATCCTCACAGTCACCGTCTTTTGGGTATCCTTAAGGAAGTCATAGGAATAGCAAGGATAGGCGTCGAACGGCCTGCCGTCCGGTCCTATCATTTGTTGAGTATACCCCTGTCGCCAGAGGATACCAATTCCGACTACAGGAAGTCCAAGATCGCATGCGGATTTTAGATAGTCTCCGGCAAGGATTCCAAGACCGCCTGCATACGTTTTCAACTCTTCGTGCAGCCCATATTCCATACAGAAATATGCCACTCTCGGTGGCTGCACGGCGCTGTTGGTGTACATGGCTCCCCTCCTCACGCGGCAGATCTATAACGTTTTCACCTGCGCAATTATACCGCAATTCGATGGTTTCGGCAACCGCCTGAATTTTACTTGGAGTAACCTGGGATTGCGGTGCGCATTTCCCCGATGTTTTGGGTTGTGCAGGAATTCGTGGCATTATGCTACAATTAATAATAAGGGAATCGTTTAGGGAATCCTGCCATCAATAAATAATATGAGGATGGGTGACTTTATGCCTGCCAACCTCACACTTGAGTATCTTGAGGCCGAAGAAGTCTTTAGAAACGCAAAGACTGCCAATGAGAAGATTGCGGCGCTTGAGGATATGCTGGCTTCCATTCCAAAACATAAAGGCACGGAGAAACTACAAGCTGATATAAAGCGCCGTCTGGCAAGACTTCGTGACGAGAGTGAAAAGAGAACCAAAGCAGGCCGGCGCGACCCGTTTCTTGTAGAGAAGCATGGCGCCGGGCAAGTGGCGCTTGTAGGCTTTCCGAATGTGGGAAAGTCTGCCTTAGTTGATGTTTTCACCAGAGCCAAAGTTGAGGTGGCGCCATATCCATTCGCGACTGCCCTTCCTGTAGCAGGCATGATGGAGTATGAAGACGTCTGGATTCAGCTCGTGGACTTGCCTCCGATTACTGAAGGAGAGTTTGTGCCTGGACTTGCAGGCGCAATAAGAAATGCAGATGTCCTCTTAATCATAATTGATGCGTCAAGTGACGATTGCCTTGATCAACTGGACGGGACTTGCCGGCAACTGAGGGAAAAGAAGATCCTCAGGGATGATATTGTAGAAGGCCTGCACCACCATACTCAAGACACCTGCCTTATTGTTGCTACGAAAATGGATATTGAAGGTGCAGCGGATAACTTCGAGCTTATCGCTGAATACATCCCTCCGGGATTTCGCCTTGTCAGCGTGTCGGTGGAGAGGGGAGAGGCCCTCGAACACTTGAGGCGGTCTGTCTTTGATCTTCTTGGCATTATCCGAATCTACAGCAAAAAACCGGGACACGATCCTGACATGGGTCAGCCGTTTATTCTTAAGAAGGGAAGCACAGTTGTTGATATGGCAGAGGCTGTCCACCGCGACTTCCCGTCCAAGTTGAAGAGCGCTCGAGTATGGGGGTCAGCGAGATTTCCCGGTCAGGCTGTGCCCAGAGACTATGTCCTTGAGGATAAGGATATTGTAGAACTCCGCGTGTGAGCACACCCCGCACGGACGGTACGCACACTTACTGGAACTGACGATCACTTAAGGTGATCTACTTGAGGTGGGAGGGGGTACTCCTTGCCATGAGTATCCATGACAGAATCCTGGAACTTGCGTCATCTGCCGGTGGAGTATTCGGTATTGCTGCAAAGGATCTCGCAACAGGCAGGGAAATCCTGATAAATGCGGATCATCAGTTCGCAGCAGCCAGCATTATCAAGATTCCCATAATGGTGGAAGGGTTCAGACAGGCGGGAGAAGGCCTTATTAGACTTCAAACTAAGGTGAAACTGGTTGATACTGACAAGGTGGGCGGTGCAGGTATACTTAAGGTGATGTCCCAGGGAATCAAGATACCCGTCATTGACCTAATCCGTCTCATGATTGTGATAAGTGATAACACTGCCTCAAACATTCTCGTTGATCTTCTGGGGATGGACTGCGTAAATCGCACCATGCAGGAACTTGGCTTCACCGGAATCATCCTTCGGCGCAAGTTCATGACCTTGCCTCAGGCAGTGCAAACCGCAAATTCCGTGACACCGCAAGACACTACAGGGCTTCTTGAGAAAATCGCCAGGGGACAGGTGGTCTCGCGACGGGCGTGTGAAGAGATGGTCAGAATAATGAAGGAGCAGCAATGGAACGACCTTATCCCTGCCCTTATCCCTGTGTGGGACGGCGAAGAGGAGAGCCTGGTAGGGCAGGTAAAAAACGTGGAGATCGCCCACAAAACAGGCTCTGTATCAGGAGTTCGGCATGATGCTGCCATTGTCTATGCCGGCCCGGTAAACTACGTTGTCACGATCCTTTCATCAGATCTGCCGGACACCCGCCGCGGAGAAGACGCCATTCGCAGAATTTCGCTGGAGATTTACCGTTATTTCAACTGTTCAGGCTGTTGAGGCTGAGGCATTTCACCTTGCTTCATAGCTTGCTCATAGACTTTGTACCGTGGTTCTTGAGATTCCACATAATTGACCCGGGATTTCAGCGGGTTTACTACCTGATTCTGCAATGTGTCCGAAAGCTGCGCGTATAGCTTCTTGGCGGTCTGGTCTTGAGTATCCAAGCAAAACGTCTTAAGACTCGATACTGCGCCTTCGAGTTGCGCAAGGCACTGGTGGAGTTTCTCGCCTACTGTCATTGCTTCTCACCCCATATCGTCTGTTAATCATCATCTGTCGGGTCTTCTTTCTGTCGTTCCATGCTTGCCCTCTACGGCCTGGTGCCCTCTGGCGACAGGACAGCGCCTCCTCTTGGATTGCCTGTGTTATAGCATGGCACAGGTAGCCGGTTTTCATCCCTTTGTTTCCTAAGGAATCCAAGAATACGCCGAGGAGTTCCCGATTTTACGTGGAATATTCTTGCTGGAGGTGGTTTTTCGTGAAAGATGCAATAAGGATGGTAGCGGATCTAATGTGTGTCGCTGCACGGACTGCTCCTAAGACTGTCGGGAAAGATTTCATAGTAACCGCAGTTGTTGAAGGAGACGCCTTGCGCAAGCTTGCCGAAGGCATGGTTGAATATGGGAAGGATTCCGGTAAGGTGAATTATGATCGCGACGGCGGGAACGTTGCTGCAAGTTCTGCTTGCGTGCTCATCGGCTTGAAGAATGCTGAGGTTTGTGGTCTTAACTGTGGCGCATGCGGGTATGATAAGTGCGTGGACTTGCCGGGCGTGCATGACGGAGCTGAATTCACGGGGCCTGTATGCGTTTGGAGAAGTACTGACATGGGCATTGCCTTGGGCTCTGCGGTAAAGGTTGCTTCTATCCATAATATCGACAACAGGATTATGTATCGCGTGGGAGTAGTGGCTAAGAAGATGGGCTTGATTGATGCTGATATCGTAATCGGCATTCCTTTGTCGGCTACTGGAAAGAGCATCTACTTTGACAGGAAATAGACCAGAGAGAATGAGCTGAAAAGAGGGGTTTCATGATATCTGAGTTGAGAAGAGATCCTACATCAGGAGCATGGGTAGCAATTGCGTCTGCCAGAAGCAGGCGCCCTTCTGACTTTCGAATTATTCACGGTGAGCAAAAAACGGGCACATGCCCATTTTGCTACGGAAGCGAACATATGACTCCCCCTGAGGTGTTTGCACTGGGCCGCGCGATTGAAGCGCCTAATGCGGAGGGCTGGCAAGTAAGAGTTGTGCCGAACAAGTTCCCTGCCTTTTCCTTGGAATACGAGGGTTCTCCGGACATGGACAGCGATTCTGAAGCGGAGGACGGACTATACGTTAACATACCTGCAGTTGGGATCCACGAGGTTGTTGTCGAATCCCCGGAACACGATTCCACATTCGGGACGCATTCTCAAGATCGGATGGAGGACATACTTACTGCCATAATCGCTCGTTTCCGTGCGCTCAGAGAAAACAAAAGGCTTAAGTATCTGCAGGCTTTCAAGAATTGGGGGCGTCAGGGAGGTGCCTCTCTTTCACATACGCATTGTCAGCTAATCGCTGTTCCGATAGTGCCCAAGGTTATTGAGGTGGAGCTGGATTATGCCAGGCAGCACAAGGACAGGACAGGAAAGTGCCTGTACTGCCAGACTGTAGAGAAGGAGATTGACGGAAAAGAACGGGTGCTTGCGGAATCCGAACACTTCCTGGCATTTTGCCCATACGCATCCAAGTTCCCTTATGAAACTTGGATTACTCCAAAGCGTCACAACGAAGCTTTTGAAGAGATATCCCAGGATGAACTTGCTGATCTTGCCACAATGCTGCGTCAGGTAGTCCGCACGTTCGAACTGGCATTTGATGACGTTCCATATAATATTGTATGGCACACCGCCCCATGGAAAGGGGATTTTGGCGCATACTATCATTGGCATCTCGAGCTGATTCCGCGCCTTGCGACTATTGCAGGATTCGAACTGGGCACGGGATACTACATAAATCCAACAGCCCCAGAGGTAGCTGCGGCTGCTTTGCGTGAGAGCATGCCGGGACGCGCAGAGGGCTGAGAAATGTCACGGTAGTTGCGCTTTGGGCCTGGAGGAATAGGAAGGGGTATCTACGCAATGAATGTCCAACAACTCGATGAAACCTACAGAATACTGATTGCCTCTCCCGAAGTCGCGCCGTTCGCGAAGACGGGAGGACTTGCAGATGTAGCAGGCTCGCTCCCGAAAGCCCTGGCGACAATGGGAAATGATGTGCGGGTGGTTATGCCCAAGTACCGGGGAATCACTGACTACAGGACATTAGGAGATTTTCCGGTGCAGGTAGGCCAGAGAAAAGCCACGGCGATTCTGCGTGAAGGCGTGATAAGAGCGAGACTCGATGGGATAGAGAGGCTTGTGCCTGTCTATTTCATTGACAACTACCATTATTTCGACAGGGACAACATGTATATGTATTTTGACGAGGCAGAACGATTTGCGTTTTTTTCCAGGGCCATCCTGGAGATGATTAGGCACTTAGGGTGGGCACCCCACGTGATACACTGCAATGACTGGCAGACAGGCCTCGTGCCTCTCCTTCTCCGTGAGAAATACTCTCAAGATCCGATATACCAGGGAATTGCCACCTTATTCACGATCCATAACCTGAAGTATCAGGGGAATTACCCTCGGGAAGTGCTTTCGTTGATCGGTTTGGGAGACGAGTACTTCACGCCTGAGAGTATTGAATTCTACGGGAATGTGAGTTTCATGAAAGCAGGAATTGCGTATGCAGACGTGATAAGCACAGTAAGTAAGACCTATGCCAAGGAAATCCAAACACCTGTCTACGGCCAACTTATGGACGGAATCTTAAGGTCCAGGGCACAGGATGTATATGGCATTCTCAATGGTTTGAATTACCACGAATTTAACCCGGAAACAGATGCGCGTATCTATCGTAATTACGGTGTAGGCAACTTGGAGGATAAGAAGGAAAATAAGTATGCTCTCCAACGCGAGATGGATCTTCCCCCGGGAGACATGCCTCTTATCGGAGTAGTGTCCAGACTTGTAGACCAGAAAGGCTTGGATCTCATTGCTGAGATCATTCCTGATATTGTCGGGCAAGATATCCAATTTGTGCTTCTTGGAACAGGAGACCCTTATTATGAGGAGCTATTCCGCTCTTTTCATGAGGATTACCCGGACAAGATAGCAGTCGAAGTCGGCTTCAACGTTGCTTTGGCTCAGCGAATTTATGCAGGGTGTGACATGTTTCTCATGCCAAGCCGCTTTGAACCCTGTGGATTGGGGCAGCTCATCAGTATGCGCTACGGCACGATTCCCGTTGTGAGGAGCACGGGAGGGCTTGCAGACACTGTCACTAATTATGAACCTGACAGACATGCGGGAAATGGGTTCACGTTCGCTGAGTATTCAGCCGGCGCGCTCAAGGATGCAGTGAGACGTGCAATTGCAGTCTACCAAGACAGGAGGAGATGGGTGTCTTTGGTAGAAAATGCTATGCGGCATGACTTCTCATGGAACCGTTCAGCGGCTGAATACATGAGTATCTACGGAGTGGCGAGAAACAAGTTGGAATCC
>MTKW01015840.1_pt1 | contig 12979 bp, 8 predicted proteins | sample 1042761 | NCBI WGS metagenome assembly MTKW01 (sample SAMN06205366, study PRJNA360243) | anaerobic digester metagenome | biome: Wastewater treatment plant; feature: Anaerobic digester sludge; material: sludge; isolation source: anaerobic digester fed with sludge from wastewater treatment plant ...
GGGATCGAAAAGGTACATAGTATCTTTCAGACTGGGAATAACTGGTTTAAGGATCGGAATAATCGATGTAATACTCTCTGGTAAATCCGTTGAAGGTCTACTCGGGATCTCTCCATATCCTCCGAAACTCCAATAACTTCCGATATCACCATCATGGATATTGAATTCATGAGGTGATCGCTCTCTATCAGAAGCGGGATTTACAACATGGTAGAAAATACCTCCATCGCGGGGCCGGTCACCCAGCCATTGCCATTTCTTTCCGAATTTGAATTTATATTTCAAATGATAATTTTCATACTCTCGTTTGGAAGTTAAAAAGCCGATCAATTCACCCGATATATGCAGCATTTTCTTACCTTCATGTATCTGGTAACTGAAAACGGTTGAGTCGGGATTATCAGATAGATAGACCTTTGGTATTAACCATTCAGGCGGGTATTGCATTTCCGATTCTTCAGTACCTTTCTGTTCCGGTTTCAGCACAAAGTAAGACCAGTTCGAAAAATCAGTATAATTCAATAGATCGACCCATTCTTCATTTTGAGCCTTTTTACATGAAAACAAAACAAAGGTCAATACAAGTACAGTGATATTACTTCTTTTCAATAGTGTCATAACAAGATGGTTTTGATAATTTTTATACTATTTCACCTGGATATTTCGGACAAATTCGGTATGCTGTTTGAGATCTTCCAAAGATTGGATTCTCTTACCATATATTTGCAGGTTTTCAATCGTCACTCCGTCGATAGCATGTTGATCGTCGTAGCCGATAAAGATCGAAAACGGGTAAATCCCTTCTAATACCCGTATATTTCTGAAAGTTATATTTTTAATTTGTCCCCTGTATTTAGCATGTTCTTCATTCTCACCCTTGGGTATTCTCAATTCGTTATCCCATACGTCATGGGTAATATACTGGTTCAAATAGGCCTCGTCAGACGATCCGTCCGTACAAAACTTCGACCTGAAAATACCGAGATCGAACAGCTTCTGCCGTGCGTCTTCAATACGGATATCTTCATACAACACATTGCTGACGATAGCTTTGTCCGAATTGTGAATACTGAACACAGCACCCGACTCGACATGAATAATATCACAATCGCGAAAAGTAATATTCTTCACTTCCGCTGCATGTAGTTCGAAACCGATCTCCAGTCCGTTCCCCCATGCTGCGTTCCAGAACACGCACTGCTCCACCAATACACTGTCGACAATCACATTATCGGGGTAATCGAGATGTGCTTTGACAGCCACACAATCGTCTTTCACGCGAACGAAACAATCCTTCACATGCACATTCCGGCTACGAACAATATCAATACCATCATCGCTTGGATTATCACTGACCAGTTTCAACCCTGAGACAGTAACATTATCACAATTGATGGATACAACCTGCCAGGCAGTACTGTTATTCAGGATCAGACCTTCGATTGAAATATTTTTAGAATCGATAAACTCAATAAATCGCTGGTATTTCCCTGCCGATCCGTATCCATTGTCTACGGAGAAAATAGCAGCTGTCTCTTCTTGGGTTAATCGGTTGTTAAGGCTGCCGTCCATTATACCATGACCGGAAACCTTTACATTCTCCACTCCCGTGGCCGAAATAGCACCCACAACATAAGCACCTCCTTCAATATAGACATATTGTCCGGATTTAGGCCGTATTATACCCGGATGATGTACTTTCCCCGCCTCAAAAAAGAGCACATCCGGATCATCTTTGGATGGTTTCACTTCTTTGGGATTGGCAAAAATAAAAAGTGGATGGGTAAGTTTCCCGTTGATCTCCACACTATAATTACCCGGTTCAGTGATAATAAAACAAATTTTATCCTCTTTAATCACCGGTTTAATCCCGGCACTCAATGGACGGACATCTACCCATTTAACCGTTACTTTGCTCTCAATTTCAACAGAAACAGCCTGTTCCATCTCAAAAGCGGCAAATGAACAAGGAACAGGATTATCTATTACATGCACCGGAATACCGTCAACTGTCAACGTATAACTATCGGAAGCCTTTATTTCTTCCGGATAAGAGTAAGTCCTTATGGAAGCGAATATCGATTGAGAAAAAAGGATCAAAATCAAAAAAACATATTTCCTCATAATTGAATGTGGAATTAATATAACTCTGAAAAAATTATAATTATCAATACTTCTGAAGCAGTGTGAGCAGTTTACGATCCAGTTTATGCCCATGCCAATCTTCATAGTTCACATCCTTTCTCCCTGAGTCGAGAATCCCGAAAGTCCCGCGGAAGTTCCATAACCCCCACCCTATACCATGGGTAGTCAATATATCCAGTTGGTCCTCAAACCATGCGAGGAAAACATCATGAGGTGTCTCATTGTAACATCCGCATTCACCGCAATGTACCCCCACACCTTGCTTCACCAGATCGGTCCAGGGACGATAAAAATCTTCGAGCACCTTACGGTCAAATTTTTCACCGTTGATCACACCCGGCCATACAGGCACCGGTGCATCATCGGGGTTTTTCCATACCCAACCGGCTCGATAGTGGGATACATAATGTGGATAATAGCCCCTGCAACTTTGCCCTATGGGAAGATCAGTCAACTCGGGAATTACTGAAGCACCGCCGTTATTCCCGTCAGCAATTACCATTCTGTTGGCATTCTGCCGGTGGATAACGTCCAGGCATCCAACAGCGACTTTACGGTATATACTTCCCGGAATGGCTGTGGATGGAGAGAACTGATCGTTCATATCTTCCTTGAAACAAGGCTCGTTGACTAGGTCGAAACTTAATAATTCTGGGGAAACATTTTTAAACCGTTTCGCCCACATATCCCAGTGCTGGTAAAATGCCTGCTGTGCCTCTTCATCCTTCCATAAGTTAAAGGGTTCGTGAAATCCGGCATTGATACAGAAACCGGGGGCCCGATGTAGATTGAGGCTTACATGCAAATGGTATTTATTGGCCGTATAGACTACTTGTTCGATAGCATCAATCGCTTCTTCCCTGAACCCAACTGTTTCTTCTGGAGTGATATCCCTTCCGGAAGCCGGATCATACTTCAAATAGCTGGGATATGCCATAGGAATACGGACAAAGTCGAATCCCCAGTCGGCCATCCATTTAAAATCCTGTTCCGTCGCCGCAAACCGAGCAGGATTTGCGACATATCGTTGAGGAGAAAAGAAGTCGAGGACATTAAACCCACGCCAGCGAGGCAACTTGTTCTTCTCTAACTGATAATTTGGTAATGCAAAAACATTCAACTGGCTGTTCATTGCCATCATACCGGCACCTATTGCCGTGGTTCTTAAAAAATCACGTCGTCTCATAAGAATATTTTTTTTTTAATCCAATAACGATTTATCTACCTGACAATTAAAATTAAGGGTTATAGACAATAATTATTCATCGCTCAACGTTTGTTGAACACCTCCGGCAATGAGACATCAAATGGGAAGGGAGTTCGGATGTTGGCCCTCCTTTTGGCTCGTATCCCCAGAGCAAACGATACGATTCCCCTTTTTTATCGATTTCTATTACGCCGAGATTTTTTTGAGGGGATATCTCTATATTCCGCAAATGACATCCGCTTCGCGTAACCAAAAATCTTTCCCCGCCGATTTCGGAAACGGAAAGAGGCAAATTCAACCAGTCACTTTTGGGTTGAGAGTCATCAAAATAATGATAAAAATCCGGTTTTAAACGCATGTTTATATCTCATTAATTCTCCTATTGAGCACCGTTTTCAATCTTAAAAACCCATGCATAATTATTGGGACTGACCTGGGACAACAAAACCGGTGGCGTAATAATGAAGGTATCTCCCGATTTTTCCGACTTCACCTTGCCTTCGAAGCCAAGAAGGGAAACCTTACCACCCGTTTTTATTCCTTTTATCACTATCGGTTCTTTCGGGAATTCAGTACAAAGTACATACAAGTGAACTATTTCCCCGGAGCTTTGAAACCGGCCGCTGCATCATCGAGTACCAACACCCAGTCTAAATTTTCACCCGGTTGCGGCGGTACAAATGTACGAGTTCCTTCATTGGAAAAATTTCCGATTTTATGCGCTTTCCCGTTACGTGGATTATACCACCATGCGGTTACTTTTTTACCCGAAACAACATCCATCCTTACCGTAAACGGTCTGCCCACCGGCACATAAACCATAGCATACGAACCGTTTTTATCTCGGGTAGCCACAAAACGATAACGCCCGGCACCGGGCACCGAAGTTTTTACCTCATCAGGTACAATTACCGAATCATCGGGAATACGTGTGAGGAAAGGCCTCGACTCCATCAACCGCCTGCCGAACTGCATCTGCCATGCACCCGGCTGATCAACGGCTTCGTACCACGGCATTAACGGAAAATTGATCGGATCACGGTCCTGATGCCACATCTGCCAAACGGAATGATGTCCATAAGTGTGTCCGAATGCACCGCCGAACAAGTCCCAGTAAAGCGGACGTCGAACATCGGCAGAAACAGAATGCCCGTTTTTTTCCGCATTGAATTCAATGGGATGATCTTCATAAAGAGGTTCACCATCCATTACCGGTTTTGCGGGCGTACGCTTATAATCTTTCAGCGTATTTTCATAACTTCCCGTGAAATTAGGCGTATGCCCGTTCTGACGCATGTTGAAATCGAGCCACTCTTCTTCGTGAAAATACTCGGCCGAACCATGTCCTCCCATCGGATGAAAAGTAATTAAATGAGCACCACCGTCGCCTTTGCGTAAACCCGAAGCCATAGCTCTGACGATTTCTCTGTGCTCATCCTTTTCAATGGGTCGGTCTCCGCCGAGAATCCAAATGATATTGGGAGAATCCTTATACCGTTTGCCGAGGTTTTCCCCGTAGACAGCCGCATTTTGGGGAGTAAATATCTCCGGCCCAACTCCCCATTTCTTGTTCCATTTATCTCCCCAAGTGGGCAACAAACCAATAACCAGGCCTTTTTCTTCCGCCTTGCGAATTACCCAATCCACATGACGAAAATAGACTTCGTTGATCCGGGTGGGATCGTTGTCAATCAACGGCTCTTCGCCTTCGGCGTTAGGTGTATTCAATCCGTCCAGTTCGGCTAAAACAACCGCCTGAACGACGGTAAACCCTTTTTCTCTCCGGTTTTCGAGATAGTTTTCGGTTTCCGTTTTATTCAACCGATGAAAAAGTTCCCATGCCGTATCACCCAAGTAGAAAAACGGTGTCCCATCTTCAAATACCAAAAACCGTCTGTTGTCGGATACCTTCAGCATGCCATGAGAAAAATCGACAGATTTACCCTTCCATTTCGTGTCTTGTGCCTGAAGCGTGAAAATTAAAAAGCCTGATAGCAGCAGTAATAAATTCGTTTTCATCGTGTTTATGTTTTTTATGTTCATAGTGTTGATCATTAATCTGATTAATCCCATATCGAAATATATTATATAAAGGTGAGTTCCCTCCTAAAAGTCGTTTTTGCTAAAAGTGTTTCAAAACAAACCTTGATTTTCAGTGACTTGTAAACCATCAAAATCAGGTTTCCGGGTTTTCGGAGCAGTCTCATTGTTAAATTTGTAAGCCTTTTATCAAGGAGAAAGATAAACAAAGCAAGGTTTTGTCAAAAAATACTATCCGGCTCCGGCCGGTTGGAATTTTTTTTGGAAAACCCTTTCATGGCCTGACCTTGATTTGAATTGGTTTTCGACTTTTCTTTGTTTTCAAATTCAAAAAGAATTTCTTCATTCCTTCTTTTTGTAGTTATTTTTTTTGACCTTTCATGCTGCTTCCGTATTATGTACTTCTTCCTGCGTACCCAGTCCCACAGCCCAATGTGGGCGCTTTTCGTTTTATGTCCTGATGGCGGAGCATACCATTGAAAGACTTTGGCGGAAATCTCGAAATGTACTGCCCAAATAAAATTCGCCTTCCAGTATGCCGTTTACCCGTTCAGCCGTACGGATGCTCAATCCTCCTTTTTCGATCTCTTCTACTACCTGTAGCTTAAAACGATTACTGTACCGAATAGTTTCCCTTCTCGTTTTTGTCATTTCTTTTTCTCCTTTTTTGTCAACCTATTTCAGGACATGACAGCTATAATCTTTTTTACTACTTTTGAAAAGCATTCACTGCAGTCTTGTTCCCAAACATACTGCAATATCTGTTCCCTTATTCACTGTAGTCTATTTTCAAAAATTTACTGCACTTCTGGTTCCTGTTTACAAAACCAGCGTGGCGTAAATACTTTGAACATATTTTCATAAAGAACAGGAGGTTCAATTTTAAATATATCAACGAGTGTAAAGCTCAAACCCCATTCTGCTGTTGTGATATGGGCATTTCCACATATCTGCTTTGGGTCGCTGCTTTTGAGGAGTGCCATCTTTATTTACTCCACTAAACCATTCCCCATATTCTTTATCAATAAGATGTGATTCAATCCATTTCCAAGTCTTAATTGCAGCATCAAGATATTTTTCATCGTTCGATATTTGCCAGGCATTGTAAAACGCAATAACAGATTCGGCTTGAGGCCACCATTCTAAACCACCCTTTATCTCTCCATTATTTTGTTCATACAACATAGCACCCTCCCTGGTCCATCCTTCACTCATCTGAGTGTCCACAAGTTTTAGTACAACAGGCAATACCTCTTCAATTATATCCTCTTCATCCAATACTTCTGCTGCTTCTAAAAGTAACCATGACAGCTCCATATCATGTCCATACGAATCAATATTTTCAAGATTTTGCCAATCTTTTGTGAAAAATAGATGTTGGTGACAAGTGTCTTGATCTATAATTTTATTTAGAAAAATCTCAATTAATCCTCTAAGCCGTTCTTTCAGCACCGGGTCTTTCCAAACTCTATAAAGTGTTGTATATGCTTCCAAAACATGTAGATGTGTATTCATTGTTTTTTCTGCAATACCCTTACCATCGTAACCATAACGCTCTGGTTTTTTCCAGTTTCGAGTAAACGATTCTATGTAACCTCCATTATCATTGTCAAACGAATACTTTTCTAACGTTCTATATAGTTCAATTGCGTACTGCAGACTTTCACCGTTGTTTGTGGCACGATAATGTTCTGCAAGTCCATATATTCCAAATGCGATTCCATAAGTTTGCTTTTCAACAATTCCGGGCGAACCATCTGCATTTACACTCCAATAAGTACCTCCATACTCCGTATCAATAAAATGATTAACAAAGTATTTTTGAGCTCGATCAGCTATCTCTTTATAATCCGAATCATTAAATATAAGATATGCCGCAGAAAAAGTCCAAAGTATTCGTGCATTTAGAACACTACCTTTTGGGCTTGTTTTTATTGGTTCTCCATTATTCTTTAATGTCCCGTAAAACCCACCTAAAGGGTCAGGTGCATACTTGATCCAGAAAGGAAGAATATTCTCTTGCAGATCTTCAACTACCTCATTTACTAATTGCTGAGATTTGCTTATAGTTAATGATTCTGCAGTTACAGTTATATCGAACTGCAGAATCATTATTGATAAACATGTTATGATATAATATTTCACCATGGTTTATTTATTTCGACATTAACTGCTGAGCAGCAAGAACAAGAAACATATAGTGTGAAGATCCGCCTCCCATTACATATTCAACCTGTTGCCACAGATATGGGAATTCAAGCAATTCAGGGAAGTCCGGACGAATCAGAGCAGTACCGGATATAACACCTCCTGGGATATAAGACCAGTCGGCCCTGTTTAGACCATAAGCAACTGTTGCAGAGTTAGCACCTACTCCTGATGCGAATGAAGCTGTATTTGATCCCGGATGACATCCTAAAATGAAATTTAGTGCATTGTAAATGTAGTCAGAATCGAAAATATCCGGATAAGCAGTGTACAGAAAATAATGTTTGAACCCAAACTCCTGAATATCCCACCCTGCGCCCCAGATATGAGGACGGTAAGGAATACCGTAAGGTGTTTCAGATGCCTGATTGTCTAAGTCGGAACGTAAGCCATGCAGAGCTTGTCTAACAGATTTTGAAAATTCAACATCGTTAATTTTTTTTTCAGCTCGACCAAGAAACCAACCAAAGCGATTTATATTATCTGTTATAAAGTCGGTTTCTTTTAAAAGCCAGTTTTTATATTTTACATCACCGGTAGTAAGAAACAGTTCAACAGCAGCTTGCACCTTAGCCGATTTAGAACGATTGTTTTGTTCGGTAATTTCAAACAGTTCTTGAGCACACTTTAATGCCTGTACGCTGAGAGTGTCGTTAAATCCTTTTAATACACGCGATGCCGCCGCCATTTGAGCTGCAGTGGTCAGTTCGCGAGCCGGATTGTTTTCAGTAAATACCCAGCGATCATCCTCGTTACCAATAACATTATCAGTCATTGCAGCTGCATCTCCTAACATTACATACTGGCGCAAATTATTGCAAATAATACCGCGATAAAGACGACCCAATGACCGATAAGCTCCAACTACAGAAAGAACACCATTCTCAATCTGCTGAAGCAAATCAGGTTTTCCATCCGGTTGATGAATTTCCGTAATTCTTTTATGCTGATCTATTGAAGTAACATCATAATCTACCTTAAATGCTTCATAAGCAAGTGATAAAATATATGCTTCACCGGCCTGCGATTCTACGCGAAGGTCGAAGTCACCAGCATCGTGCCATCCACCAATATTCAAACCAGGAACCACATCACCGGGATTATACTTCGTTAACGTAGAAGGTCCTTGAACATAGCCATCAATATGATTGAAATCAACCGGCGCCATACGCGCATCATCCATATGACAGCAATCATGCCAAACTCTATATTTTTCATTTACCCGCATATGACACATCTGAACAGGTAAAAAATATTCAAGAACCGGTTGCCAAACACCACGATCATATACATCATTTGCAATTTTAAACACAGAAGACATTGAATCACCATATCTTACCTGATACAAACCCTCTTCAGTCACTTCAGTGAAATCGAACTGAAGATAATTATATCGCAAGAATTGTCCCCATTCCTTGCTATTATCTATCATAACCTCCTTGTCTCCTTCCGATGTGATTTTATACAATACAGGTTTATGAATATCAGTGTCTCTTTTATCCAATTCAATAATCGCTTTTTTTGGCTGATTTGGATGGTATCCAACTTGTGAGGTTTGTACAATGGGCTTATAAATCCAATTAGAAACAACATTAGGAGTAATAATCCACTTTATCGCACCTTTTGTTTTACCTTCAGGAATCTCACTTCGTACAACAAACCAACCATTATTGTGATTCATGCGTCCGTCATACAATTTAAGTTCACTCCCCTTTGACTCTATCATGAATTTATTATAAGGGTCGTCAGGTCTGACTACAAAACGCTTCCCCACAGCATAAGGCATCGAGACTATGTCGTCGGCAATAATTGGGCTATAACCCTTACCTGCGAGTTGTTTTTTTGAAGCCTGCCCTTCTGGATTGAAATCCCCGGAATGACTATGGTTTGAGGGTTCATACTTTGTTGGTCCATTAGGCTGTTGAGGAAATATTCCTGATTGCTCATCCATAATCCAAGGTTTTCCGAAAAGTGATCCCGGAAAAAGCTCAAGATTGAAACCAACTTTTCCGATAAACTTTTCAGGAATTGGTCTATCAAGATCTACCGTTATTATAATAGAACCACCTTCACCTCTAATATGTACCGAGTAACTGAATACTAAATCGGGGTATATCATCGGGTTAAATCCAGCCATATGCCTAGAAGAATCAGGGTACATTAGAAATGCTGAAATAGTGTTTTTGTCAATGTCTGTAATGCGATTAATCTGCTTCGGAACCGGTTGCCACTGTCCCGGTGTAGGTTCTAACCTTATATCTCCGTTTGTTGCAACTCTGTTTCCGTGCATAATAATAGACACTCCTCCCTGATGACCTTCAGGATATATGTCATCAAATGCCATAACGTCAACGCCTTTATTCTGAAAATAACCTGTAGGACCTAGTATAAACTCTTGTGCATGCAGTGAATAGATGCTGAGTAATACAGTTAAAGTAACTAAGAGAAAATATAGTTTATTATTCATAAATTTTTTATTTAAAGTATCAATTCATTGTTAAATAATGAGTCTCCTCCGAAAAGTCGTTTTTGCTAAAAGTGTTTCAAAACAAACCTTGATTTTCAGTGACTGGTAAACCATCAAAATCAAGTTTCGGCGTTTTCGGAACGTACTCAAAGGTAGAAAAAATTAAATAAAATCGAATAAAACTCTTTATCTATTTTTAATCCTAAAATTATTCCACTAGAATGTTTTCTACAAATTCATTTACGTTGAATAGTTTGGTCTGCATTTTTTTAAGTGGTTGTCCTGCGACCGTACAATTTTTAAAAATTACATTTTGCACTCGATGATTTTCATCGAATCCCCAAATAACAATAGGTCCTTCATGAAACCATTCCACATCTTTAACCATAACATCCCGAATGTGTCCTGGGGAATCATTGCCGTAAAGAGTTCCATCAGTGATATGCAACTCAAACAACTTTATTTCGGATTTCTCTACACGGATGTTGTCAAAAAGAATACTACTGATTACAGAAGGACCGTCGCAAATGACACTGAACCCGCTATGACCGTCAACTCTGCTTCCTCCACGTGCAAGTAGAATATCGCAATTATGCACTTCCACATTTTTCACATATTCTGCATTGGTTTCAAACCCAATGGTTACTCCGTCGGCATAAGCAAAGCCCAACATAATATTATTCGCCACATAGATATCTTTTACCGGATGTTCATAATCTGGTGCTTTAATAGCTATACAATCGTCGGTGCATCTGATAAAACAATTCGTAATGCATACCCTTTGCGATCCTGCCGGGTTAATACCATCGGAACTCGGTCCAAAGCCCAATACTTTCACAAAATCATATTTAACATCACGGCAATTAATCAAAGTATTGGTCCAGCTTTTGCTGTTTCTCACCGTTATTCCTTCGAATAAAATGTTGCGGCTATCTTCAATTTTTACCATTTGCTCATATTCATAATTACCATCCAGAATTCCACGACCCATTACCCGGATATTGGAAGCTTCTTTGGCACGAATGCCGCCATATACCACAGCACCGGCAGCAATGTAAACTGTTTCATTATCTTTTATATCAATGTATCCGGGGCGATGGATACCGGGTCCAAAATACTTTATACGAGAATCGCCAACGGAAGGCATGATCTTTTCCTCTGGATTAGCAAAAAGGAAAAGTGGAGGCATACCGTCCATTTCCACTATCAATTGACCAGGACCATCCCATGTAAAATAAATTTGCTTTCCTTTTATTACGGGTTTTATTTTCAAATTTGCCGGTCTTATTTTTAGATTGCAGGGCGTTTCTTTTACCATTATCTTTACTGACAACTTACCGTTGCCATTAAAATTCGCCATGTGCAATTCCTGAGGTTGCCTCACAGCAGGATCGTTAAACCAATCGGGAAGATTGTTTAAATCGAGATTGGATACGAATTTTTCTGTCCAAACCGTTTTTCCATTTACATCAACCGAATATATTTCGCTGGTTGAAAGTCCGTCGATTTTCGGATAAACAGTTACTTGCCCGTTAAGCGAAAAATAAATGATGTTACATGCAAAAAAAATAAAAAAGAAAAGAATCGAATTGGATTTCATTTTTTTTATAAATCTAAATTTTCATTCAATCATAGAGGAATGCATCCCTCTATGATTTTTTTGCATTGAATTTACTAAATTTACTGTTCCTTATAGCGCCCCTCAATAAGGGTGACCACACTATTTGCCGGCAATAGAATGTTTTGCTTTTCCACATTCCCTTTTAAACTGCAATTCTCGTCCGCCTTGTTTGATGTAATATAGTATTCAAAAGTAGCGGGGATGTTGCTCCCTTCCAAATTTACCGCTTTATCGGATAGAGAGGGATTTATAAAAATAACCACGAAATTATCCAAATCAGTATTTTCGAATGCAACACCCAGTATTTCTTCATCGACTGAGTTCAAATCAACCATACGGGAACCGGGCCTGACAAACCGGTAAAAATGTTTGGAAGCAGAATACTTTTTCCCTTTCTGATATCCGCTCATTAGACAAAACTCACTGATTCCGCTTAATTCACTGCCCTGCCACCAGACCCACGCCGAAGCTCTACCATAATAAAGAGCGGCATGAATAGCAATCGCCAAATCAATTGCACCGGGTTTATCCCCATCACCGTTCCAGCTGTCAATATAGCCTGAAGTTTCGGTCATCCAATAGGGTTTTCCTGTAGGATCAGAAAATTGCTCTCTCGTACGGGTCCAATAATCTCTATGGTTGACTATCGCCGTTGCCTGAACACCATCGGTATATCCATGAACCGCAAAAACATCCAGACATTCCAATGCATGGGAATCATTTTTGATAGCCGTATGATAAAACCACTGATAATTTTCTTCAGCTCCTTCCATGTCCAACATGTTTTCGGCACCAAATATCTTGATATTCGGAAATGCTTCTTTTACGCTTGGAACCACGTTTTTAAGTAAATCACAGTACCAGTGGGTGGTATAAACACACGAATTGAAAAATTGGCTAAATAAAGGCTCATTCTGCAAACTCAGACCATAAATATCAATCCCCACATTTCTATACATATTTAATCCGCCCTTTAACCAATCGGCAAATTCATCGTATTTCTCAGGATTCAGCGTTCCGCCGTTTTTAGTGGAACTATGCTCTCCTCCCCGTTGGGCATTCTCATCGCCGGCCCATTCCATAGAACAAGCAACCTTAAACTCTCCAGGAGGCGACCAAATGGAGAGAATATACTTTAAAGGTACGTGATATTCATCGGCTTTGGCTTTTAAAGCTGTCACAAACGGTTCTTGTTTTTCCCAATTGGCATCCTGAGGGTCTGTGGATATATCGGAATCTACAGGATTATTGGGATACAGTTCGTTTCTCCACAGGGTAACTCCCAAATCGT
>MTKW01002444.1_pt1 | contig 12977 bp, 14 predicted proteins | sample 1042761 | NCBI WGS metagenome assembly MTKW01 (sample SAMN06205366, study PRJNA360243) | anaerobic digester metagenome | biome: Wastewater treatment plant; feature: Anaerobic digester sludge; material: sludge; isolation source: anaerobic digester fed with sludge from wastewater treatment plant ...
AACCTTGACGGAATAGCAGGACTATTGATTTCATTTCTGGTTTTTAAAACGGGTTTGGATTTTGCAAGATCCACTGTGTCAATTCTGGTTGGGGAGCAACCTGACGAAGAACAAATCGAATCTATTGTTAAGGAGATTGAGAAGGGTAAGTACATCAAGGGTTATCATGATTTGATAATTCATAATTATGGAAGAGGTAAGATTATAGCATCGGTACATGTTGAAATACCCATAGATATCTCCGTAGTGGAAATCCACGATATCATCGACGGTATTGAGCGAAAAGTCTTAAACAAAACGGGTATTGAACTTGTAATCCATATGGACCCAAGTTATAGCCTATATGAGCAGTATTTAAATAAGGAGACGGATGTGGAGACTAAGGTAGTCGATATTTTAGATTTAGAAAATGATANNATCCCGATGCGGTCAAAAAGATATTTGAAGTCAAGGGTAGACCTTCTGATAATCCATTGATATTACATGTTTCATCTATTGATGAAGTAGTGCCCCTTGTAAGTGAAATCAGCGTCAATGCAAAGATGTTGATGGAGAAATTGTGGCCTGGTCCACTAACTATAATCTTTAAAAAGAGTGAGATTGTACCTGATATTATTACGGCAGGGGGAGATACAGTCGCAATTAGAATGCCGGATAATGAGATAGCTAAGACATTGATTAAACTGTCGGGGACACCAATTGCAGCACCAAGCGCCAATCTTAGTGGTAAACCTTCACCGACAAATGCCATAGATGTATTTGTGGATATGAACGGTAAAATCGATATGATACTAGATGGTGGAGGATGTAAGATTGGAATCGAGTCCACTGTAGTAGATGTAGTAGATGTAAATCCAAAGATACTTAGACCGGGATACTATGGATATGATACCATAAGCGGTATTATTCCCAATATCAACTACGATTGGTCATTGGTCAAAGACGGTGAAACGCCGAGATCGCCCGGACAGAAGTACAGACATTATGCACCTAAGGCTGAACTTTTAGTCTATAGCGTAAGGCTACCGGATTTAATCACAAGGATGCAAGAAGACATCGCCAAGTTTAAACAAGAAGGTAAAAAAGTCGGAGTAATGACTTTCACAGAACACATGCCTCTTTATGATGGAGATGTGATACTAAATGTTGGTTCAATCTACGATTTGGATGAAATGGCAAGAGTTCTGTTTTCAAAGCTCAGGGATTTTGACAGAATGGGCGTGGATATAATACTGGCTGAAGGTGTCGAAGAGACCGGACTTGGTTTTGCCATTATGAATAGATTAAAAAAATCTGCCGGAGACAGGGTGATAGAAAAGTGAAAAAAATAGCTTTTATCTGTACCGGAAATACTTGCAGATCGCCGATGGCGGAGGGGATTTTTAATTCTATAGCCAAAGACTATACCGCAAGCTCGATGGGACTATTTCCAAGTTTTTCGGGAGCTGCCAAAAATGCCATTACCGTAATGGATAGTATGGGAATAGATATTGCGAATCATGTATCTAAAGGCTTGTCTGGTATGGATGATTATGAACTTATTCTTACAATGACTGAGGATCAATCAAGATTATTAAAATCGGAACTGGGTCTCGATAATATATATAGTTTGAAAGAGTTTACAACCGGTAAAGCGGGCGATGTTGCAGACCCGTATGGCGGAGATTTAGAAGAATATGAATTAACAGCAAATGAATTGAAAGAACTGATAATTAAATTAGTTAAAAAATTGGAGGGAAGCTAATATGAAACTCGGTATTGCCGCCGATCACGGTGGATATGATTTAAAGGAGCAAATAAAAAAGCATGTTGAGGCTAAGGGAATAGAGATTATAGACTATGGTACTCATTCACTGGAATCCGTAGATTATCCGGATTATGCTTATAAGCTTACCACGGCGGTTCTAGGTAAAGAAGTGGATCTTGGGATTGCCATATGTGGTACCGGGGTTGGCATAAGTATTGCATGTAATAAAGTAGAGGGAATTAGAGCGGCACACTGTACTGACAGTTTTACAGCCAGGGCGACCAGACAACATAATGACGCCAATATCATTTGCTTAGGTGGAAGAATTACGGGAATAGAGATTGCTAAAGATATTATAGATAATTTCCTAGAGAGTTCTTTTGACGGCGGAAGACATCAAAATAGAATTAATAAAATAACAGCGATTGAAAAAGGAGAATACAATGTCTAATGTAACAGTTTTTACTCATCCACTAATTAAACACAAATTAACTCTTTTAAGAGATGTTGAAACGGGACCTAAGGATTTTAGAGAGCTGGTTAAAGAGATATCCATGCTTATGGCATATGAAGTAACTAGAGATCTTGAGCTTAAGGAAATGGAAATTCAAACACCTCTTCAAAAAACTACGGGCTATAAATTAGAGGGTAAAAAGCTTGGTTTAGTTCCGATTTTAAGGGCGGGTCTTGGAATGGTTGACGGTATGCTTAGTATACTGCCTGCTGCCAAAGTTGGTCATATCGGTCTTTACAGAGATCCTGAGAGTTTAAGTCCTGTAGAGTATTACTGTAAATTACCTACCGATATATCTGAAAGAGATATCTTTTTGCTTGATCCAATGCTTGCAACGGGAGGATCAGCAACTGCTGCAATACAGTTTTTGAAAAACAGAGGATGTAAGAATATTAAACTCGTAAATATTATAGCTTCACCTGAGGGAGTTGCCGTAATTGAGAAGGATCATCCTGATGTTCATATTTATATTGCTGGTCTTGACGAGAAACTAGATGATCATGGTTATATACTACCGGGTCTAGGTGATGCAGGAGACAGACTATTCGGAACGAAGTAGTTTAGTCATTTTATAATATTATACATTATTAATTAAGCGAAGTAGAAGGCAAGTAAAGCATTGGTTTTTCTAACTTTAACACCTTAAGTTATGGAAAACCTGATAAATTGCCTTGATACTCATATAATCATACTTGCAAACTACTTCGCACGGATGTATAATGGATATAGATTTAAAATAGGGGAGAGTTTGCCTTTTCTCTATTTATCAAAGTTATGGGTTGTTTGTGAAATCGATATCTTTTTATTTAAGTTTCATGAATGCGCAAATTAATTATGGAGGTGAAGTCTATGGATGCGATAAAGCTTGTAAAGAAGGCAGAGCAGGAAGCTGAACAGCTTATTATGTCTGCAAAGGCCGAAGCAAATGAGCAAATAGAAGCTGCCAGAAAAAAAGCTGAAGAAGAGTTCCGAGCCATTTACGATAAAGCAGTAAATGAAGCCAATGAACTGAAAACCGAAGCTGAAAAAGAAGGCGAAGAACTAGCAATGCCTCTTCTAAATAGTGGCAAAGATATATCAGAAAAACTGGACAATATATCGGACACTGCACTAGAAAAAGCTGCAAGCATTATAGTAGAGAGGATAGTGAAATCAGATGGCAATAGTTAATATGAGTAGTTTTAATCTGTTTGCTTTTGAAGAGGACAGAAAGTCTCTACTTGATGAACTACAAAGATTTGAGTATGTTCACTTTGCTGATACTAGCGAATTATCCGAATCTAATGATCTTGACAGGATACAGATCCCGGAGTCGATTCAAGAGAATCAAGAGGATGTCTCCAAGCTTAGTTGGATGATCGATGTATTAAAGCCTAGAGCGGGTGAGCTAAAGGGGTTGAAGGCTCTAAAACAAGGGCTAAAAACCTATTCATTGCCACAGCTTGAAAGTGAAGCTAGAAATATAGAGTATGAAAATCTATATGACAAGCTAAAGGGAGTCACTAATAGACTGGATGAGATCACTCAAGATACGAATAATTTAAAGCAACAGATAGAAGACCTAATGCCTTGGAATGACCTAGATGTAGAAATCTCGGATATTTCTGATGGCGAAGACACAAAGATTTTTGCAGGGACTATTCCATTAAAGCAATTGGAAGAGACCAAAATTGAGTTAAGTAAATTGAAGTATACTCATTTACAAGAAGTTTCTCAAGATAAAGCGTTTGAATATGTAGTGGTCATGACTGTTAATGACGAATACAATTCTACTATTGAAACTTTGAGGAAAAACGGTTTTAACAAAATTGATATCGAAGGGCAGAAAAAAGCCAGTGAAGAGATATCAAAACACGAAATTGCAATTTCGAACCTGGATAAAGAAAAAGTAGATTTAGAGAAACAACTGGATCACTATACTGTCCATTTGGAAAAACTGGAACTTGCATATGAGTACATGATGAACCAGAGATTAAAACTTACTGCATCTGAAAAGTTTGCCAGATTAAGCGATGTCAATATTACACAGGGGTATGTGCCTACGGATATGGTGGAAAGCTTTAAAAAGGTTTTAAATGACACTCTGGGAAACAGATATTATGTAGAGATTAAAGAAGCCGAAAGAGATGATCCGAATATTCCGATCTTATTAAAGAATAATAAGTTTAATGAGGTATTTGAGTCGATTACAACGATGTATGCATTACCGAAGTACAACGAAATCGATCCTACTCCATTCTTTGCAATTTTCTACTGGGTATTTTTCGGAATGATGGTGGCTGACGTTGGGTATGGCGTACTCGTTCTTATCGGAACGACGGTAGCTTTAAAGGCGTTTAATCTTAAACCAAGCCTTAGGAAATTCGTTGGATTCTTCTTCTTCCTAAGTATAAGTACGATAGTATGGGGACTCGTTTACGGTTCGGCATTTGGTATGTCGTTGCCGTTTAAGTTAATCGATACGCAGAATGAAGCGATACGCTTATTGATGATTTCTGTAATTTTCGGTGGAGTTCATCTATTCTATGCGATGGCAATACAGGCATATATGAAGATTAGAGATGGAAAACCGATGGATGCCGTTTATGATGTATTATTCTGGTATATGGCATTGATGGGTGCAATTGTATTTTTAATCGGAAGCATGGTACCTTCTGTTCCTTCAAGCGTTGGGAATATAGCAAAATGGGTTATGATTATAGGAATGGTCGGTATAGTATTATTCGGTGCAAGAGATTCCAAGAGCCCTGTAGGAAGACTGGTTGGAGGATTATATGAATTATACGGAATCTCATCTTATGTAGGTGACTTTGTATCGTATTCAAGATTAATGGCATTGGGACTTGCCGGTGGATTTATAGCGGTTGCAATAAACATGATCATAGGTATGTTGCCTAAGAATATAATTGGAATTGCAGTAGGGCTGGTAGTATTTGTCTTTGGACATCTGTTCAATGCGTTCTTAAGTTTATTGTCTGCATATGTTCATACTTCAAGACTTACTTATGTAGAGTTTTTCGGTAAGTTTTATGAAGGTGGAGGCAAGGCGTTTAATTTATTTAAAAATGATGCAAAATACATTAATATTAAATAAGAATATAGGAGGAATTATTAATGGGTGAAGTGAACTTAATTGGAAAATTTTTAGTAGAAAACGGCGGATTGGTTTTTGCTACGCTAGGAGCTGCAATTGCTGTATTATTCTCAGGAATCGGCTCAGCTAAAGGGGTAGGAATTGCAGGGGAAGCGGCTGCAGGAGTTGTTATTGAAGAACCTGAAAAGTTCGGTAAATCCTTAGTACTACAGCTATTACCGGGTACACAAGGACTTTACGGTTTCGTAATCGGACTGATTATCATGACTAGACTAAATACCGGATTATCTCTACAAGAGGGTCTTTACATTATGATGGCTGCTATGCCAATTGGATTTGTAGGATTACTATCAGCTATTGCTCAGGGTAAAGTATCAGTAGCAGGTATGCAAATACTAGCAAAGAATGAAGAACAGCAAACTAAGGGTATTATTTATGCCGTAATGGTTGAGACATACGCTATTCTTGCATTCGTTATGTCATTTATTTTACTCAACCAGGTGAAATTCTAGAAAACTAAGGATGTGATGTTATGTCAAACCTAGAGAACATTACCCAAAAAATACTGGAAGATGCAAAAAAGCAAGTAGCTGAAATAAAAGTCAATACAGGTGCTGAGATAGAAAAGATTATCAAGGCCAGAGTTGATGAAGCTATCAGAACCAAGGATAGAATACTTGAAAGAGCAAAACAGGAAGCTGTTGCAGCTAAAGATAAGATTATCTCTACAGCGTCCTTAAAGTCCAGAGATCAACAGCTAAGTGCAAAGCAAAGGGTTATGGACAAGGTGTTCGAATTGTCAAAAGAAAAGCTTATGAATTTAAGCGATGAAGAATATAAGAAATTTGTAGACGATAGATTAAAATTATCGGAGCTAAGTGGTGATGAAATAATTATTCCTCAAAAGGGGAGAGAGAGTCTTTTTAAGGATTCGAAGTTAAAAGTCTCAGATAGTGAAACCGTTGAGTCGGGTTTTGCGATTCAAGCAGGAAAAACTATTATAAATCATAATTTCAATGATTTAGTAGACTTTAATCGACTCGATTTAGAAGGAGAAATAGCTAAAATACTATTCGATGGAAAGGAGTAAGATTATGAAAAGAGAAGATTTTATTCAGAGCTCTACCAGAATCAGAGTTCTGGAATCAAAACTCCTAACTAAAGACCAATTTAACAGAATGGTTGAAGCTAAAGACATGGATGAAGTCTTAAGGGTTTTAAATGAGACTGCTTACGCAAACTCCTTTAATAAGCTAGAAAGACCTGAAGATTATGAACAGGCATTGGGGTATGAGATTAAGAAGCTATATAGGGATGTAAAGGAGATTTCTCCATATCCCGAGATAGTAGAATTTGCTTCATTAAAATACGATGCACATAACTTCAAAGTGCTTTTTAAGGATCATATTTTAGGTAGGGAATCCGATGAGCTTCTAATCGATATAGGAAAAATAGATATTAATCGTATAGAATCTAAAGCTGATGCCGGCGACAGAAAAGGCATAGACAGATATTACGATAATATCGCTACCGATATTGTCAGTATGTTTGAAACTACAACAGATCCTCAGTATGTGGAGCTGGTAGTAGACCTCCATTTTTACGAAACCATGCTAAAAATGGCAAAGCAAACGAAGTCCGAGAGATTTATTAAATATGCTAAAGACTATATAGATTTCAGCAATATTAAAGCGATTTTCAGAATGAAGAAACAAGATAAGGATCTGAATTTCGCAGATGCAGTTTTGGTTGAGGGCGGAAATATTTCTGTCAATCAGCTAAAAGCGATTTATTTTGAACCAATAGATAGTATAGTACAAAAGCTTAAGTTAAAAGATATTGGTAAATCACTATATAAAGGATTCCAAGCATATGAACAAACCGGTAGATTATCCGAATTTGAAAAAGCTATGGACGACTATCAATTAAATTTCATGAAAGATACTAAACTTATAAGTTATGGACCGGAAGTAATCTTGGCCTATATATTTGCCAAGGAAACTGAAATTAAGAACATAAGAATCATACTGGTCTCTAAACTAAATAAGCTTTCTCCTGAGTTTATAAGGGAAAGGTTGCGTGATATTTATGTATAAAGTTGCAGTTATTGGAGATAAGGATTCGGTTTTAGCTTTCAAGGCTTTAGGAGTAAGAGTTTTTACAGCTATAGAAGCTAACGAAACTAGAAAGCTTGTAGATACTCTTGCCAGAGATGAATATGGAGTTATATACATCACTGAGCAATTAGCAAGCATGATACCGGAAACTATAAATAGATACAATGACGAGTTAATACCCGCTATTATTCTAATACCGAGCAATCAGGGCACACTTAATATCGGTATGGACAGAATAAACAAGAATGTTGAAAAAGCGGTTGGATCAAATATTTTATAAAGGAGAGGGCTTATATTGAAAGTTGGAAAAATTATTAAAGTCTCAGGTCCACTTGTAGTAGCCGAGGGGATGGATGAGGCCAACGTCTACGACGTAGTAGAAGTATCAGAGAATAAGCTCATCGGCGAAATTATAGAGATGAGAGGCGATCAAGCCTCTATTCAGGTATATGAGGAAACAACCGGAATAGGTCCGGGTGAAGATGTTTATACAACCGGTTCTCCATTATCGATAGAATTGGGACCGGGTCTTATTGAAGAGATGTTTGACGGAATTCAAAGACCACTGGAAGAACTTAGAAAAGCAGCCGGAGACTTCCTCGTAAGAGGTGTAGAAGTCCCTAGACTGAATAGAGAGAAAAAGTGGAATTTCGAACCTGTTAAACAAGTAGGAGACGAAGTAGTTCCTGGAGATATAATTGGAGAGGTTCAAGAAAATGCCGTAGTAAGGCATAAAATAATGGTGCCTCATGGTGTTTCCGGTAAGATAACAGACATCAAATCCGGAGAGTACACAATTGCTGATGACATAGCTACAGTCAGTGGTGACAAAGAATACAAATTACAAATGATGCAAAAATGGCCTGTTAGACAGGGAAGACCATATAAGAGAAAACTCGACCCTAATATTCCATTAGTTACAGGTCAGAGAATTATAGATACCTTCTTCCCGGTTGCAAAGGGTGGAACTGCAGCGATTCCGGGACCATTCGGTTCAGGTAAAACAGTAGTTCAGCACCAGTTGGCTAAATGGGCGGATGCGGATATAGTAGTATACGTAGGCTGTGGAGAGCGTGGAAACGAGATGACCGACGTACTGATGGAGTTCCCTGAGCTTATTGACCCGCAAACAGGCGAGTCTCTAATGAAGAGAACAGTATTAATCGCGAATACATCCAATATGCCTGTTGCTGCGCGTGAGGCATCAATATATACCGGAATTACAATTGCAGAATACTTTAGAGATATGGGATATTCAGTAGCTCTAATGGCTGACTCTACATCCAGATGGGCGGAAGCACTTAGAGAGATGTCAGGACGTCTTGAGGAGATGCCCGGTGACGAAGGATATCCAGCTTATCTTGCATCTCGTGTTGCTGAATTCTACGAGAGAGCAGGAAGGGTAATTGCAAGCGGTAATGACGATAGAGAAGGAGCTCTTACAGCTATAGGTGCGGTATCACCTCCGGGTGGAGATATTTCCGAGCCGGTTTCTCAGGCGACGCTTAGAATTGTAAAAGTTTTCTGGGGACTTGACTATGCACTATCATATGCAAGACACTTCCCTGCTATTAACTGGCTAAACTCATACTCATTATATCAAACAAAGATGGATGAGTATTTTGACCAAAATATAGATCCTGAGTTTGCAAAACACAGAATCGAAGCTATGGCACTATTATCAGAAGAGTCAGGACTACAAGAGATAGTAAGACTTGTAGGTAGGGATGCATTATCTGAAGAAGACCAACTTAAACTTGAGATTGCAAAATCACTTAGAGAAGACTTCCTACAGCAAAATGCTTTCCACGAAACAGACACTTACTGTTCACTACAAAAACAAAACAAGATGATGCAATTAATCCTTAAATTCGGTCATGAAGCTAATAGAGCATTAGCTCAAGGAGTTTATTTGAACGAAATACTTGCACTTCCTGTCAGAGAGAGAATTACGAGAAGTAAAAATACTCCTGAGGACAAATTGGGAGATATTGATGCAATTAAGGATCAATTAACGAAAGAAATGGAAGAGTTGATTGCAAAGGGAGGTATCCCAAATGCTTAAAGATTATAGAAGTATAACAGAAGTAGTAGGACCTCTAATGGTTGTTGAGGGAGTAGAGGGAATTAAATACGAAGAACTGGTTGAAGTTAGAATGCAAACCGGAGAGAAAAGACGTGGTAGAGTTCTTGAAATCACCGGAGACAAAGCGATGGTTCAGCTATTCGAAGGATCTTCAGGAATTAACCTTAAAGATACTTCAGTAAGATTCCTTGGTAAACCTCTTGAGCTTGGAGTTTCTGCAGACATGATCGGTCGTGTATTCGACGGACTTGGAAGTCCAATCGATGATGGTCCTGCGATAATTCCGGACAAGAGACTTGACATCAACGGAGCGCCTATCAATCCTTCATCCAGAGACTATCCTGAAGAGTTTATTCAGACAGGTCTATCATGTATAGATGGTCTTAATACACTCGTTAGGGGACAGAAACTTCCTATATTCTCAGGATCAGGACTACCTCACAATAATGTTGCGGCTCAGATTGCAAGACAAGCTAGAGTACTTGGCGAAGGAGATAAGTTTGCGGTAGTATTTGCTGCGATGGGTATCACTTTCGAGGAAGCTCAGTTCTTTATAGATGACTTTACTAAAACAGGTGCGATAGACAGAGCTGTATTATTTATGAACCTTGCTAATGACCCTGCGATAGAAAGGATAGCAACACCGAGGATGGCACTTACATGTGCGGAGTACCTTGCTTTCGAACAAGGAATGCACGTATTGGTAATCCTGACTGACCTTACTAACTACGCAGAGGCACTAAGGGAAGTATCTGCAGCAAGAAAGGAAGTACCGGGAAGAAGAGGATATCCGGGATACCTATACACAGACCTTGCATCTCTATATGAGAGAGCGGGAAGAATCAAAGGTAAAAACGGATCCATAACTCAGATTCCGATACTGACAATGCCTGAGGATGATATAACGCATCCAATCCCTGACCTTACAGGATATATCACGGAAGGACAGATAATACTATCCAGAGAACTATACAAAAGAGGAATTGAACCTCCGATAAATATAGTACCTTCACTATCCAGACTTAAAGATAAAGGTATAGGAAAAGGCAAGACCAGAGAAGACCATGCAGATACAATGAACCAGATCTATGCAGGTTATACAGCGGGTATACAAGCCAGAGAACTTGCAGTAATCCTTGGGGATTCAGCGCTTTCAGATGCAGATAAAGCATTCGCAAAATTCGCAACTGAATTTGATAAAGAATACGTAGACCAAGGATACTACACAAATAGATCTATCATAGATACACTTGATCTTGGATGGAAACTGCTTGAGATAATTCCTAGAACCGAGCTTAAGAGAATTAGAGACGAGTATATTGAAAAATACATGGACAATAAAGCTTAAAGGAGCTGATTAGATGGCTAAGCTCAATGTAAATCCTACCAGGATGCAGATGACGATGTTGAAAAACAGACTCAAAACATCCGAAAGAGGACATAAGCTCCTTAAAGACAAGCAAGACGAGCTCATGAGAAGATTTATAGAATTGGTAAGGCACAACAAAAGCCTCCGTGAGGACGTTGAAAAGGAGCTGGGAGATTCATTCAAAGACTTTCTACTAGCCAGTGCTGTCATGAGTCCTGAAATGCTCGAAGAAGCCGTATCTTTTCCTCAGCAAAACCTAACAGTTGATATACAGCAGAAAAATGTCATGAGCGTTAATATACCGGTGATGACATTTAACACCGGTGACGATGAAGATGCTAATATCTACCCATACGGTTATGCTCATACATCAGCAGAACTTGACGATGCAATACTCAAACTCAATAATATAATGAAAAAACTATTGGAACTTGCAGAAGTTGAGAAAGCATGCCAACTAATGGCCGATGAAATAGAAAAGACAAGAAGGCGTGTAAATGCCCTAGAACATAGGACAATCCCTGACCTTCAAGAAACCATAAAGTATATCCGTATGAAACTCGACGAAAACGAAAGAGCAACGATAACTAGACTTATGAAGGTCAAGGAAATAATAGCAAAAAATGGCTAAAACCAAATAAATACCAAAACAAAGAAGAGCTAAAACATCAGCTCTTCTTTATTTTATGCATTTTATCATTTTGATAAACACGATAATACCAACAACAAAATGGGGTCAGGCTTTTATTTCTACTAAAAAATGTATAAATATGTTATACTCTATATAAGAGGTGATAAAATGCCAAGAAAACTTAGAGTTCAGCAAGCCGGTATGATACACCATGTCATTGCAAGAGGTAATAACAAAGAAGATATCTTTAATGAGGACAATGATAGAATCAGGTATCTACAGCTAATCGAAAGGTATAAGAATCGTCATATGTTTAAATTACTAGCATACTGTCTTATGGACAATCATGTTCACTTGCTTATCAAACAAAGTGAAGTTGATCTATCTAAGACCATGCAAGGAATCCAGCAATCCTACACTCAGTACTTTAATAAAAAATATAATTCTATAGGACATGTATTTCATCAAAGGTTTAAATCTAAACCTGTTGCAGACGATGCGTATTTGCTTTCTTTAATTGCCTATATTAACAACAATCCAAAAAAAGCCGGCATAGTCGATGATTTAAATGATTATAGATGGTCAAGTCACATGGAGATACTAAAGCCGAGTAAAAAGAATATAGCCGATGTCCACTATTTGTTTGACATAATAGATAGAAATGTAAACGAAGTATTGCCCGAATATCTATGGCTACTGGGTGAAGTAAATGAAGAACATGTAAAGGCGCAGTATCTAAAAGGTAAAGAATTGGAAGAGCGTAAATCAGAAATCTACATAGAAGATAAAGTCGAATCGAAGGGAAAAAGGACTATAGCATCAGAAGAAATAAAAAGTATTTTAGAAAACTACAACAAGGAAAAAAGACTGCATCTTAGTCTAGCGAATAAGAGGAGGTTAATGGTTCTCCTCTGTGATAAATTCTGCGATGAGGATGATAATTGCATTTCAAGCAACATCAATGTATCAAGATCGCGAATATCGGGGATAAGAAGTGAGTTTTTGCGTGGATTAATAGATAGTGATTTATTAAATATATATAATGAAATAAAATTTGAACTAAATGAGCTATACATTTAATTGGAAAAATATGCAAAAAATAAAATAATGGAAGCCTGACCCGCTTTGTGGGTTATAAATTTGATGAGTATATTTTGAAAATATGTTATAATAATAGGCGTGAATAAAGGAAGGATTACGGAGGTTAGTTTTGGAGAAGATTTTAGTAAGGAAGAGTGAGCCTTTAAAGGGACATGTTAAAATAGATGGAGCGAAAAATTCAGCTTTGCCGATTATCGCGGCTTCACTTCTGGGGACTGAGGATATAATCCTGGAAGATGTTCCAAATTTAGCAGATGTTAAAGTTATACTTCAGGTTTTAAATGAGCTTGGAGCTGAAACAGAATACTTAGATGAAAA
>MTKW01006013.1_pt3 | contig 12972 bp, 12 predicted proteins | sample 1042761 | NCBI WGS metagenome assembly MTKW01 (sample SAMN06205366, study PRJNA360243) | anaerobic digester metagenome | biome: Wastewater treatment plant; feature: Anaerobic digester sludge; material: sludge; isolation source: anaerobic digester fed with sludge from wastewater treatment plant ...
CCGTCCATCACATCGCAATGGATAAAGTCGGCATCGCTTTCGTTCAGCATCCGGATATCTGTTTCCAGGTTATTAAAATCAGCTGAAAGAATAGAAGGGGCTATTTTTGGTATCATCATAAAAATTAACGGATTATTGCCCAAGATAGGCTTTAAGTAAACGGTTATGGTATTGATTTCTAAGTTTTTTGATTGCTTTTTCCTTTATTTGCCTGACTCTTTCGCGTGTCAGCCCAAATTCGCTTCCAATCTCTTCAAGTGTATAATGCGGGCATTCATTCAAGCCAAAATAATACCTGAGAATTTCAGCTTCTCTGTGGCTCAGGGTAGAGAGTGTTCGCTCAATTTCCTGTCTGAGCGAATCAACAATCAGCTCCGCGTCGGGAGACGGGGAATTTTCATTCAGCAAAACATCGTGCATCGTTTCCGATTCATCGTCATGCAGCGGAGCATCAATTGAGATGTGAAAGTTGGAGAAACTCATGGCATCTTCAATCATCTCAACACTCGACTCAACGAGTTCTGCCAGTTCATCCANNCAAGCCCGATTTTATTTAGTGGAAGCCTGACAATTCGCGACTGTTCGGCAAGTGCCTGCAAAATAGCCTGTCTGATCCACCAGACAGCGTAGGAGATAAACCGGAATCCGCGGGTTTCATCAAAACGACTGGCTGCCTTTATCAATCCCAGATTTCCCTCGTTAATCAAATCCGGCAAGCTCAATCCCCTGTTCTGATATTGTTTTGCCACGGAAACAACAAAACGAAGATTTGCCATGACCAATTGTTCCAGCGCTTTCTCATCTCCCTTTTTTATGCGTTTGCCCAATTCAACCTCTTCGTCAATGGTCAGCAATTCTTCTTTGCCAATTTCGTGCAAATACTTCTCAAGTGAGAGTGAGTCACGATTCGTAAGCTGCTTGATAATTTTTAACTGCCTCATTGAATTGGATTTTTCACAATCGGTCTAAAAATAGACAAAAAAAATCAAATATCTCTGTTTGATTGGAAAATTGACGTAGCAAAACTATTGTTTGTAACAAGTCAGGCTCAAATAAGCTCAGTCTGAGAAATTGAGCTCCAAAATCCGGTTTTTCAACACCACTCCTTCAGGTATTTTTTAAACGACTGAAAATCAGTGTTCATGGGCAGCGACTGTTTTTCTCCCTTCATGAATCGGGCAAGTTTTTCAGGCAGCGGAACTTTTCCTGCGCCAATTACCTCTTCCACCGTTTCCATAAATTTTGCAGGATGAGCTGTTTCTAAAAAAACACCTGTCTGCCCCTGTTTCAGATATTGCTGCAATGCCATGAATCCGCAGGCGCCGTGGGGATCGCAAAGGTATCCGGTTTGTTCAAACAGATCTTTAATCGCTTTTCTTATTTGATCATCGGAATAGCGTGCACCGGCAATCAGCGAAGAGATTTCACTGTGCGAATAGCCGTAAAGATCAAGAATTCGTGCAAAATTACTGGGAGCGCCAACATCCATGGCGTTGGCAATGGTTTCCACCGAAGGGCGCGGATTGTATTTACCGGTTTTAAGGTATTCGAAAACCACATCGTTTTCATTGTTGGCAGCCAAAAACTGCGCAACCGGAAGTCCCGATTTGTGGGCAAACAAACCCGCAGTAAGATTCCCTAAATTTCCGCTGGGCACGGAAACAACCAGCTCTTTTCCATCTAAAGCGCCAATTTCTTTAAGGCGAGCGTATGCATTAAAATAGTAAAAAGACTGTGGAAGGAAGCGTGCAACATTAATTGAATTTGCCGATGTCAGCAGCAGATTCTCATTTAGTTGTTCATCTAAAAAGGCAGTTTTCACCATCCGCTGACAATCGTCAAATGTTCCGTCAACTTCCAGGGCAGTTATATTTTGCCCCAGAGTGGCAAATTGAGATTCCTGAATTTTGCTCACTTTCCCCTTGGGATAGAGCACATGCACATGAATGCCTTCAACCCCCAAAAAACCGTTTGCCACGGCGCTACCGGTATCGCCCGAAGTGGCAACAAGCACATGCACCTGCCTGTTATTTCCTGCAAGAAAATAGTTGAGCAACCGCGCCATGAATCTTGCACCAACATCTTTAAATGCCATGGTTGGCCCATGAAAAAGCTCCAGGGAATAGACGGCATCTGTCACCTGAACAACAGGACAGTCAAATTGCAACGTGTCATAAACAATCTCTTTCAGGCTGTTAAGCTCCACATCTTCACCAAAATAACTTTTTGCCACTTCAAAAGCGATCTCCTGAAAGGTAAGTTGCTGAATGGTTTCAAAAAACGCAGCAGGAAATTTTTCAATCCGTGTGGGCATAAACAGTCCGTTGTCGGCTGCAAGTCCTTTGACTACTGCTTCTTTTAAAGTTGCCAGTGGTACTTTTTTATTTGTGCTGTAATATTTCATCTGCTTCCTGATAAAAAATCAATATTGCCGTAAACTGAACGGCAAAAATATAAAATGCATGGTTTTAGCTAAATCAAACCGAAAAAACTTATACTTTTAGGAATGTCCGGATAAACTCATCTCCCTTCAACAGTCCAAAAACACCATTTTTGGCGCTAAACTCGTCATATACCTCAACTTCATCAGGCACCATGCCGGGTTTGTAAATCAAAAAGGGAACCGGTTCGCGCGTATGAGTTTTCAGTGCACACGGTGTCGGATGATCAGGCAAAATGGCAATTGCTACCGGCTCATCCATTCTTTGAGTTTCTTCCAGAATATATTTTACTACGCGTCTGTCTAAATATTCTATGGTTTTTATTTTCAGTTCCACATCGCCTTCATGCCCCGCTTCGTCGCTTGCCTCGATATGCAGATAGACGAAATCGTTCTTTTTCAGCGCATCTACGGTTGCCTGTGCTTTTCCCTCATAATTGGTGTTGTATAATCCTGTGGCTCCTTCAACATGAATGACCTCCATCCCGGCATATACTCCTATTCCTTGTATCAGGTCAACGGCAGAGATAACTGCCGATCTTTCCAGCCCAAACATTTCCTTCAGTGCAGGCATTTTCGGTTTATAGCCGGGCGACCAGGGCCAGATGCTTGTTGCGGCAGCTTTTCCCTCTTTTTTACGCCGAATATTTACCGGATGTCGGGCTAAAATTTCCTGTGATTTCAGAATCAGGTCATTGAGCAGCCCGGCAGTTTTTTTGGCATTCTCCGACAAAGGCTTTATCATCACTTCCCGGAAAGGTGTACCAAGAACATCATGCGGCGGAGTGCAATCCAGCTCTTTCTCTCCTCCCTTCACCACCAGAAGATGGCGATAGGAGACTCCGGGATAGAATTTCACCTCATCACTCCCGAGTTTATTATTCAGAAGACTGATGAGTTCAGCCGCTTCTTCGCTTGTAATATGCCCGGCAGAATGGTTTTCCAAAACTCCTTTCTCAATGGTCAGCAGGTTGCAGCGCAGTGCCAGATCACCATGGTGCAACTCAATGCCCATGCTGGCGGCTTCCAGTACGCCGCGCCCTTCATACACCTTCTCCACATCATATCCCAAAACCGACATGTTGGCAATTTCACTGCCCGGAAGCATAGATTCGGGAACTGTGCTTAACAATCCGTTCTGCCCCTCTTTTGCAAGCCGGTCAATATGTGGCTTGTGCGCTAATTGCAACGGAGTTTTTCCGCCAAAATCAGGTAGCGGTTCATCGGACATTCCGTCGCCAAGTATTATCAGATGCTTCATGTATTTATATATAGTTAACTTTTCAGTTTCTGCTTATACGTTTAACACCCGGATCAAATCGGCAAAAACGCCTGCCGCAGTAACTGAGGCACCAGCTCCGTATCCTTTTATCAGCATCGGAAACTCATTGTACCTTTCGGTAGTGAACATCACCAGATTGTTGCTGCCTTCCAAGTCGTAAAACGGATGATTTGAGCTAAACTCCTGCAAGCCGATTTTAGCTTTTTCGTTCTCAAATTTTGCCACAAACCGCCATTTTTTATTTTGTTCAGCTAATTTTTTTCGGCGCTCTTCAAATCCGGCATCCAACTGCGGAATATTTTTCCAGAAGGCTTCAAGCGGTCCGTCAAAAAAATGATCGGGCACAAACCGTTCAATGGCAATCTCGTCCATTTCAAGCGGATAGCCCGATTCGCGCGCAAGAATCAAAATTTTCCGGGCAACATCCACCCCGCTCAAATCCACCCGCGGATCGGGTTCGGAATAACCCTGTTCCTGAGCCAGTTTGATGGTTTTGCTGAAAGGAATTTCGGCAGAAATGGTGTTGAATATGAAATTGAGTGTGCCGGAAAGAACCGCTTCAATTTTTAAAATCCGGTCGCCGGAATTCACCAGGTCATTCAGCGTGCTGATAATGGGCAAGCCGGCGCCCACATTGGTTTCAAATAAAAACTTCACCCCTTTTTGCTTGGCTATATTTTTCAATCCGATATAGTTTTCATAAGATGAAGAAGCGGCTACTTTATTGGCGGTAACCAGTGAGATATTGGACTCCAGTATTTCGTTATATAGCACTGAAACTTCATCGGATGCAGTGCAGTCCACAAACACCGAATTGAAAATGTTCATCTCCTTCATCTCTTTTAAAAAACCCGAAAGGCTGGAGCTCATTTCCGATTCATCCAGTGCGTCCTGCCATGCGCTCATGTCAATTCCCTCACGGCGGAAGAGCATTTTTCGGGAATTGGCAATTCCGGTGAGCTTAATTTTGAGTCGCTTTTCTTCAATCAGCTTCTGTCTCTGCTTGTGCATCTGCTCAAGCAAACTTCCGCCAACTGTGCCAACTCCCATAAGGAAAATATTCAGTTCCACATTTTCGGAGAGGAAGAAAGACTCATGCACAACATTTAAAGTTTTCCGCAACTCCTGATTTTTCACCACCCATGAGATATTCAGCTCCGATGCTCCCTGTGCAATGGCAATGATATTGACACCGTTTTTTCCGATAGTCGAAAACAATTTTCCTGCAACACCTGTGGTGTTCCTCATATTTTCACCCACAATTGCCACAATCGACAAATCACTCTCAATAGAAACCTTACTGATTTGTCCTGAATTAATCTCTTTCTCAAATTCATTTTTGATTGCATTTTTTGCCAGATCAACCGACTGTTGATTGACAGCCACGCTAATGGAATTTTCGGATGAAGCCTGCGAAATTAAAATAACATTGATATTTGCCTTTGCCAGTGCAGTAAAAAGGCGCATTGAAATTCCAATTACCCCAACCATTCCGATGCCCTGTAGAGTTACCAGCGTAATATCTGAAATGGATGAAATTCCTTTAATAGGGCGATCTTTCGGGGTCTTTGCAGAACTGATAATCAGTGTTCCTGCATTTTCGGGCTTGAAGGTGTTTTTTATCCGGATGGGTATTCCTTTTTGATAGACCGGCAAAATTGTCGGCGGATAAATAACCTTTGCGCCAAAATGGGAAAGCTCCATAGCTTCGGAGTATGTAAGCTCGGGAATTGTGTATGCCTTGCTGATAACCCGCGGATCAGCAGTCATGAACCCATCCACATCTGTCCAAATTTCCAGAGTGTTGGCATTGAGTGCAGCAGCTAAAATCGCTGCAGTGAAATCGGAGCCGCCACGCCCGATTGTGGTGTATTCATCTTTTGCATTTTTGGCAATGAACCCCGGCACTATGGCAATGCCTGAAAAATCGGCAAAATTGTCGATGATTTTTTGATTGGTAACCTCAAAGTCAACCTGCGCTTTTCCAAAATTGCTGTCGGTCTGAATTAGCTGTGAAGCATCTACTCTGTAGGCTCCGGGAATAAAATGTGCAACAATATGCGAAGAGATACGCTCGCCGATTCCGGCAATGCGATCCAGCGTTTTGGCGGTTAATTCACCTACGAGGGTAATTCCGGTTAAAATTTGTTCCAGTTCATTTAACAACTCCTCAATGATATAGGCAATAGCTCCCGAACCGCTAAAAAGGTCTTCTATAATCTGCTGATGAGTTTCCTTGATTTCAGCAAGCATGGGTTGAAAATCTTCAGATCCCGCTGATGCGGTTTGCGCTGCATTCAAAATCAGGTCGGTGATTCCGTTCACTGCGGAAACCACAACAACAGCATCTTCCTTCTGACTCAGAACAATATCTCTGACCTTTCGGATATTGGCTGCGGAGCCTACGGAAGTTCCGCCAAATTTTACAACTTTCATCTGTTAAAAATTATCTGTTTTCAAGAATAATATTTGAAATCCGCATGGCTTCAATTCATGCTTTTTCGTTCTTTTTCAACTAAAAAAAGGATGAACCGACCGTGTCGTTTCATCCGGCAAACACTAAATATTTTAAAATATTTTTTAGGTTGCAACTCCTGAAATCGCTTCCAGTATCTTTGTTTCCAGCTCCTGAGCCAGTTCAGGATTGTCAAGAATCAGGTTTCGCACAGTTTCGCGCCCCTGTCCAAGCCTGGTTTCACCATAGCTAAACCAGGAACCGCTTTTTTTGATGATATTAAACTGCACGCCCAGGTCAATAATTTCTCCCGACTTTGAAATTCCCTCGCCATACAGAATATCAAACTCTGCTTTACGGAACGGTGGTGCCACTTTATTTTTCACCACTCTCACCCGCACGTTATTTCCCATCACTTCTTCGCCATCCTTCAGCTGCCCAATCCTGCGAATATCCAACCGCACGGAAGAGTAAAACTTCAGCGCATTCCCACCGGTAGTAGTTTCGGGATTGCCAAACATCACTCCGATTTTTTCACGCAGCTGATTGATAAAAATACAGCAGGTTTTTGTTTTGCTGATGTTGCCGGTGAGTTTTCGCAAAGCCTGCGACATGAGCCGCGCCTGCAAGCCCATTTTGGAATCACCCATTTCACCTTCCAGTTCGGCTTTTGGTGTGAGCGCCGCAACCGAGTCAATTACAACAATGTCAACCGCACCGGAGCGCACCAGATTATCCACAATTTCGAGCGCCTGCTCCCCATGGTCGGGTTGTGAAATGAGCAGTTCATTAATATCCACTCCGAGCTTTTGTGCATAAGATGGGTCAAAAGCATGCTCAGCATCCACAAAGGCGGCAATACCACCTGCTTTTTGAGCTTCAGCAATGGCATGAATAGCCAATGTTGTTTTCCCTGAAGATTCAGGTCCGTAAATTTCAACTACGCGGCCTCGCGGATAACCTCCAATCCCGAGCGCCACATCCAGTGCAATGGAGCCGGAAGAGATGGCAGGAACCTCATCAGCCACCCGGTCGCCCAGACGCATGATGGAACCTTTGCCATAACTTTTCTCAATTTTGTCCAAGGTTAGCTGAAGTGCTTTCAGCTTTTCCTTATTTACCTTTGCTTTTTCTTCTTTTGTCATGTTCAGTAAAAGTTAAATGTTCAAGATTTTTAAAATTTGATTTGTATGATCTTTTGTCTTCACTTTTTCAATTACCTCGCGGATTATCCCATTTTCATCAATCACAAAGGTTGTCCGCAGCACACCCATATATTTTTTTCCATACATCCTTTTTTCACCCAAGACACCGTAAGCTTTTAAAATCTCCTTTTCAGTATCCGCAATCAGATTGAATTTAAGTTCATATTTATCTCTGAATTTCAGGTGTGATTCAACACTGTCGGGACTTACACCAACTACCTCATATCCCCTGCTCAGCCAGTCACTGTAATTTTCATTCAAATTACAGGATTGCGCAGTACAACCGGGTGTATTGTCCTTCGGATAGAAATAAAGTATCAGCTTTTTCCCTGAAAAATCGCCAAGACCGATTTTTTTTCCTTCCTGATTGATTCCTGAAAAATCAGGTGCTTTGTCTCCTGCCTTTAATATCACCATGCTATTTTCTCAAATTTTGAAGAAATACAAATATACACTATTAAATTAAAAAAATCAGTTAGTTTATTAATAGAACTTCCTGATTTAAATGCTGCAAATTGCGAAGTTCTGTACATTTTTTGTAAATTTACGATGTGTTAAAAAAACAGTGCAAAATGAAGATTACACAATCACGGATAAACAGTAGAAGGCTAACATTCATTGTTATGCTTTTGTTTATTGCACTGCTTTCTCCGCCGGCAGCGGCTCAGGAAATATCGGCAGTGAAAGCCATGCTGCTGTTTGATAACGAAAATTACGCTGAAGCTGAAAAGATATTTCTTCTGCTTCTTCAGGAAGAACCAAAAAACCCGATGTTAAATTATTATTACGGTGCATCACGAACTGAAAACGGAAATTTCGGAGATGCCGACCTGGAGCACTTGCGCCAGTCCGGGAAAAATATAACGCCTGACCGGCTGCACTACTATATTGGAATGCAATACCATGCCCGCAACAACTGGGAAGAAGCAATCAGACATTACAACCTTTTCCGGCTCAGTGTTCCTGAAACTGAACTGCAAAAACTTGAATTGCCCAAAAAGATTCAGCAATGCTATGACCATGTAAATCCTTTTGAAGGTCTGATTCAGAAGCAAAAAGCTGACAACACCACAGAAAACACAATTCAGCCAAGTATCCAATCCCGGGAACAAACGGAAGAAATCCGAAAAACTGAAGAGTCAGCTGCAACTGAACAGCAGACAGAAATGATTACCGGCTCTGTCGGCGATGCACATAATGAACCGAATTCTGTAAAAACTTTTTCCGGGGAAAATGACAATTTGAATTTCCCTGCAAAATCAGAAGGTTTGCTTCATTCGGGTGAACTGCCGGTTGAGCAGACAGCCCTTCCTGATATTCCGGGGCTTCCCGAAGAGGGGCGCAAAACCGTATTGCCGCCCGGAGATCCTATCGAATTCAGAATCAACGGAAGCATTACCTATCTATTTGATTCTCAGTTCAGGACAGAAGAAGGGAGAGAACTGTTTGAAAAAGGAACACTCCTTAAAAGAACTTTAAACGAAAAGCTTGAAGAGCTGGAGCAGTCCAGAAAGGCATACAGAAACACCAATGCCCCGGATGAGAAAAAAGCGCTTGCTGAAAAAATTGTATCTCTTGAAACAGATACTTATACTATTCAGGAGGGTGTAAATACACTGTTTGCATCGGCAAGAAGCAAGGAAAATGAATACTGGGAAAACGCAAGTGAATCGGAGTTCTACAATTTTAATCTTGAACAGGAAAAAATATTGGCAATTATTGAATCCGAAAAGGAGGAAACTCTGCGGGAATCTAAGGCACAATACATTTCCATGGAAAACATTCCGGAAAGCTTTTTTGAGATGCATGAGCAAAGACCGGCAGCACAAGGCGGGCAAAAAAGTGACCAACTGGTATATAAAATTCAAATTGGAGCTTACAGTCGCGGAGTGCCTGCACACAGGCAGCGTCTTTTCAAAAAACTTTCCTTAATTCGTAAAATTGAAAATTATACCGACGAAAAAGGGGTAGTGGTTTATACCACCGGAAACCTTACTAATCTTGAAGATGCGGAAAAAATGCTCAATCAGATTAAGCAGGAAGGAGTACAAGATGCGATTGTTGCACCATATATTAACGGAAAAAGAATACCTTTGGAGCAGGCAAAACAAATTGAAGCAGGCAAATGACATCTAAAAAAATTAAAAGAGAACCGTCTAAGGGACATGAAAAGGAAGTATATGAGGACTACCTGCTTATACTTCACAATGACGATGTTCACAGCTTCGATTACGTAATAGAAGCATTGGTTGAGCTGTGTGAACATTCTTATGAACAGGCTGTTCAATGTACACACATTGCCCACCACAAGGGAAGCTGCGACATTCGAAAAGGCGAATTAAAAAAATTAAAACCCATAAAGGATGCGCTGAGCGAAAGGGAGCTCATCACTACTATTGAATTACAGCCATGACCATTTTTGCCATCATATTACTTATTTTGCTGGGGCTGCTGCTGCTGCTCATTGAGTTTGTAATTATCCCCGGAGTTACCGTTGCCGGAATCGGTGGTTTTCTTTTACTGGGGGCAAGTGTATATATGGCGTTTACGAAATACGGAACCGGAGCCGGTTTTCTTACCCTTGCGTTTGTTTTGGTTGCTTCACCCCTTTTAATCTATTTTTTATTCAAATCAAAAATGGGTAAAAAGATGGTTTTAGAATCTCTGGTTGACGGTAAAGTGGATTCATTCGACACAGAAAACATCCGGGTTGGCGACACTGGAAAAACCATCGGCCGGTTGGCGCCATCGGGCAAAGTCAGGGTAAACAACGAAGTTGTTGAAGCCCAATCAACAGGAGGCTATATTGACCATAACACAGATATTCGAGTTTTAAAAATACTTACAAACAAAATTATTGTGGAACCATTTAAAAAATAGAAAAATGACTGAATCAGTAGGTGCTTTCGGATTAATAATTGGCATCATCGTATTGCTCATTATAATCCTTTATTTTATTCCCATCGGATTGTGGTTTTCAGCTCTGGTTTCAGGGGTGAGAATTTCATTGTTACAACTGTTCCTTATGCGTTTCCGTAAAGTTCCCCCGGGAGTGATTGTCCGTGCTCTCATTGAAGGAACCAAAGCAGGCGTTCCGCTTAACCGGAACGAGCTTGAAGCGCATCATCTTGCCGGCGGTCATGTTGCCAATGTAGTGCATGCACTGGTCTCGGCATCTAAGGCAAATATCGACTTGACATTTAAAATGGCTACTGCCATTGACCTGGCAGGACGAAATGTTTTTGAAGCCGTGCAAATGTCCGTTAACCCAAAAGTGATTAACACTCCACCGGTTACTGCAGTATCAAAAGATGGTATTCAGCTCATTGCTAAAGCCCGGGTAACAGTCAGGGCAAACATTAAGCAACTGGTTGGCGGAGCAGGTGAAGAAACCGTGCTGGCACGCGTAGGCGAAGGAATTGTTTCATCCATCGGTTCATCACATTCCCACAAAACTGTGCTGGAAAACCCCGATTTCATTTCGCGTGTTGTTCTGGACAAAGGTTTAGATGCCGGAACTGCTTTTGAAATTCTTTCTATTGACATTGCTGACATTGACATCGGCAGAAACATTGGTGCCGGACTGCAAATGGATCAGGCGCAGGCAGATAAAAATATTGCACAGGCAAAAGCAGAAGAGCGCCGCTCAATGGCAATTGCACTGGAGCAAGAGATGAAAGCAAGAGCTCAGGAAATGAGAGCCAAGGTGATTGAAGCCGAAGCCAAAGTTCCTCTGGCAATTGCTGAAGCTTTCAAATTAGGAAATCTCGGAGTGATGGATTATATGAGATATAAAAATATCATGTCCGACACATCCATGCGTGAATCCATTGCCGGCGAAGAAAAAAAGAGAAGTGACAGAGAAAGTCAAAAAGAGTAGAAAAATATGTTAAAAAATACTTAATATGACATTTTTTAACAAATTTATTGCTCAAAATCCAAAATATGAACTTATATTTGCTGCATAGTTTTAGTTCATAGGTTTAGGTTTGATTAGTTTTATTGGTTTAGTTAGATGAAAAGGATGGGTGTTGACCCGTCCTTTTTTTTTATAGAAATCTGAAACCCCCACCATATAATGTAAAGCATTGGTTTTCCTACCACCTGTATTCTTGTATTTTCTGGTTTATCCATGTGAGGCTTGTTGATTTCAGAAAAAACCAGGTAAACAATTACAAAAAATTCCTAAACAGATACTTTCAGTATTCGATATCCACCAGAAAAAGAGCATGGGCAGGTGCAGAAGCTCCAGCGGCACCTCTGTCTTTCATTTCAATAATTTTTCTGAAATCATCTGCAGACAGTTTTCCCTTTCCCACTTCCAGCAAAGTTCCGACAATTGCACGAACCATATTGCGCAAAAAACGATCTGCCCTGATTTTGAAAATTAACCTCTCCCCTTCTGCAGCCCATTCCGACTGATATACCTTGCAGATATTTGTTTTCACATCCGAGTGCAGCCGGCTGAAGCTTGTAAAATCACCGGTCTTTAGAAGGATTGCTGCTGTTTCATTCATTTTGTCAACATCCAGTTTTCCTGAATAGTAAAATGCAGTTTCAAAAGTAAAAGGGTTTTTCACGGTAGTGATATAATAATGATAAGTGCGGGAGATTGCACTAAAGCGCGCATGATCATCTGCCAAAACCTCCCATATTTTCTGAATGGCAATATCTGAAGGAAGAAAACCGTTCAGCCTGAATATAAGCTTTTGAAAATCTGCAATCTCTTGGGAGCAGTCGAAATGAAGCACAAAAAATTTAGCATGCACCCCCGCATCGGTGCGGCCTGCACCCACAACCTGAATCTCTTCCCCCAAAATTGTTGAAAATGCTTTTTCAACCACTTCCTGAACAGAAAGAGCGTTTGGCTGAATTTGCCAACCATGATAACCGGAGCCCATAAAGCTTAACTGAACAAAATAGCGTGGCATATCTTTAAAAGTTTTTTCCTCCAAAATTAGCATAAAAAAACTCACTGAAAATCTGACAGTTTATTTCTCGTGAAAATGCCAGAATGTTCCTGATAAATTTCAAAAACTGACATTAAGGCACACATAATAAGATATTTACAAAATCCGGGCATTGGTATTCATTTTGCACAGAATAGTGCTGAGAATAGTAAACAATGTTTAATTTTAAAAATGGAGGATTTAGTTATGGCATTAGTTAAGAGATCAGAAAGCTTTTTACCGTCATTTTTCGACAGGTTTTTTAACAGCGATTTAATGGACTGGAACCTCACAAACTTCTCCGGTCCGAACGCTACCTTGCCGGCGGTTAATGTTAAAGAGACCGATGATGAGTACATTCTGGAGGTTGCTGCTCCGGGGATGAACAAAAAGGATTTTAAAATTAACTTCCAAAACAATGTACTGTCCATCTCTTCTGAAAAACAGGAAGAAAAGGAAGAAAAAGATGACAATTACACCCGGAGAGAATTCAGCTACCAGTCGTTCCAGCGCTCATTCACCGTTCCCCACAACGATGTGGACAGCGACAAAATAAGCGCTGCATATGCTGATGGAATTCTAAACGTAAAACTTCCGAAACGTGAAGAAGTGAAACCGAAACCGGCAAGAGAAATTAAAAT
>MTKW01009414.1_pt1 | contig 12956 bp, 12 predicted proteins | sample 1042761 | NCBI WGS metagenome assembly MTKW01 (sample SAMN06205366, study PRJNA360243) | anaerobic digester metagenome | biome: Wastewater treatment plant; feature: Anaerobic digester sludge; material: sludge; isolation source: anaerobic digester fed with sludge from wastewater treatment plant ...
AAGAGCAGCTTTTCCGCATCCCGGTAATTGCGCCGCTCTGATCCTCCCGTCGATTACAGGCGAACCCCGGGGATGCACTGGCAGCTGTTTCACCCAGGGGGGCAGTGCTGTTTAATTGAGCCGGTGCGTTCCCTACTTCAGGAAACCGTTGATTATCGCTTCCTCGGCCTCATCTTCCGAAAGGCCCAGGGTCATCAGCTTGATCAGCTGATCCCCTGCGATCCTGCCTATCGCCGCCTCATGGACCAGTTCCGCTTCGGCATTTTCCGCCCAGATCTCGGGGATGGAGCGGACCACCGCCTCATCCATAATCATGGAATCGCATTCCACGTGCCCGCGCCCGCGGGCCCGGGCTATCAGACGGGCTTTAAAAATCTGTTTTGAGCTTCCCCGGGCCACGGAGCGGGAGATGATCCGGGCTGTGCTGTCCACCCCGGTCAGCTCCACGGTGATCTCGCTGCAGGCCTCCTGGGCGTTGTTTGTCAGCAGCCGCTCGAACATGGCCAGACGGCCGCCGGCCTGGATGCGGGCTTCTGTATCGCGGATGGTATCGTCCACTCCTCCGATCTGGATCAGCTCCAGCTCGGCGTATGCATCCTCCTCCACCAGCAATACAGTCCTTGGATTCAAAATCCTCTTTCCGCTGCCCTCTCCCTGCCCGTAGTGTTTCTCCTGGTAGTGCAGGGTGGCCCCTTTTCTGACAAAAATCTCGTGCTCCCCGTCATGGCGGGCCTCCGCATGGCCCGGGTTGTGGATGCCGCATCCAGCTATGAGCAGGATGTCCGCGCCCGCCCCGATCTCGATGGTGTTGTAGACGAGATCGGTAAGCCCTGAAGCGGTAATAATGACGGGGATATGCACCGTGCCTTTTGCACCCGGTTCCACAATAACGTCGATGCCCGGCTTCCCATCCTTCGGTCTGATCTCGATCCCCGGCATCGAGCGCCGCTCGACGCTCCGGCCGTCTTTACGGATGTTGAAAGCTCCGGGCGGCTTTCCTTCGAGGTCGGCAACCCGCTGGAGCATGGTTTTATCTAGGGCATTCAACATATTCCTTTCCTCCCAGGGGGCAATCTCTGCGGCAGGCGCAGCGAGTGCTTTCGCTGATATGGGGCCACACTTCTTCACGGGGGCCTTGCATGGTCACCGAGCCCTCTTCCAGAAGTATTATTTCATCCACTATATTCAAGATCTTCTCCTGATGGGAAATGATGACAGTGGTGGTGTCCGGGCGGTGGCTGCTTCTGATCACATCGATGAGCTGTTCAAAACTCCACAGATCGATCCCCGCCTCGGGCTCATCGAAAATACGGAAATCCGGATCCTGGGCCAGCAGAGTTGCAATTTCGATGCGCTTGCTTTCTCCCCCGGAAAGGCCGGTGTCAAGAGGCCGATCCAGGTATTCATCGGGGCAGAGGCCGATACGCCGCAGGAAATCACACTCATGGTTATCGCTGCGGCGCAGGGCAATCTCCAGAATATCCGTTACGCGCAGCCCCTTGAAATGGGGAGGCTGCTGGAAAGCATAGCCGATTCCCTTGCGGGCCCGCTCCGCGATCCCCAGGGCGGTGATATCCGCACCCTTGTAAATAATATTTCCCGCATCGGGATGATGAATGCCCATGATCACCCGCGCCAGCGACGATTTGCCGCTGCCGTTGGGCCCGGTCAGGGCGTACAGCTTTCCCCTGTCAAAGGAAAGGCTGATTCCCTTCAAAACATGGTTTTCCTTTTCATCCGTAAAGAATTTCAAGCCTATATCCCTTAACTCCAGCATGGCTCTTCTCTCCTTTCCGGCGGCTCTAAACAGGCAGAGACCGCATCTTTCATGTCCGGCGGCGGCGCCCGGGGAATTTTCATGCGGTTAGCTGTTAAAATTATAGCACAGCTTGGTATAATGATATAGGGGTGCCGGTAACCAGGTTCGGCCCGGGCGCGGCTCTCCCTGTAGAACAGTGATCGAAGGAGAATACATGTCTTTACTGGTGGTATCGGAAGTCAGCAAATCCTTTGGATCCCGGAAAGTGCTGGAGAAGGTGTCGCTGCAGCTGCAGCCCGGTGAAAAGGCGGGGCTCATCGGTCCAAACGGCGCGGGTAAAAGCACACTTTTGCAAATTATTGCGGGGCGGCTGGAGGCGGAAAACGGATCCGTGGCCCTGGCCCGGGGAACAAAAACAGGCTATCTGCCCCAGGAACGGAGCGCAGCCGGCAAGACAACACTGCGCCACTTCCTTGAAAGCCCTTTTCTCTCTTTGATCAAGCTTCAGGAGACTATCGCCTCTCTGGAGCGGGAGATCGCCGCCCGGTCGCATATGGAAGGAGCCGATCTACAACAGCTTCTGGAGAACTACGGCGAGCAGCGCCGCCGTTTTGAAGACGGGGGCGGCTACCTCATGGAAAGCCGCATCAGCGCAGTTGCCGGCGGGCTCGGTTTTTCCGGGGAGGACCTGGATCGGCCCATGGCTCAATTCAGCGGCGGCGAGAAAAGCAGGGCCGCCCTGGCGGCACTGCTGCTCAATGATCCCGATCTGCTGCTGCTGGATGAGCCTACCAACTATCTGGATTTCGGCGGGCTGGCCTGGCTGGAAAGTCATCTGACCGATTCACGCTCCAGCATGCTCATTGTTTCCCATGACCGCTATTTTCTCGATGCCGTGGTTACGCGGATCTTTGCCATGGATCGGACCGGCCTTTCCGCTTACCGCGGCAATTACAGTTCGTACCGGAAAATGCATGATGCCGCCCAAAGCAGCCGCGAGCGTGCGTACCTGGAGCAGCAGCAGCTCATCGAGCATACTGCGAGACAGATCCGCCGGTCAAAAGCGGACCGCCGTTCCAAGCGCCAGGCTCGCAGCCGCCAGAAGGCGCTGGACCGGCTGGAAGTGCTGAAAAGGCCCGGGGAGGAGAAAAGGTTTCACCTTGATTTTGATTATGCGGGGCGCAGCGGGCGGCAGGTGATCACCTTCGACGGGGTGAGCAAATCATTCGGCGAGAGAAAGCTCTTTGAGAACCTGAATTTTCAGGTTCTCTGGGGTGATCGCCTGGCCCTGCTGGGTCCCAACGGTTCGGGTAAAAGCACGCTGCTGAAAATGATTGCCGGCGAGGAAGCGCCCTGTTCCGGGAGGATCGGCACCGGTCCTTCAGTTGGCCTGGTCTATTTTGCCCAGGAGCAGGAGCCGCTCCATCCGGGGCGTACCGTGCTGGAGGAGATCACCGCATCTTCAGATCTTGATCTGAAGCAGGCGCGCAACCACCTGGGCCGCTATCTTTTCAGGGGAGACGATGTATTCAAGAAAGCGGCATCGCTGAGCGGCGGCGAAAAAAGCCGCCTGGCGCTGGCCCGCCTCTCCCTGCACAGCGGCAACTGCCTGCTCATGGATGAACCGACGAGCCACCTGGACCTGCCGGCGCTGGAAGAGCTGGAGACAGTGCTGGGCGCCTACCCGGGCACAATGATCATCGTATCCCATGACCGCTACTTTTTGAACAACCTGGTCAACAGGGTCTTCGAGATCAGGGAGGGCGCACTGCATATTTTTGAGGGTAATTTCCAGGAGTACCTGGAAAGCAGGGAAAAAGAGAATCCGGCGGCAGACAGCGGCAAAGAGAAGGTAAAGATGCAGAAGCAGCAGGGCCAGGCGGAGCAGCGCCGGCAGCGGGAACTGGAGCGGCGCAGGCGGCGGCTGCAGGAGGAGCAGGCCGGCCTCGAGGATGAGATCCACGTTGCCGAGGCTGATGTCGCCCGCTATGAGAGGATCCTATCGGATCCCGAGGAATACGGAGATTTCAACAGGCTGCGCCTGCTGAATGACGAACTGACGGAACTGAAAGAGAGGCTCAGCGAGCTGCTTCGCCGCTGGGAGCAGGTCAGCCGGAGCCTGGAGAGGGTGGCGGGTCCTGATCGTTGAAACTCGCTGCTGCCGCATGCTGTTCAGGGCGCCGGCAGCGCAGCTGCCCTCCCGGGGGAACATTTTGCCGCCCAGTCTGTAAAATGGATCAGCAGCACTACCGGGATCAGCGGATGCAGCAACTGTTTTCCCCGCCTGCAGCGGGCAGCCATAGCAGGAAAAGACGTTCACAAAAATGATCCCTTTCATTGACTTTTTGACGAAGTTTGTTAAAATGTTAGCTGATCGCCTTGCCTACAAAAAAGCTACAAGGAGGTATTAGAGATGAGCGCTTTAGGCCGTCATATTCTGGCTGAGTTTTACGGCTGTCCACCGGAGAAGCTGAACGATCCGGTTCAGATCAAGCAAGAGATGGTGGCGGCGGCTCTTGAAGCGGGAGCTGAAGTCCGAGAGACTGTCTTCCATCAGTTCAGCCCCCAGGGAGTCAGCGGCGTAGTCGTAATCTCCGAATCCCATCTGGCCATTCATACATGGCCCGAGTTCGGTTATGCCGCCGTGGATATATTTACCTGCGGTCAATCGGTTGACCCGTGGGTGTCGTGCGATTACCTGAAACAGAAGCTTTCGGCCCAGAACATGACTGCCAGGGAAATCAAGCGCGGCATCTTTGATGTTCCCCTGCAGCATAAAACAGTGGTGAACTACTAGAGAAGGGGGACCTGTAATTTGCCCTCTGCAGAGCATAAATGGTATATCGAGCAGACCACGCCCTCCACGGCGCATATGTTTGCCCTGGAGAGCTATGTTTCCTGTACAAAAACGCCGTACCAGCAGGTGGAGATTGTTGACAATCCGCTGTACGGGAGAATGCTGATTCTGGACGGCAAGATCCAGTCGGCTGCCTTTGACGAGTACATCTATCACGAAGCTCTGGTTCAGCCGGCCATGCTGTTACACGAATCCCCCCGCCGCATCTTTATCGCCGGCGGGGGCGAAGGAGCCTCCCTGCGCGAGGTATTCCGCCATCCCGGGGTGGAACAGGCGGTGATGGTTGATATTGATGGCGATGTCGTCGAGATCTGCCGCAAACACCTGGAACAGTGGCATCGGGGCAGCTTTGACGACGCCCGTCTTGACCTTGTCATTGCCGATGCCCGCAGCTATCTTGAAGAAAGCAAAGGGCTCTTTGATGTGATCATCATCGATATCCCGGAGCCCGTGGAAGGGAGCCCGGCGCTGAAGCTTTTTACGCGGCAGTTCTATGCGCTGGTCCGGGAACGCCTTGCTGCGGGGGGCCTGGTTGTACTGCAGGCCGCAGATTTCAGCACCGCCTTTCTCGAAGCGCATTGCGCAATCTATCATACCATGGGGCAGGTGTTCCCCCATGTCTACTCCTATCACGCCTTTGTGCCTTCATTCAACACGGAATGGGCCTATATTCTTGCTGCGCGGGACAAGGATCCCGGCTCCGTTGCGAAAGGGCTGATCAACAGCCGTATCGAGGAGCGGGGACTGCAGCTGCGTTTCTATGACGAGGAGACACACCGCGGCATGTTCTGCATATCGAAGGATGTGCGGAAGGTGCGGGAAGCCGAAACCAGAATCATCGATGATGAGCAGCTGCTGACCACATACTAGAAACGGTGATCAAGATTAAAGGAGGATGCCAGATCAATACCAGGGAACGTACCTTTGTCATGGTTAAACCTGACGGTGTGCAGCGCAGATTTACAGGGGAGGTTATCGGCCGCCTGGAGAGAAAAGGTCTGAAACCGGTGGCCATAAAGATGATGCTGGTGGAAGAGGGGCTGGCGGCGCAGCATTACGGTGAGCACAGGGGAAAGCCTTTTTATGAAAGCCTGATCTCCTTTATCACTTCGGGGCCGGTGGTGGCCATGGTCTGGGAGGGAGACAGCGCCGTTGCAGTGGCCAGGACCCTCATCGGAGCAACCGACCCGCAACAAGCCGCTCCGGGTACGATCAGGGGCGATCTGGCACTCTTTACCGGCAACAATCTTGTCCATGGCTCGGATTCGCCGGAAAGCGCCCGCAGGGAGATTGCCTTATTTTTTACGGAGGCAGAAATATGCAGTTACCGCGATGCCTCCGAGGGCTGGCTCTATGGGGTTACCGAATAACACAGGGTTGGAGCAGAAATAGGGATAACCTTGGGGGCTGTCCCGGAAGGGCGGCCCCGGATCCGTACCGCAGACCATCCGGAAAACCATTTCTATCAGCCTGATTTCTGCAATGGGTATTTGCCCATCAGGCCCGGGGGCGGCCCTTGTGGCCGCCCAAATATGTTTTGGGAAATATAATCATAATGTAGTGCCCGGTGCAGTCGCGCAATTATGGTTGCATCAATGCCCAAATACAACCGCAATCAAGGCCGCATGGCCGTCCCCTTTAACTTTGAGGTTATTACCATTATAATAGAGTTAACAAAGAAAACCGCTCTAGCAGGAGGTGAGTGTGTGAGTCCACGGAGGGGCAGATCAGGTGTAAACATCGCCGCTGTGGTTATTTTACTTTTTACCGTTATGCTGCTGGCTGCAGCCATATCCGATCCGGCTTTCGCCATTCCCGCCAATCAAGATCCCATTGTGGTTATCGAAGTGGAAGGGATGATTACGGCGGGACAGAAAAATTTTATCATCAGGCAGGTTGAAAAGGCGGAATCCGAGGGGGCCCGGCTCTTTGTCATCATTCTGGACACACCGGGCGGGCTCGTTGACGCCACCATCAAGATCAACCAGGCACTCATGGGTGCCTCGCTGCCGGTGGCCGTGCTCGTGGCTCCCTCTGGAGCCATTGCCGCATCGGCGGGTTCCTTCATCGTTCTTTCAGCCGATATTGCCGCCATGGCACCCGGGACCACCATCGGTGCAGCCCACCCGGTGGAGCTCACCCCCGAGGGTTCTGCACCGGCAGATGAGAAAACCACCGCCTTCCTGGCGGAGCATCTGCGCAGCCTGGCGAAGGCAAAGGGGCGGCCTGCGGATATAGCCGAGAAATTTGTAACCGAGAATTTGAGTCTGAGCGCATGGGATGCCGAAGAGGCGGGGGTCATTGATCTGCTGGCTTCGGGCCTGACCGATCTTCTGAGCACCATTGACGGAATGACGGTGGAGAAGGAAGGGCTGGAGTACCGCCTGGATACATTATCGGCACCGCTGCGCTATCCCGGCATGACGCTCAGCGAAAAAATGCAAAATCTTTTGAGCGATCCCCAGGTTGCCTTTATCCTTCTCGCGGTGGGCATGCTGGGGCTCTATTTCGGTTTCTCCAACCCGGGCACATTTGTCCCCGAGGTTCTCGGCGGCATTCTGCTGATCATGGGGATATACGGGATCGGTTTATTTGATACCAACACCACGGGCATCATTCTGCTTCTGCTGGGGGCGGCCCTGATCGTTGCCGAAATATTTACTCCCGGCTTTGGGATTCTCGGCGTCGGCGGCGCCCTTTCCCTTATGGCCGGGGCGGTGCTGCTGCCCTTTGAGCCCTTGATGTCTGCGGAATGGTATGGATCATTTCGTCTGACGGCCATAGGCATAGTGCTGGCCGTGGTTTTGCTGGGCGCAGCGCTGACCGCTGCCGTTGTTTACAGCCGCCGCCGCTGGAAGGAGGGCGGGAGCTATTTCCAGCCGCCCCGGCATGGAATAGCCGTATCAGATCTTGACCCTGATGGGCAGGTTAAAACCAGGGGGGAACTCTGGCTGGCCCGCAGCGATGACGGCTCCAGGATCGAGGCGGGAACGGAAGTGGAGATTGTTCGTGCGGAGACGCTTTATCTCTGGGTCCGCCCGCTGAAAAGTGTTGTTGAAACGAATAAAAATAAGAAGGAGGTGTAGAAATGCAGCATTTTATCGTTCCGATCATTATCGTTGTCCTGCTGTTTCTGCTGTCGTCGATCAAGGTGGTGCGTGAATACGAACGGATCGTGGTATTCCGTCTGGGACGTCTTATCGGAGAAAAGGGGCCCGGTCTGATTCTGGTGATACCGCTCATTGACCGGACCATAAAGATCTCCATGCGCGTGGTGACCATGGATGTGCCTTCACAGGAGGTAATCACCCGGGATAACGTCACTACCAGTGTCAATGCGGTGGTCTATTACCGGGTCGTCGATCCGAATCGCGCCATCGTCAATGTTGAGGACTTTCGCTTTGCCACCGCCCAGCTGGCCCAGACTACACTGCGCAGCGTTACCGGGCAGGCGGAGCTCGATGAGCTGCTGTCCGAAAGGGATAAACTGAACCAGTTGATCCAAAAGATATTGGATGAGGCCACTGATCCCTGGGGCATCAAGGTGACGGCCGTGGAGATCAAGGATGTGGGCATACCCGAGATTCTCCAGAAAGCCATTTCGCGGCAGGCCACNNATTCCTGAAGTGGTCAGCCAGCCGGGCTCCATTATCGCCTTTCCGCTGCCGGTGGAGCTGCGGCATGTTTTGCCGGGCCTCAAGGATACACCCGAAGAAAAAGAGTAAGAACTATTGTGTTCAAGCCCAGGCCGTCTCTGCGGAGACGGCTATATTTTGAAAGGGGGTAAAGAATTGCTCCCTTTCCAAACTGCATTTATTGTCAATCCCGGGGCCGGAGGGGGGCGGGCGGAGCGGATCTGGCGCAGCCTGGAACCCCTTCTGCGCAGTGCAGGGCAGCCCTGCCGGGCTTACTGCACCACCCGGCCCGGAGACGCCGGCACCATTGCTGAAAAAGTGCGCTCCAAAGGCGCCGAGCTCATCGTCGCCGTGGGCGGCGACGGCACCCTGCTGGAAGTGGTCAACGGTCTGGATCTGAAGAAAAATATTTTGGGGATCATCCCCGCCGGCACTGGTAACGGCTTTCGCCGTTCTCTGGGTATCCCCGGAAATTGCCGCAAGGCGCTGCTGGCCATGTCTTGCTGGGAACCGCAGCCTATCGATATCGGCATATTCAATGGCATCCGTTATCTAAATATGGCCGGCTTCGGTTTTGATGCGGCAATCGCCCGTTTCGCCAAAGACGGCGGTGGGAGGTTGCCCGGGTACGCCGCCTATGTAAAGGGTTTTTTCAGTGAGTTGCCTGGATTCCGGGGTTTTTCGGTAAGGATCGAAAAAGACGGCGGGTTCATCGAGGAAGCACAAACACTGACGGTTGTCGTAGCAAACGGACGCTACTACGGCGGGAAGCTTTGCATTGCGCCCCATGCCCGCCTTTCAGACGGAGAGCTGAATCTGCTCCTGGTGCGCAGGGTAAATAGCGCATCAACCATATCGCTGGCCGCCCGGGCTTTCATGAAAAAACACCTCGGCCACAGCTCCGTGTACACGGTTCCCTGCCGCGAATTGACCATCAATGCCGCCGATGGGGTCCCCGTACATATTGACGGCGAACTGCTGGGCTCGCTGCCGGCAAAGATCGGCGTTCTTCCGGGCGCCCTGCAGGTTCTGGCTCCGCCCCTGTTTCCGGAGCGGCAGGGAGCTAACCACGCATGAGCGGCAAATCTGCAGCTCCTCCCGGGCAATCAGCCCCAGGATCCCGGCCGGACACTTTTGCTATTTTCACTTGATCTACCCGGACAGGGCATGTATAATAGGTGTGCATCACAAAACGCGCGAGCGTGGCGGAATGGCAGACGCGCTAGGTTCAGGACCTAGTGGGTGTAGGCCCGTGGAGGTTCAAGTCCTCTCGCTCGCACCAAAATTAAAGTCATGAATGAGATTGAACTCGTTCATGACTTTTGNNGGCTCTCCCCGTATTGATGGCCCTCTCCCTGCTGCGCCGCTGTAGAAAAATGGCGAAAAGTATCTGCGCCGGATGGTGCTGTTATTGTATCTGTGGTAAAATTAATAGGTTTTTAGAAGGGAAGAGGCTGATACAATGACAAGAATAATCAATATCGCCGTGATCGCCCATGTCGATGCAGGCAAATCCACACTGGTGGATGCTTTTCTTTCCCAAAGCGGCGTTTTTCGGGAAAACGAGCAGGTCGTGGATTGTGTGATGGACTCCAATGACCTGGAAAGGGAGCGGGGCATCACCATCTATTCCAAGAATTGCTCCGTCATGCACGGAGATTACAAGATCAATATTGTTGACACACCCGGGCATGCCGATTTTTCTTCAGAAGTGGAGCGCATCATCAAGACCGTTGATACGGTTATCCTTCTGGTGGATTCTGCGGAAGGGCCCATGCCGCAGACACGTTTTGTGCTGCAAAAAGCACTGGAGCAGGGCCTGGTGCCGATCCTGCTGATCAACAAGATCGACAAAAAGGATGCGCGTATAGAAGAGGTGGTGGACGAGGTCTACGAGCTGTTCATGGATCTGGGTGCTTCGGATGAGCAGCTGGATTTCCAGATCATGTACGGCATTGCCAGGCAGGGTGTGGTGGTGCGTGATCCGGCAGAGGCAAAAGATATCATTATCGAAGCGGGCCCCGGAAAAATAAAGAAAAGCGCTTCGGGGCAGGGCGCCCTGAGCATTGCGCCTCTCTTTGACACCATTATAGAACAGGTGGGGGGATATCCCGATCGTTCGAGCGAGCCGCTTCAGTTTCAAATATCATCCCTGGGATATGATGACTATATCGGCCGCCTGGGCATCGGCCGCATTGACAGCGGGGTGATCCGTGGCGGGCAGAGTGTGGCGGTGGTAGGCCCCGACGGGAAAAACCGGCCCCACAAGGTCAGCCAGGTCTTTGTTTACAAGGGACTGAAAAGATCGGCGGAGCGCGAGGTTTGCTGCGGTGATATCTGTGTGATCTCCGGCATCAGTGATATTACCATCGGCGATACCATCTGCGACGAAGAGCATCCGGTGCAGCTGCCTTCCATCAGGATCGAGGAGCCCACCGTGAGCATGAACTTTATCGTGAACACATCTCCCTTTGCCGGCAGGGAGGGCAAACAGGTCACCACCAGGCAGATCCGGGAACGCCTGAAAAAGGAACTCGAGGTGAACGTGGGCCTGCATGTTGAACCCACGGATTCCACCGATGCTTTCAAGGTTTCCGGCCGGGGGGAGCTTCACCTTTCAATTCTCATCGAAAACATGCGTAGAGAAGGCTTTGAACTATCGGTTTCCAAACCGGAGGTGATTTTCAAGAAAGATGACCGCGGTCACAGGATGGAGCCGGTGGAGGAAGTGATCATCGAGGTGCCCGACAAATACGCCGGTGCTGTCATTTCCGAACTCAACCTTCGCAAGGGAGCCATGTCAAGCATGGATGGAAAGAACGGACGCACCAGGCTGATCTACACGGCACCCACGCGCGGCCTTCTGGGTTTCAGGAGTATGTTCATCAATCAGACGCGGGGCGAAGGCACCATGGTGCGCCGGTTCCACGCTTACGAGGAGTACAGGGGCGAGATCAGTGAAAGAGTGAACGGTGTGATCATCGCCCAGGAGGAAGGGCTGACCACGGCCTATGCCCTGGACAATATCGGCGAGCGGGCGGAGATGTTTGTCCCGCCGGGCACGCATGTGTACGAGGGCATGATCGTGGGGCTGAACAGCCGCCGCGAGGATATGGTGGTGAACCCCTGCAAGGCAAAGAAGGCCAGCAATATGCGCGCCGCCGGCAGCGACGAGGCCATCAGGCTCTCCCCGCACCGGACATTTTCCCTGGAGGAAGCGCTGGAATTCATAAACGGCGATGAACTGGTAGAGATAACGCCCCGGAATATCAGGCTCCGCAAGAAATTGCTTACCGCCCTCGAACGCAAACGATCCGGATACTCCCCTGCCGGGGACAATTAGAAACCAGAACTCCATATTGCACCAGTCGATATTATTTGCTGGCAGGTAACGAAGGGCAATTGGCGAATAATTCTTTGTAGTCAGGTGTAAGGATCAAAGTTTTATTAAAAAATAGAAATGAGACAGCTGATCTTGTCAGTTGTAATACAGCGCTCCCCGNNGAGCTGCTCAGGCGGTACAATGAACTGTACCAAAAAACCGTCACCCTCGAGGATGTTGAACATTATGATTTGACCCGTTCCATCGGTGAGGAAGGCCGCGGGATATTTCTTCAAGCAGGCTTTTTTGACTGCCTCGAACCCTTCCCGCACGCGCTGGAAGTGATCCGCAAGTTAAGGAATGACGGTCATGATGTGGTTATCGTCACCAACGCTCTGGGGAACCCCGCGGTGGCGTCGGATAAATGCCTGTGGTTACGTGAGCATCTGCCCGAAATGTACCCCCATGACATATTTATAGCTTCCCGAAAAGAAATCATAAAGGCAGACCTGATCTTTGAAGATTCTCCCGCAGTCCTGAACAGTTACCCCGGTATCAGGGTGGTAATGGACAGACCCTACAACCGGGAAGTGGAGGGGCACCGTGTTTGCAACAACAACTGGCTCGATTTCTACAGACTTGTAGGCATGCTGGCAAAAGGGTGAAGGCCAGGGGGTGGAAGAANNCATACAGATACCCGCCGCGCCTATATCAACATTACACCGCAGGTAGAAGCTGCCCTTGCCGAAAGTGGTATCCGCGAAGGGCTCTGCCTGGTGAACGCCATGCACATAACCGCAAGCGTCTTTATAAATGACGATGAGAGCGGACTGCACCGGGATTTCGAGCGCTGGCTGGAGAAGCTGGCTCCGGAAAAACCCCATGATCAGTACGCGCACAATACTTACGAAGACAATGCCGATGCACATCTGAAACGTTCCGTCATGGGACGCGAGGCGGTCATCGCCGTCACCGGGGGCAAGCTCGACTTCGGGACATGGGAGCAGATCTTCTACGGCGAGTTTGACGGCCTGCGCGACAAAAGGGTCCTGGTGAAGATCATCGGGGAGTAGCAGGCCCGCCGCATCAGGGAAAACTGTTCGAAGGCCAGGGCCGCAATGGGAAGGTTTTAATAGGGCACCCAGCTTTTCAGGTTGGGCGCTGTATCATCTTTTTATTGCAGCCGGCCCTGCTGCCTGCTAATTTTCGTTGATGAAAACTAGGCCATCATCGCTGATTGTAACTTTGTAGTCCTCCATCGGACCAGGTCCAATGGTGGCTCCCTTTCTTTCAAAACCCCGCACACCTGTTAACCGCCGCGGGATCTTGAAAGGTTCACTTACCCATAAAAAATTTCATGGATACCGGCATCTCCATGCCGTA
>MTKW01014065.1_pt1 | contig 12953 bp, 12 predicted proteins | sample 1042761 | NCBI WGS metagenome assembly MTKW01 (sample SAMN06205366, study PRJNA360243) | anaerobic digester metagenome | biome: Wastewater treatment plant; feature: Anaerobic digester sludge; material: sludge; isolation source: anaerobic digester fed with sludge from wastewater treatment plant ...
CCAAGCTCAGCAACCTTGTGTTTCATAATAAACTCCGCCATCGGACTGCGGCAAATGTTACCCAAACAAACAAATAGTATTCTTTTTATCTTATTCTGTTCCAAGATTATATGAAGTATGAATAATGGTTGGTTTACTCCATAGTTTACTTATTATTCTTTCCAAGTTTCCTCAACGATGCAAGAGTATTCACTGACAAATCCAAGATAGATACCTGTGTCTTATCGTGGTTTTTCAACTTGAAATGGAGTAAGTGATTTGAGAAGTAATCAAACATTGCTGCCCTGATTTCTTCATTCATTCCCAAGTCAAAGAAGAAATGTTCAAGCCCTTCCCTATATTCTTCCTGCTTCTGTTCCCTTGTCGTTGAGGACTGATTGTGGAATAGCCACCTGTCAGGGTTGGAGGCACAGATATCTTGGAAGAACCGCTTGAACTGCTTGTTTTCAACGGCGATTTCCATACGCTGTATCTTTTCCTCCATTCCATTCCAAGCACGTGTCAGCACTTCCTTGTCCTTGCGTGATTGGGCAAGTTCTCGTGCCTTGTCATATACTTTCAACGTACAATTGTTCCCTGCTTCATACTTCGCTGAATGGATATACAGAGACGGGCGGGGTGCTTTCTTTATGCGGCTCCGCTGATAGTATTCCCAATAGCCGTCAAGGATTTCTTCAGGGTTTTTGACTCTCTTCCATAGTAAAACCATATCAAATACTTCGGGTTTCCCTACGGCGTATTGTATTCTGCTGATAACGCTTGCTTCCGTGTCGCAGGCAATTTCTATGGAAGTGACATTGTTGAACACTAACCCCAATTGACTGAACGCATAGAACGGATATGAGAAGTAGTTGTACTTGGCTATGCCCTTGTTTTTCCCTTCATAGACATAGTTCGCCGTTTCGTACAAAGATTTCGTTGCAAACGAGAAAAAGCACTTACTTCCATACTTCTTGGACTTGTTAAAAGTGAATGTTCCCAACTGCACAGGTGGTTTATCATCAAGGTACATTTCTGCAGTGATATCCTTATCATTCACCACTTCGTCACTTTCAAAAGTCAAATAGAACCCGTCATAATCAATCACGCTGTGAGGGGTACTATGATAAGCATTATACAGGTTGTCATAAAAGTTTTCGGGTTGCAACAAGCAAATCCGAACCTTGTCTATGTTGAAAATCGTCTTCATTCCAATGCACAAACTCTAAACTATAGAGGGAATAGCGGCTCAACGGGGCTTTGCCCCTCGCCGCCGCAGGGCTTCCCCACGCCCCCTGCAAAGATACACTTTTGCGACAGCATTTCCCTATTTGTTAATAGAAATCTTGTTCTGTGTCAATTCCCATTGGCGGGGCAAATATGACAAGCATATCTGAACACACCTTTATGAACCCTGTTTGCAGATTGATAGATTTATATCCAAAAAATAAATATATCAAATCTACCTTTCTTTCCAATCTTTTTTCGCTTACCAAACTATTTATTGGTAAATGTTTGAATATGCTGAACGGATTTGAAAGACAGACAGAACATCTTTCTGACTATGAGAGATGTGAACTGCTACCAATTATGGTAAAATGCCTTGCACGCAAGAAAGGAAAAGAGAATGCGGTTAAGAATGCTACTATGTGTAGCAGATTGGAGGAACGTGGGTACAAGGTGGGAGAAGCCCGCATTCGTAAGATTATAAACTATATCAGAATAAAGAACCTTGTACCCTGCCTAATGGCAACCTCCGAAGGATACTATATTTCTGATAGCGAGACGGAAATACGTGATTATATTTCTTCCTTGCAGGGACGAGAAGAAGCCATTCGTGCCGTTAGACGTGCGTTGGAAGAACAACTTGAACAACTGCTTAAAGGAAATGTTTAAGTTTTCGGAGCGTGCCGATAGCAGTCCCTGTTAGTTGTTGAACGTTTCGTAGCGAAATCCCCTTCCTTAACAGGGATAGTTCCTTGGAGTATTGTTCCCTGTATTCCTGTTCGGACTTCCTGTACGTTGAAGGACGTCCAAGTTTCAGGGACTTGTCTTCCTTGCGTCTTTGTAGATAGGCAGAGTAGCCCATTTGCATTCTCGTACGGATTTGCTGCCTTTCAAGTTGGCTGATTTCAAGCGTTATCGTCAGTATGAGAGACGTGACAGGAGATATCTTGCCATTATCGTCAAGCGTGGACAGATTGTAGTTGGCAAGATACAGGTTTACCCCATTGTCGGCAAGCGTGCGGATTATCTGTACGCCTGTAATCAAGTCACGGGAAACACGGCTGATTTCCGTTGCACAGCAAAAGTCAATCTTGCTTTCCTTGACGTAGGCAATCAAGTCCAAGATTTCCTGCCTTTCCTCAATAGGGGCGGCTCCACTGACATAACCACCAAAAACTTTGACGATTTCCCAATCACGTTTCTTGCAGATTTCCGTCAGCGTGTCAATCTGATATTGATAATCCTGCAAGCCCTTTTCCTTTTCCGTGGAGCAGCGGCATAGAAGCACACAACGTTTCATATCTGCTTAAATGTTATATGTTTCACGTACACGTTTCTCATAGTCAGGGCAGTATTCCACCAACCTGTCAACACATTCCACAAGCCCGTCCAAGTAAATCCCGTCCTGTTCCACCTTCGTTGAGCCGTCAGGGTTGAGGACACGGACGGAAAACAAGTCCCAACCTTCGTCATACAGAACCTCAACCTTGCCTGTATGATTGAAGCCCTGAACGTTGAAGCGAAGCCCGTTTTCTACAGGAACGGGATTATGAAAGCCCCAAGACAGGACAATCGCAAGATAATGCTTGAAGATAGACAGAATGTATGTAGCCATTCCCATATTGTTGAAGTTTGTGGGGAGGGGTTGCCCCCCCCCTGTTTGACTAATAAACCTTAATGAGCGTTTCAAGCGAGAAACAACGGAAGTTCTGACGTTCCAAGTCATAGTATGTCACGTTGCCGAATTGGGCATTGTGCCGCCCTGTGTTCTGTATTTTTGGTGCAACAAGAGAGCCATACAGACAGCCAATGGCATGACGGATTTCCTTCTTGGACTTGGAGTAGAAATCAAACTCCACGATTTCACCTTTGGACATGCGTTTCTTCAATTCCGCCACCATTGCAAGTTTTGCCCCAAGGAGGACAGGGCTGATTTGCCCGTTGGACTTGGCGAGCATAAAAGAAGCCCGTTCAATATCCTTGTTGTTCGCTACGATAATGTTTGCTGCGGTTTTCATATCAAAGTGTATTAAATGGTTGATAATCTGTTTTCGTTTGCTGTATTTCTGTTTGCCGATACAAATATAGTTCATTTTTTCTGAACTTCAAAACGAATTGTACATTTTTTATGGATTTTTTTCACTTTTTTTGAACTTTTTTGGGATAATCCGCCATAAAAGTTTATCTTTGGTGAATTAAAGTTCATTTTATGGAAACTTATTTTGCTAAAAACGCCGATATCCTACTGAAAGAGAGACACTTGACACAGCAGGATTTCTGTAAGAAGTTGGGGAAGAGTAAGTCCAATTGGGAGAACGTCGTGAAAACCAAGAACCTTGAAATGCTTTCACAGATTGCCAAAATCCTTGATATGAAAGTTGAGGACGTGATTGGTTTGAATAGGCAAAAGTTCATTATCAATGGATTTGTGAAAGTTGCCGATACTACATACGAAGTACAAAACAAGGAGGACGTAGAGAACCTGCTGAAGAGGATTAATGACATGGAAGTTGGTTATGCTTCCATATCCAAATAAGATTGTTTATCTTTGATAGTTTAATTGCCAATATCCAACTATATGCCTACACTTTATTGGATAGGAAAAGATAAGGTTGTGAACCACCACCAAGAAGTCCCGTACAGGGTGTTGGAGCACAAGTATGGTTTCCGTGAAGGGAAGCAAACTGCCGAAGACACGGGAAGCGGGAATATGATAATACACGGGGACAACCTTGAGGCATTGAAATCCCTATTGCCAAAGTATCAAGGGAAAATCAATTGCATTTATATTGATGTTCCATATAATACAGGGAATGAGAAATGGGTTTACAACGATAATGTGAACGAACCTCACATTAAGAAATGGTTGGGAGAGGTTGTGGGAACGGAAGGAGAAGATTTGTCCCGCCACGATAAATGGCTTTGTATGATGTATCCCCGCCTTGTTCTTCTGCAAAAATTGTTGTCTGATAGCGGATTTATCTTTATTTCAATAGACGATAACGAACAAGCGAACTTAAAACTGATTTGTGATGAGGTATTTGGAAATCAAAACTTTATTTTCCAAATAACTTGGCGTAGAACAGACAATCAACCGAATATAGGCAAAATTGCAAAGGTTGCTGAATATATCTTGGTCTATGCTAAAGACGTTCGGAATTGCCAATTAGGAAGATTGCCTTTAACGGAAAAAGCCAAAGCCGAGTATAGGTACTCCGACGCAAAAGGTGCTTTCAGGCGTGGGATTTTATTGGATAAGACAAGGGGACGTTTCACATACCCTGTTGTAACGAAAGGTGGGAATGTTCTGACGGGTCCCTGGATGGTTACAGAGGAGAAACTTAAAGAGTTAGATAGAGATAATCTTGTATATTGGACTTCAGGTGGAGACGAACAACCATATAGTAAGATTTATTTAGATGATACAAAGGGGCAAATACCAAATAATTTTTGGAATATTGAGTTCGGGACAAATCAAAGAGCAAGTTTAGAACTTGAGAATATGTTTGGGAAACGTGTGTTTGATTTTCCCAAGCCAACACTTCTGATAGAGAATATCATACAATTAGGAAGCAGGAAAGACGGAATAATACTGGATAGTTTTGCGGGAAGTGGCACAACAGCACACGCAGTGCTGAACTTAAATAAAAAGGACAAAGCCAACAGAAAGTTCATTCTTGTAGAAATGTTGGATTATGCTGAAGATATTACTGCCGAACGTGTACGCAGAGCAATCCAAGGATATGGTGAAGGGAACAAGTCAGTTGAGGGGACGGGGGGAGCATTTGACTTCTATGAATTAGGCGAGCCGCTATTCTTTGAGAATGGATATCTTAACGAAGAGGTGGGTGAAGACAAAATCAGGGAGTATATTTTCTTCTCCGATACGCAGCAGCCATTACAGGAGAGGACACCTGATAACAAATACTACTTGGGCAACGCTTTTGAGACGGCGTATTACTTCTACTATGAACGTGACGCTACGACAATCCTCAACCACGAAACGTTGAGGCAAATAGTCACCCAGCGTGCGGAGCAGTATATCATTTACGCTGACATTTGCACCCTTACGGAAGACGAAATGAGCCGTTTAAGTGTTGTCTTTAAGAAAATCCCTCGTGACATTAAACGCTTTTAGGGTATGGAACTGAAGAACTACCAACAGGAAGTCCTATCGGACTTGTCCAACTACATAGAAATTGTCAAGGAATGCAATAATCTTGGTGTGGCATATCGTACCTATTGGGAACGAAGAGGCGTTTCAATAAACACCTCTGGGGAAGGATATCTTCACCCATACGACAATAGCGTGAAAGGTGTGCCCAAAGTGACTATCAAAGTCCCTACTGCTGGAGGAAAGACGTACATTGCCTGCAACGCCCTTAAAAGGATATTTGACGGATTACCGAGTGGAAAACCCCAAGTGGTTGCGTGGTTTGTCCCGTCCGACACAATTCTCAAGCAGACGTATGAGAAGTTGAGCAACCCCAATCACCCGTACAGGCAGCGTATTGATAGTTTGTTCAACGGAGCCGTCCGTATCGTGGACAAGGAAACCGCTTTATTTGGCACAGGTATTAGCCCCACGGAGATACGTGAGCAATTGACGATTTTCGTGTTGAGTGTGCAGTCATTTGCTTCCAAGACGAAAGAAGGGCGGCGTGTGTACAGGGAGAACGAGAACCTGACAGAATACACTGCCTTGTACGATAGTTTGACAAAGCGGGTGGACGGAGCCGATGATACGGCGTTTATCCAAGTTCTGTCTTATCTGAACCCTGTCGTTATCATAGACGAAAGCCATAACTTTGAAGCCCCATTGCGGGTTGAGGTGCAGAATGACATAAATCCCCGCTTCATACTTGAACTAACGGCTACGCCACGGAAAAAGAGCAATATCATTAGTTTCGTGGACGCTATCAAGTTGAAGGAGGCGAATATGGTGAAACTGCCTGTAATCGTTTATAACCACCGCACCACGAATGATGTTCTAACAAATGCTATCAACTTGCAGCGAAGTTTGGAGCAGAAAGCCGTTGAGCAGGAAAAGAGCGGCGGGCAGTATATCCGCCCAATAGTCCTTTTCCAAGCACAGCCCAAGACGGACAACGATAGTGAGACGTTTGACAAGATTAAGGCGAAACTAATCCAAATCGGAATACCCGAAGAACAGATTAAAATCAAAACGGCACAGAAGGACGAAATCAAACGGACTGACTTAATGAGCCGTGATTGCCCTATTCGTTATATCATTACTATCAATGCCCTAAAAGAAGGGTGGGATTGCCCGTTTGCTTATATTCTTGCGTCATTGGCGAACAAAACTTCAAGGGTGGACGTTGAGCAGATTTTGGGACGTGTCCTGCGTCTGCCATACACTACCAAACACAAAAGCAACTTGTTGAACCTGTCTTACGTTTTCACGTCTTCGGACAACTTCAATGATACTATTCAGACGATTATTAGCGGGTTAAACAAGGCGGGGTATAGCAAGCGTGATTTCAAGGTATCGGAACCTGAAACCTCAACGGAAGAGCCACAGGAAATGGAAGAAATGGGGGGCTTGTTCGGCAATTATAATGACGGCTATAATGCAACAGGCGAAGACAGCGGAGGCGGTATGCTTGAAGAGCCGTCTGTGCTGTATGGGGAAACCGATAATGACGATATTGGAGTGGACGTTGAGGCAGTAAAGGAAGGCATATCCGATATAAGCCAGTCAGATACGGCTGCTATGGAGAAGACGGCTAATGAAGTCAGCAAGCAGTATGATGCTGAAATGGAGGAAGCGAAGAAAGACAATGACAATATTCCCAATGATTTGAAAGATATGCAAAAGTATTATTCCCTGAACAAGGTTTTCAAGGAGCAAGCGGAAGGCATAGTGCTGCCTATGTTCGTTAAAAAAATCACTACTTCTAACATTTTTGACGCAAACGGAGAAAGCAACGTTCCTGTTACCAAGAAAATGCTTGCGGAGGGATTTGAATTGAGCAAGGCGGATAGGAACATATCTTTTGCAAGTCCTACCGCTCAAGCACAAATGATTGACTTGTCTAAAACAGACGAATATACCCCCAAGGCATTTAATCTGAAAGAAGCAGATTTGAAGGAGTTTAGAAAATACTTCAATTCATTGCCCAAGGAAGGGAAGCAGCGTCAATTGGCGGCTAATCTTGCAAGAGCAATGCATTATGACGAAATCCCCGAAAAAGATATCAAAGAGTTTATCTTCAACGTGATAAAAGGTTTTGACAGCGAGCAATTAAGCGAATTGAATGACAATATTTTGGAAACTCAAGGCAGAATTAAGGAACATATCAACGCACTACTTGTTGAGTACCAAGAGAAACGCTTCAAAAATCTGCTTGACTTGAGCGTAATAACCTGTGAGCCGATTTATTCTTTCCCAAACCGCATCACTTACAGGAAACCTGCAATCGGATTGTCAAAGGGATTGTATGAGGAAGAAGACGGCGATATCAACAACTTTGAGTACGGCGTTATCAAAGAGGTTTCAAACTTGGATAATGTGGTGTTTTGGCATAGGAACCCCGACAGGGCAAACGGATTTGGAATAAACGGCTTTGTCAATCATTACCCTGACTTTATTGTGCTGTTGAAGAGTGGACGTATTGTTTTGCTTGAAACCAAGGGTGGCGACAGAGATAATTCTGATAGCCGTAGGAAGTTGGAACTGGGTACGTTATGGGCAAACAGGGCGGGTGACAAATACCGCTACTATATGGTATTCAGCACACCGAAGTTGGACGGAGCCATTACTACTCAACAATTGCTTGAGAAGTTGAAGAACCTGTAATGCGTCATAGCAAAATCATATACTATCCGTCCCTGTCGGTTGAGGACAATGCCAAGAAAAATGGCGTGTCCGTTGCTGCTGTCAGGTATTATATCAAAGCGAACCATATTGACAGGCGAGCAGAAGAGAAAGCAAGGATTATAGCCGATTGCAGGAAGTATCTGTCTTTTCACCCACGTGCTTCCAAGAGCAAAGTTGCGAAAGAAACCAAGTACGGACTTTCCACTATACGGAAGTATTGGGAATATATCAGCACGGATAAACCTTTCATGGATTTTGATAGAGAAAAAGCCAATTTGCGACAATCTAATATCAAAGCCCCTGACAAGGTTGCGGCGAATAAGTACGAACTTTGGAGTGACATTCTGAAGGAAATCCCCGATATGTTCAGAGTGGCGGAAACGGAAGACATAAGGGGGTTACGGAAGTTCTTCAGGGAGAAGCCCGAAATGCCAATGCTGTTTATAGGAAGCGGCGGACAGCAGGGTTGCTTACCTGCTATGCTTTATAGTATGAATGGCGGCATCGGCAAGGGCATTACCCCGTACACGTTCCCGTCTGTATCTGACACAGCCCTGAAGCATTCCCGTGTCCTGCTAATGAGCAAGGGCGGGAGGAATGACGATATCGTGTATGCTTCCCGCAGAGCCGTAGAAATAAACCCCGCAGATACGGCGTGCCTGACGTTCCACGCAAGCGAAGAGAACAGAATGATAAAGGTGCTTTCAGGCACAGAAGCGAAGATTTTCCTGTTCAATCACCCCGAACTGAAGGACGGATTTACTTCTGTTCGTGGTAAGTTCTACAAACTTGGATTGCTTTACAGGGCATTTACAGGCGAGCAGGAAATCTTGTCCAAACTGAAGGTGGAATTGGAACCCGACAAGTGTTTCACTTACCGACTAAACAGGACAGGTATAGATTTGCCTAATTTTAAGCAAATCAACCATTTCCTTGTCTTGTATGGGAGTTATGCTGAACCCGTGGCGGTGGATTTTGAAAGCGTAATGACAGAAACAGGGTTAGCGTCCGTCCAAGTGTGCGATTATAGGAACTTTTGTCACGGGCGTTTTATCTTCGCCTCCAACCATACAAGAAATCCCAAGGAGCCAAGAGAGCAGAGTGACGCTGCAATGGTTATGCTGATTACACCACGAGAGAGGAAGATAGCGGCTGATATGTTGAGAGACGTTATCCCTGCCCAAATGCCCGTTATCCTTGTGGAGACAGAACATAACAGCCCGCTTGCAACGCTTGACTTGGAGGTGAAAACCAATGTTCTGATTGGTGAAATCGGTGAGAAAGCGTATGGCATAAACCCGTATTCCCCGCAGAATTACTCTGACATTGACAAACGTGTGCCGATAAATAATATCAAGTTCACGGCGGATTTCAACGTATGGGGCAATCTGACATACAAGGAACCTGACAAGAGCCACGAAATAGCCCTAAAAAAGCAGATAGAAGATTATATTCGACAGGAACACGAAAACACGGAACGGCTTGAGCAATCAACCCTGCCTCAACAACGGATAAGTAAAGCGGATATATTGAAGGAAGAGAAATACAACGCCTCAACCTGCCTGTGTTATGCTTTCAGAAAGAAGGAGGATTTGCACAAGGCGGCGTATATCCCGTTTGGCAATATGAACGGCGGTTTCCCGTACAAGATACAGGGCGTTAAGTTCAATCAATCTGAAGGGGCGTACATAAGCGGAATGTTCTCCAATAACACGCCTGAACACATTGCCGTTCAACAGGAATTGGCTGTTGCTAAAAGCGGAATGGACGCAAAGAAGGATATCCGCCACAAGTATCAGAGCATTGCCCGTCCTGATTGGTATGATTTCAACGTGGAATATATGCTTTTCTGTGTATGGACGAAGTGCAAGGCGAACAAGAAGTTCAGGGAATTGCTGCTATCCGTCCCACGGGAGGCGATAATTGTTGAGGACACTTCATTTCAGCCACGGAAGAAGAATGATACGTCTGCCTTTTGGGGGTGCAGAAATGCCGATATAAAGACGTTTAATGATTTAGTGGAGGATTACGTTAACCTGACGAACAAAGACAAGAATAAGACGGAAAAAGCAAGGATTATACAGGAGTATCGGAATAACTTCTGCAATTATGGCGTATTTCGTGGCACAAACGCTATGGGCAAAATCCTAATGCTGTGCAAACAATGCCTCCACGAAGGCACCGAACCTGACATTGATTATGAACTGCTGAAGAGCAAGGAAATCTACCTAATGGGAAAGCGTTTGGATTTTGATAGGTAATACGCCAAAATACAATTATATCTAAAAGACATAGATTGGAACAATAGATAATCATTTCCTACGGATTAAAGTGTCACAAAACAGGGGTGATACAGAAATGGCTCCACGGATATACCACGGAGCCATTATTCTTACAGCATTATATCCTCAATAGTCGTAGTCCCGCTATCGTCTTTGCGGGGTATCTGTTCCCAATAAGTTTTGACACCCTGTGCAATATGTGTGCGATGAGTGAAACTTTTGCTTTTTCCTTTCAAGGATTGGGATATCTTCTGCTTTGTTTCAGGGCTAACTTCCCTGTTCTGTCTTTTGTACTGCTTGTCTGTTGTAATCATAGATAACTATTTTTATTATAAATAGTTTTACAAAGCAAAAAAGACAAGGAAAGGAAGGTAGGTTGGCTTTGAAAAGTTGAAAAATTGGGTAAAATTATCACGCCTAACAATGGGGGCTATTATGCCTATTAGGGGTAGGGGTAATAAACGAGGGAGGTTACATTGAAACCTACCACAAAAACTCGGAGGGAGGGAGGAAATTAACCCGTCCGACAATTCGTATGCCTGAAAAACGGGGTTTTTGACAGAGAATTAGTCAACAAAATCGTGCGTTTTTTTGTGCATTTTTTAGCCGCCTCTCTATGCTATGTAATATATTGTGTAACGGGCAGTTACAATGTTATTAGGATTATCCATAAGAGACGGGCAAATCACGAGGTTTTTCCCCGTTATAGCACCCCTATTATTTGAGGGGACTTTTATGGTAGAAAACACGCTATTTTTCAGCATTATTCCCCTGTAAATAAGCGATTTTTGCCGCTAAATCGTCACCGAACTTCTCTGTCAACTCCTTCTCCAAATCTTCCATTTGCTTCTTAACTAATGCCCTGTATCCTTCTTCGCCTCCATACTGCTTGAGCAATTCGGCTTCTTCCGCTTGCTTCTTCTCAAAGTGTTCCTTCAATTTCTCATTGACGGGTTTATGCTTGGCTGCTTCCTTATATTCGGGCTGTCCTGTGAGGTAAGATAGTTCGTTCGCTTGGATAATGTTTTCGTCCTCAAACTCCTTCAGATAAGTTTCAATCTCGGCAGGGTTACGTCCCATATTTTGTGCAATCAACCCTATGGAGACATTGTTGTGATACAGGTTGGAAGCATAGGAATGGCGTGCGGAATAGAACGTGATACCTTTAATGCCTAATTTTTCCCCGACACGCTTTATGTTGTTGTTCACCAAGTAAGTAGCATACGACATTCTACCAAACTTCTTACTTGGAGTATCGTCTATAGCAGCATATATGGGAAAAACGTAGGTTTCGTCTTGTTGTTCTTCTGTCAGCCCTTTCAAATCATTTGTGAATGGCAAAAGGAATGGAAGTAGTACACTCACCTCAACGATAATGCGAACAGGGTGATTGGTTTTAGCACGGGCTACTTCAATCTTGTAGTAATCTGTAACCTGCTTATGTTCCTGCGCATATTCCAATCCGTGCAGGGCGGTATCTGATAGGAACTTCTTTTTGTCAACCACTTCAAAGTCCTGCATATCCTTCCACTTCAAATTAGCCATATCCACCAAAGCCAATCCTTGCATATAGTATGAACACAGGAAGAGGCATAAGGACAATTGTTCTGCGTCTATGGGGGTTAATTTCGTTGCCCCCCTGCGTTGGAACTTCTTATTCCAATAGTGTTTCTTGGTGATTTCCAAATCTGCCTTTCCGTCCCCTTTTAAGCCGTAAGTGTCAAAATAATACTTGTGTAGTTTTGCGATTTCAGGCAGGGACAGGGCTCGTTTCTTTGTCCTTGTGTCAAGTTTGCGGAAATGGGTATATCCTTCAAGTGGCGACTGCTTGATATAATCTTTGCTGACGGCATAGTTGAATGCCGCTTTCAGGCAGTCAAAGAACTTCTTTATACTTGTATCCTTGTATTTTGTACGCAGGTGTGCTTCAAAATCCCTAATCCAAATGCTGTTAACGTCAATCAATTCCACGTCTTCATTTTCCGTATATCGTTTAATGACATTGAGCAACGTGGTGTATCCCGAAGCGGTATTGTATTGTTCCGCTTTATCCTTAAAGAATGTGACACGTTCCTCAAACAAGCCATAGAGCGTCTGATATACAGGAACCGAACGTGTCAGGGCTTTTAGAATGGAGGACGCTGAATACTGAACTCCTGATTTTTCAAGCGTAAGAACCACGTCTTCAGCATTCTTCTTCTCCCTGCGAATGAGCGTGTTGATACCAACTGAATTGGGGTGTGTACTACGGACTTCGCACTTCTTATCATTCCAATCCTTTTCGGCACAAGATACACCTAATCCCTTGTACTTCCGTTGTTTGTTGTATGAGACACGGAGCATAATGGGGTGTTCACCATTTGCCAACTCCTTGGAGGTGTATAGAACAATAGATATGGACGGCAGTGTTTTCTTCACGAAACAAATAGATTTAGTTTACCCTATGGTTTACATTTAAATGCCAAAAATCCCTACTTTGGTTTACATTTACAAAGATAGGGATTTTTATAAAATACTGATATAGATTAAACTAAATAAATACTATATTTTTTCTATTAGTTTCCAAGGCAAACAAACAATATCCTGTAATCTTTCTTATCCATTTTTAATTATTTAACACGCCA
>MTKW01003496.1_pt1 | contig 12952 bp, 12 predicted proteins | sample 1042761 | NCBI WGS metagenome assembly MTKW01 (sample SAMN06205366, study PRJNA360243) | anaerobic digester metagenome | biome: Wastewater treatment plant; feature: Anaerobic digester sludge; material: sludge; isolation source: anaerobic digester fed with sludge from wastewater treatment plant ...
GTTGCAGGTTACCTGTACACAATAGGGCTTTGGCATGGGCTGTCGGATTTTTCACCGGGGAGTGTCTTTTTGGGATTGGGGTTCTTGGGGCTTCTGACGGCGTACGGAGTTGAGGGCAGGGCTTTGTCCGCCATCGCGGAGTCTTCTTTGGGGGCTGCGGACAAGAGACTGTTTTTTTCCGTGGTTGTGGGGGCTATGGCGAGCTATTGGCTGAACATCAAGGCCGGTCTAGGCGCGGTTGTGGCGGCAGGCCTGGTTTCGGTTTTGGCGGCGCTGGTTTTTCCCTCCTTCTCGGCGGCTATGACGTGCGGAGCTTTCGTGGGCATGGCATCCCCGGTGGTTTTGCCAGGCCCCCTTTATTTTTTCCTTGCTTCGACTTTTTCAGGTCTTCTGTACATTCTGGCCAAGGATGTCATGAACGGTTTCGGTGGCAAGCTTGGGGCTATGGCGGCCGCTGGGTGCACAGCAGCTGCGCTTTTGTTGGGGAGTGAGCTGCCCCGGGCGTCTGTTTTGGACTGGTCCGTGGGCAAATATGCGGTTTTGGTGACGCTCATCTCCGCAGCTTTGTCGTATGGGGTGAGCGTGAACTTGGGCCATGGCGCTGTTATGGGGAGCGGGATCGTAAGCGTGGTTGGAGGTCTTTTGCTACCAGCTCTCTGGCCGTCTTTCGGCGCCGTTTTGGCCGGTGCTTGCGCGTGCGGGTCCTACGCGGGCATGTCTTCACGGGAAAGGATGCCCGGGGCCGGGGGGATCATCGTTGCCGGCTGCCTTGCAGGGTTGGTCTTTGTGTTCGGTGCTCCCGCCCTTGTGGGGATAGGGGGGAGGTTGGGGACCACGGCGCTTGGCAGCGTGTTGGCTGTTTGGGGGCTGCCCCGGTTGTACGGTCTCATTACGGGACCCCGGCGAAAAGAAGGCACAGTGGCGGGGAATCCGCTTTGACAGGTGGTACGGTGTGGGAGAAAGTACCCGAGCCCGCGTACAAGTATGTTTTCTTCGACCTTGACGGTACACTGTCAGACTCCGGTTTGGGCATCACAAACTCCGTGGCTTACGCCTTGAAGAAGATGGGTGTAGGGGAGGTGAGACGGTCCTGGCTGTACAAGTTTGTGGGGCCGCCTCTGCTCGAGTCGTTCGAAAAGTTTTGCGGCCTTTCCGAGAAAGATGCGATGCTAGCCGTGAAGCATTACCGGGAGTATTACCGTGAACGTGGCATATTTGAAAACTGCATGTATGAAGGTGTGGGGGAACTGCTTCGCAATCTTTTTGAACAAAAGAGAACCCTTGCCCTAGCTACATCCAAACCCCAAGTGTTTGCTGAGCAGATCCTGGACAGTTACGGTATAAGGAAGTACTTTCACTCGGTGGTTGGAAGCAATCTGGATGGGACAAGGGTTCGCAAAGACGAGATATTAGAGCATGCCCTCGCAAAGTGTGGGGTCTGTGACCTTTCTCGAGCTGTGATGGTAGGGGATCGTGAGTACGATATATTGGGTGCTAAGAGAGCCGGCGTAAGGTCTCTAGGCGTGACCTACGGTTACGGCAGCAAGGGGGAACTTGAACGCGCGGGTGCCGACTACATAGCTGACTCCCTCGAAGATGTGGCGAGAATCCTGGCTGATGCTATTTGATGTTCAGGAACAAAGAGACCAAGTAGTAGATCACGGGAGATATGAATATGGCGGGAAGCAAATTAGCGACCCTCACATGCTTGATTTCACTTAGTCCCAACCCGATGGCGAATATGAGGATGCCGCCGGTCGCGGTGAGCTCCGCTATCATGGGCTCCGTCAGTATCGTTTGAAAGAAACCCGCGCCCAGTGTGAGAGAACCCTGGTACAAAAGCAGTGGGAACATCGAGAAAGCCACCCCTGTCCCCATTGTGGAGGAAAAGGCTAAGGCTGCAAAGGCGTCGAGGGTGGCCTTCACGGCTAAGGTGCTGTAATCACCAGTGAGCCCGTCTTGGATAGATCCCAAGATAGCCATGGGTCCTACACAAAAAAGAAGCGTCGCGGCAACCATTCCCCGGGCAAACCTGTTGTCGGGTTCTCCTTCAATGCCGGGTTCCGTCCTTTTGCCCAAAAGACCGAAGACCAGGTCCTGGGTGTTTTGACCTAGTTTGTTGATGCGCCCCTCAAGCTCGAGGGCCTCTCCCAAAAGCCCGCCGACAAGAATGCTGCCTATGACGTACAGGATGTTGGATGTTCCGAAAGCCATGCTCACACCCATCATCATGGTGGCGAGCCCCAAGCCGTCCATGACAGTCTGTCGCATCCGCTCTGTCAGGCGGTTGCCCAACAAAGTTCCCGTCACGCTACCCGTGATCACAGCTCCTACGTTTATGAAGGTACCTACCATAAGTATCTCTCCTGTCGATCTACACCGCCCCATTGTACATGGAACCAACGTTTCTATCCAGCCTCGTATAAAGCGGGGCGGGTTTTCAAGGAACGGTAAATGTAATAGTATCGGTTTGCACACGTGAATCGAGGGGATAACGTTGAAAAAGATCTACAGTGGCAAAACGAAGGATGTTTTTTTGTGTGAGGACCACACGATCCTGCTTCGTTTCAAAGATGCGGTTACAGGCACGGAAGGTACGGTGGATTCCGGGGGCAACGAAGTGGTTGGGGAGGTTGAAGGAAAGGGTAGCGCTTCCCTGAGTCTCACCCTTCACTTTTTCAGCTTCCTGGAAAAGTCCGGTGTGAGGACCCATTGCATCGGTCGAGGACCCGGGGAGGCTACCATGCGTGTCAGAAGGGCCCGGTCATTTGGGCTTGAGGTCATCTGCAGGGTAAAGGCCTGGGGCAGCTTCCTGCAGCGCTACGGCAAGTTTGTGTCCCAAGGAACACCTCTTCACAACCTGGTGGAGTTCAGCCTCAAGGATGATGACAGGGGCGATCCTTTCGCATCTGAGGACACCTTAACGGAGTTGGGGGTGGCGTCGGCTGATCAGGTCTGTGCCATGAAGAACACCGCAAAAAGGGCAACCTCCCTCATCGGGGCTTACCTGGGCGAAATGGGCTTGGAACTGATAGACATCAAGTATGAGTTCGGGGTGATAGATGGCCAGGTGGTTTTGATCGATGAAGTGTCCGGGGATTCCATGAGGGTTGCTAAGGGAGGCAAAATTCTGGGGCAAAAGGAGCTGGCCCAAGCCGTTTTGGGGTTTCGGGGGGATCAGGCAAGACGCGATCTGATGTAAGATGCGTTTCTTACCAGCAACTCGGGCCCGCTTACTTCCCCGTGGGAAGGTATGACCAGGTCCGCAACCTTCGCGTACTGCTCCAAACCGGTTGCCCAGCTCAAAAGGTCTCGGGCATCCCCTATTAGGGGCACTGGATTCTCCACCGAGTCCCCGGCCACCAGGGTTTTCAGCTTTGGCAGGTAACACACGACGGAGTCCTTCGTGTGTCCCGGTAGATTTGATAGTTCGATTGTTCCAAGGTCCCCGCCCAATTCTACGGTCAACTTTCCATCGAAAGTTATGTGGGGCAAGGTCAGCTTGGAAGCCTTCATGAGATCCGGGTGGGTGGATCGCACCTTCCTGATTTCCTCTTCACCCTTTGTCTCAAGCAACTGTTTCGTCAGGTGGTGACAGATCACTTTGTAGCGGATGCCTGACTCATCAAGGGCGCCTGTGCCCAGACAATGGTCCCAGTCGGAGTGAGTGTAGACTACGAAAACGCACTCTGTTCCCCGGAGCATAGAGCCGATAGTCCCCCTGGCATTTTTCATCGGGGAGTTCAGAAACTCGTCCAGGTGGTGGGGGGAGGAGAAAGTGTCAACAAGCATGGTGGCCTGGGGACCTTTTAACAGAACGCTGCAAATATCGACGCCGAATCCAGTCAGGGGTCTCGCGTAACGCCAGATGCCGGGTAGTATCTCTTCCAATCGAGTTCCTCCTGTTACCTTGGGGCCGGAATGGTTCCGGCCCCCAATTGCGAACTAGTTTTCTAGGACTCTGATGCCTTCGATGTAGACGGACTCGATCCTGGACCGGATACGCAAAGGATGTCCTGTCCAAACAACGAAATCCGCGTCTTTGCCCTTGTCAAGGCTGCCTACCCGGTCTTCTACCCCAAGGGTTTCTGCCGGGGTCAGGGTGATGGCCCTGAGCGTGTCTTCCTCGGACATGCCGTAGGCCCACGTGAGCCCCGCGGCCACAGACGTGTAGTTTATGGGGTGGAACGGGTGGTCACTTATGAGGCTGACCCGGCACCCAGCTTCACACAGTATGCCTGCGGTCTTGGGCGAGATAGCCCTCGTTTCGATTTTCGCCCTGTGCCACATGGACGGACCCAGGTTTACCCGGGCCTTTCTCTTCCCCAAAAAGTCGGCGATGACCGCGCCGTCCGTGCAGTGTTCTATGGAGTATTCGATGTCGAACTCCTCTGCTATGCGCACCGCAGTGACGATGTCATCCGCCCGGTGGGCGTGGACTCTCAAGGGAATCTCTTTGCGAATGACTTTTACCAGTGCCAGCAGGCCCAAATCCGTATCAGGCACCTTAGAGGGATCTTCCTCGCCGGCTCTGAGCTTCTTGTCGTACGCCTGAGCCCTTCTCAACGTTTTTCTCAAAATGGCGGCGCTACCCATCCTGGTGGACGGTGTTCTGTTGCCACCTTTCGGGTTTTCCCCTAGGGCGGACTTCATGCCCGCGGGGTTCCGGATGACCATGTCTTCGACGAAGGAACCTGCGGTTTTGAGCACCGCGGTTAGCCCCCCGATGATGTTACCTGAACCAGGGGTTACCTGTAGCGTCGTTACACCGCCCGCCCGGGCATCCTCGAAGGCGAAATGTTCGGGCCAGACGGAATCAATGGCCCTCACCTCCGCGATGACAGAACCTGTGCCGAATTCGTTGCCGTCGTGGCCGGGCCTACCGTACCATTCACCCCACATGCCCACGTGGGCGTGGGCGTCAACGAACCCTGGGGTTATGACTTTACCCTCACAATCAATTATTGAGGCGTCTTCGGGCAGCGGGACACTGCTCCCCACATCGAGGATTTTGCCGTCTTCAACCAAGAGCACGCCGTTTTTCACGGGGGGTGAAGACACGGGGTAAAGGGTAGCGTTAACATATGCTGTCTTCCTCACAGGGCTTCACCTCCACAAAGATCCTCCAGAACAGATTTGCCGTCGATGAAGGTGTATCGCACTTTCGCATCGTACTCGAAGGGATCTTTCGACCACACCACAACATCCCCGTCTTTTCCGGGCACGATGGAACCGACCCTGTCGGACACCCCCGCTATTTCCGCCGCGTGTCTCGTGATGGCCAACAGCGCAACCTCTTCATCCATGCCCCCGCGCACGCACAACCCCGCACAAATCCTCAGGTGTTGTATGGGTAGGGAGGGGTGTCCTGTAACCACCGCGACCTTGACACCGGCCTTTGATAGTGCGACCGGGGCTTCGAACCCGATATTTCTCGTTTCAAGTCTGGATTTTTGGGCAATGCCCGGACCCGTGGTGACGCAGAAGCCGCTTTCAGCTATGAGGGCCGCGGCTTTGTGGCCTTCAGCGCAGTGCTCCAAAGTGATCTCTATGTCGAACTCTTTGGCGATCCTGATGGCCGTGGCGATGTCGTCGGTCCTGTGGCAGTGAACCCTGAGAGGAATCTCTTTGTTGAGAACCTTGGATAGGGCTTCCTGCACGGCGTTGGGTTCCTGGGGCCTGCCTTGGGGTTTCTCCCCTTCTTGAGCTTTCTCTTTCTTCCTGGCGTAGTCTTTGGCGCTTGCCAAAGCTTTTCTTAAGATAGCGGCGGTTCCCATGCGGGTGCCCGGGGGTTTTGGTGTGGTTCCGAACCCACCCTTGGGATCCTCACCCAGGGCAGCCATGATGCCCGCAGGTTCCTTCACTACCATGTCGTCCACAATGCGCCCCGACGTTTTGATGACCACAGTCTGGCCACCTATGACGTTGGAGGAACCGGGACATACTTGCGCGCAAGTTACACCCCACTTGACGGCATCCTCAAAGGCGATGTCCCCGGGGTTTATGCCGTCAAGGGCTCGTACATCGGGTGTGCTGGGGCTCGTAGCTTCGTTGTGGTCTATGCCTACCCTGCCCACACCGTCTTCCGCCAGACCGATGTGGCATTGAGCATCGATCAAGCCTGGGGTAACGGTGCTGCCCTCAACGTCGATTATCCGGGCATCTTGGGGGATGCTCACGTCACCAACACCCGCAATCTTGCCGTCTTGCAAAAGCAAGGTTCCCTTTTCTATGACGGCTGGGATTGCCGGGTCTTCGGAAGCGGTGAGGATCCTCGCGTTAACCAGTGCGATTGGCTTCAAACTGTTATCCTCCTTTGCACATGAATCCAAGGGACTGTAGTACGATTCTTTTAAAACAGGGGGATTCCCTGCCCGAGGGGAAAAATCGATGTGAAGGGGCGGGTACCCGCCCCTTCGGGAGCAAAGAAAATGGGATTAAAGCACGAATACCATAAGGGCACCGAGGACAATGCCCGTGACGAAACCTACGGTCGGGTATTGTTCCGAGCAGGCCTGGTGGGCCTCAGGTATCAGCTCGTCGGCTACCACGTACACCATGGCACCCCCTGCAAGCCCCAAGGAAAAACTGAGGGCTTGGTTGGAGGCCCCACCTACGAGGGCACCCGCAAGGGCGCCCAGCCCCATAGGGACCCCGGCGAGGGCCGTGTACAACACGATGCGTTTGGGCAACGTGTTCCCGGCTCGAAGGGGTACCCCCATGGCCATGCCTTCCGGTATGTTGTGAAGTGCTATGAGCAGGGCTATGCCCATACCCAGCTTTTGCTCGTGGGCGCTCGCCGCTCCGATGGCCAGCCCTTCCGGGAAATTGTGCATAGCTATGCCTATCCCGATCAGGATTCCCATGGACCTTAACCGGGCTGACCTCTCCCCGTGATATTGCCTGCGCCGTCCCTGACCGGGTCCCCGTCTTCCATCGTGGAGGGATCCGTGGGTGTGGGGTAGCACGGTATCTAAGATGAACATGGCCATGGTGCCTGCGAGCAATCCCGCGGCCGCCATAGGCCTGCCGTAAATCTCGATGGCTTCCGGGATGAGTTCTAAGAGCGAAACGCTCACCATGGCCCCGCCCGAAAGTGCCAGCAGGAAGCTCAATTGGTTGGGGCTTTGATTCAAAACGTACAGGGACAGCACCCCACCCAAGCCTGTGCCGACCACCCCAGCCAACAGTCCCAAAAGTGCAAACTTAAATTGCATGATGTGTGTCCCCTCGCTGCTACATTTTCTTGTTGCTCAGTAGGCCGCGGGGTAGACGGCTAAGCCGGCTGTGCCCGGGCCCGTGTGCACCCCGATGACAGGGCCTACTTCGAAAAAGGCAGGTTCCTCTGCTATGTTTAAAGAGGAGCAGACCATGTCCTTAAGCATGGCCGCGGTGTCTCCCGCTTGACCGTGGCCTATGGCCGCAAACACCTGCTGCCTGCCAAAAATGCTGCTCAAAAATTCCACCATTGTTCTGAGGGCTTGCTTCACGCTCCTCGTCTTTCCGATAGGTGCATAGATGCCGTCTTCCACCCTAACAACCGGTTTGATCTTCAAAAAGTGTCCCACCAACGACTCCACTTTCCCTATGCGGCCACCTTTGTACAGGTAATGGAGGGTGTCCAAGGTAAACAACAATTCGGTCTTTCTCTTGAGGCGTTCCACCTGATTCAAGATCTCTTGCACCCCGAATCCCTTGGCGGCAAGACGCACGGCTTCCAGGGCCTGGAAGGCGATTCCGTAACTGATGGATCCGCTATCAATCACTTGTATGCGATCTTTCGACAGGCTTTCAGCCGCTGCCCTAGCGGTAGCCACGGTACTGCTGAGCCCCGACGACAGGTGGAAAGACAACACGTTCTTGCCCGCATCAAGCAGGCGTTGGTACAGATCCTTGAAACTTTGGGGCGTAGGTTGCGACGATTTCGGTAATTCGTCGCTGCGGGATAAAAGGGAGTAAAATTGTTCTGAGGTTATATCCAACCCGTCTCTGTACGCCTTTCCGTCGTGGGTGACGAAAAGGGGAATCACGGTGATTCCGTGAAGGGCCGCGGTTTCTCGTGAAAGGTCGCTCGTACTATCCGTGACTACAGCTATGTTTGCCAGATCGATTCCTCCTCTATGGGCCTATCATTATCAGTTCGTCCTGTGGCACCTTTGGTCCTGCAAAGTTGCCTTGACTGCGGCCATTTTGTTGCCCGTTCCCTGAAACAGGGAGTCCACAAACCCCGAAACATCGCGAAAGACCTCGGTCCTTTGTTCACCAAGGCGCAACAGGTGGTCGGAATTGTCATAATGCCGTAGGGTTTTGACGTCGGAACGGATTTTCCTGTAGATTCTCTCCCCGTCGCCAGGGTTGACCACTTCGTCCTCTCCCGATTGTCCGAGGAAGACCGGGCAAGAGATGTGGGCGAAGTGCGATTCCGAAGCTGCTAGCAAAGCGAGAAAGTTCACCATGGTCCGAAGCGGGGGCATTCGGGGGTTTCTGGTGACAGCCGAGAAAAAGCGGCGAGGGAGGGATCGCAGGGGGTTTGGCACCCTAGCGGGTGTGTTCAGAAGAACCGGTATTGGTTAAGATGTTTGCCCGTCATGCGGTAGTATCTCCGATGAAGAGCGATGCAGTAGTTATAGATACTACCCGCCACATCGATCTGTTCTTGGAGGGCTTTATCCTTCTTCGAGCGGTACATCTTAAACTTGTAGGTCCGCCTTATGAGCAACTTACTTCCCCTTTTCAACGGACGGAACCTTCCGGGATATGGCCTGCGGATTCGATATAGTGGCTACGACCATCTGTTCGGGCTCGTATGTTAAGCATAGCATAATGTTTACGGTTGTGCCTATTGCAGCACTCATCCAACGCCTAAAGACGTTGGCTTTCTGCTTTAGCGTTTCGTAACGGGAAAGGGGCAACACATCGTATGCCCACGTTCATTGGGCATCCAACAGACTGGGAAACCCCGTTAGGAAGCGCCGTTTGTCCGGTTCCGAAAGCGCAAGAAACCCTTCAAAAGTTTTCAAACTTACCCGTCCTGTGGAAAACAGAAGGTTCGTAAAAGATTTTTCCCCGCTACTGTAGACGGATTCTAGTTGGGAGATCCTCTTTAGACCGTAATAGTAGGTGGTGAAGTAGCCTACCATGAGTTGGTGGGCCTTGACCTGCCCTTTGGCCGCAGCTTCGTCAAATCCCAGTTCCCTGGCGTACAGTTCCTGGACTTCCTTTTCCGAGCGCCCGAAGTAGTGAAGGGACAGATCCGCTTTGATCCTAACTACGGTGTGCAGCCTCCTGTAAGACACGAAAAGTGGGTAGAAAGGATCCTCGGAAAAGACGAATTCGAACAATCTTTCGGATCTGTGGGCCGCACCTTCTGTGAGAGGAACAGAGCGAGCCCCCATTTTCACCGTCTCAGGCAACGGGTCCACTACGCCCCTTACGAACTGCACGTGGTGACCGGGGTAGCATTCGTGGATCGCCATCATTTTCAGCCACCCATCGGTTATCGCGGACAGGTTTGAGTCGTTCAGGAAGACTTCACCCAAAAGCGGTCTTCTCCTGTGGCATCCCCCGCCGTAGCCCCCCCAGGGGTAGTGTGCCTTGTGCTGTTCGGCGACGGGGGCGATGCGAACGCTTTCCTCGGGCAGATCCACGTAAGCTTTTGCCGCTTCACGAGCACGATCGAGGTACGATCGAAACCGTGCGAACATTTCGGGTACGGATGAAGCAGGACCCGCAGCTTCGTTCAAAAGGTCGACGGCCTCTTTCACGGTTCGTGCGCTCGGGCGGACCCTGCGTGCAAGCTGAAGGACCCCCTCTCTTTGCTCCGCTATCTCATCTTCGTGCCAGTCCAAAAGGGAATCGAGGTCCACCCCCAACTCCTCGCTCAGGATATTGCGGTACTTTGCGGGGTCCATTTCGACTTGGCGGGGCTTTTCCTCAGGTGATTCGCACACAATGCGGGCGTCTGTTTCCTTTGCCCAGGAAAGTGCTTTGCCGGACAGCTCGTTCAGGCAGTTTTCTGTGCGCGCCAGCTCAGAGAGTGAAAGGCCCGTGAAGTGATCGGGCAGAAGCGATGCTGCAAGGGAGGCGCTCTTTGCCAGTATTAAGCAGGAGTCTCGCACCTCTTGGAGGTGTTTCACCTTTGTGGTGTCGAACAGTGTCAGGATGCTGTTCCACACTTCATCCCCTCGGGTCAACCTGTTCCTCAACAGTTCCGACCTTACTTCCGGAGGCCTTGAATCCTTACGCACCACAAAGTCGATGTAGCTAGTCAAGGACCCTACGAAACTCGCGGGTCTGTCAAGAGAACTCTTCAGAGATGAGATTCTGTCTGAGAGGAACTCTCGAAAGTGATCTACCATGAGGCGGTGAACGGGGTCTGTTTGGGGAAGGTCGTCTGTCTTTGCCAAGAGAGCCCTAAGGTTGCCCGTCGCCCGCACTGTGGCATCGGGGGTAGGGATGAAGGGCGCACGTTCGTACTCTCTGGCGCCTCTTTGCCTGTAGGACTCCCGGGCACATAGGGCATCGAACTCCTGGATCGCTCGGTCTTGCGGTGTAACCATGGGGGCAGGCTCCTTTCTTTCCCAACGTCTCAGCCTTTATTTGACCGGTGGCCTCCCATATCCTCCTTGGGGCAGCTTCGCAGGAACTTTAGCAGGCGGGGAGCGTCAAAATGCCTGAAGAAAGGAGAAGTGTCATGAAAAAACTGTCGGTACTACTGTTGTTGTTCGTAACTACCGTCTGCCTGTTCGGGTGTTCCGGTCCCAAGGTTCCCGTGGAAGATATTGCAGCCGAGATCAAGGAGGCTATCAAGGAACACATGATCGCAGGGGGGATCCCCGAGGAACAGTTTGAAAACGGGCTGCCTGGTTACATTGAAGCGGACATCTTGGAAGAGGGATCCGCTATGTGGCTCAGTTCGCCTGACCTGTTCGATGAAGATACCATCGATGAAGGGGTCATCTTGGCATCCATGTTCAACGTCAATTCAGACGAGATCCTGATCGTAAAGGCGAAGGACAAAAGGAGTGTTAAGGAACTTCTAGTCGCCATGGAAACGGAAAAGGAAAACAGGCTCAGACTGTGGGAGACCTATCTTCCAAATCAGTACGAAAAGGTGAAGAACACTGTCATAAAATCCGAAGGCCTGTATCTTCTGTACGCGACGTACAAAGATCCTCAGGTTGTCGAAGGGGCATTTCAATCCGCCCTCAAGGGCAAGTGATCGTGGGTAGAGGTTAGCGCCCATGGTGTTTAGCAGCATCGCGTTTCTGTACATGTTCCTGCCTCTGGTTCTTTTGGTCTACGGGGCAGCTCCCCGTAAGTGGAAAAACCCCGTGCTTCTAGTAGCAAGTTTGGTTTTCTACGCGTGGGGAGAACCGGTGTACATCTTTTTGATGCTGTTTTCGGCCGTGGTGGATTACACTTTGGGTCTGCTTGTGGACGGGCACAGAGGGAGCCCCCGGGCCCGGTACTTCGTTGCTTTGTCCGCCGTCGTCAACCTGGGCCTCCTGGGCTTCTTTAAATACGCTCCTTACATCGCGGGTCTGCTTGAGAGCGCCGGGGGTCCTCGATTGTGTTTTGCGCAGGTAGCGCTACCCATCGGCATATCTTTCTACACCTTTCAGACCATGTCCTACACCATCGACGTTTACAGGGGGGACGCCCAGGTTCAAAAGAGCCTGGTCAATCTAGCGACGTACGTTACGCTGTTTCCCCAGCTGATTGCGGGGCCGATAGTGCGTTACAACACAATTGCCGAAGGGCTTGACGGTCGTAGGGAGTCTTTGAATCTGTTCGGGTACGGCGTCCGGCGGTTCACCGTCGGGCTGGGTAAGAAGGTGCTGTTGGCCAACAACATAGGCATGCTCTTTGACGAGCTGAAAAGCCTACCCCAAGGGCAGATCAGCACTGTAGGAGCGTGGTTGGGCACAGCTGCCTTCGCGTTTCAGATCTACTTTGACTTTAGCGGGTACAGCGACATGGCCATAGGTTTGGGAAGCATGTTCGGCTTTCACTTCGAAGAAAACTTCAAATACCCGTTTATCTCTCAAAGCGTGACGGAGTTTTGGAGGAGGTGGCACATTTCCCTGGGTACTTGGTTCAGGGATTACGTGTTCATACCCTGTGGCGGCAGCAGACAGGGTTTGGTAAAGACATGCAGAAATCTGGCCCTGGTGTGGTTTTTGACTGGGATTTGGCACGGGGCCAGCATGAACTTTGCCCTTTGGGGTCTTTACTTTGCCCTTTTGCTTATCGCAGAGAAGGTTTGGCTTTTTGGGGCTTTGAAGCAGCTACCTAGGGTTTTCCGTCACGCTTACTTGCTCCTTGCCACAGGATTTTCGTGGGTGCTTTTTGCTTTCGAGGACCTGGGCTCCGTCAAAGATTGGTGGGGCAGTATGTGTGGGTTGGGACAGGGCCCTTTTGCCACACCGTTGGACCGGTACCTTTGGTCCAGTTACAGGGTACTTCTGCTGGTATTGGCGTTGGCATCCACGCCTGTACCCAAGGTTGCGGCAAGATGGGTATCCGTTAGGGTTGGGGATACGTGGGGGAGGGTTGTTGTTCCCGTTGCCGTGGCCTGTGTGTTAACTCTTTCCACAGCTTACCTTGTGGACGCAAGTTACAATCCATTTCTGTATTTCAGGTTCTAAGGGGGTGCCCCGTGAAAAGCAAAAACGACGTCGAAGACAGGCGCGTATCCGCAGTGTTCATCATCGCCATTTGCGGGGTTTGTCTGTTAAGCGCGGTCACCCCCGATGCGCCTTTTTCTTTGAGGGAGAACAGGTATTTGCAGGGAAAACCCCGGCTTACCCTTCACGGCCTTTTGTCGGGAAGGTTCATGGCGGATCTAGAAGAGTACCTGATCGATCAGTTTCCGGGCAGGGACAGTTGGGTGTTTCTGAAGTCAGGGCTCGACCTTTTAATGGGGAGGAGGGAGAACAAGGGCGTCTAT
>MTKW01003113.1_pt1 | contig 12949 bp, 8 predicted proteins | sample 1042761 | NCBI WGS metagenome assembly MTKW01 (sample SAMN06205366, study PRJNA360243) | anaerobic digester metagenome | biome: Wastewater treatment plant; feature: Anaerobic digester sludge; material: sludge; isolation source: anaerobic digester fed with sludge from wastewater treatment plant ...
AGGACCGTCCCCAGTGTCCCACTAAATGGATAGTATCTTTGTCAATTCATAGGTTGATTCGTCAAATACCTTTTTTACGGCAACAGCTTCATCCAGGTCCATATCAAAGACTTGGCCTCCATCTGTTCCCACTGCTCTATTTCTTTTGTTTTGGCACAATAATTTCACCGCATGAGCCCCCATCTGGCTTCCGATTAGCCTGTCGTAAGCTGCCGGTGCTCCCCCTCTCTGGGTGTAGCCAAGTATGGAATACCTTGTTATTATTCCGGTTTTTTGCTCTATTTGCTCTGAAATTTCCTTTGCATCCCCGGCACCTTCCGCAAGTATTATTATGCTGTGTCTTTTTCCTCTCGCTCTTCCCTGCATTATTTTATCGCATACTTCGTCTATATTATGTTCAATTTCAGGTATAATAACCATTTCGGCCCCGCCTGCAAGCCCGGCGTACAAGGCTATATCACCGCAGTCTCTTCCCATAACCTCTATTACGTTGGACCTGTTGTGGGATGAGGATGTATCCCTGATTTTTTCAACAGATTCCAAAACAGTCGTGAGAGCCGTGAAGAAGCCTAAGGTATATTTGGTGTAGGGCAAGTCATTATCTATGGTTCCGGGAATGCAAACCGTTGAAACACCTGCCTTTTCAAGCTTCATGGCGCCTTTGAAGGACCCGCCTCCTCCGATTATGACCAAGCCCTCTATGCCTAAATACTTAATGTTTCTCAGTGCCTTCTGAAAGCCTTCTTCTTCCATGAACTCCTTGCTTCTGGCGCTTCCCAATATGGTTCCCCCCCTGTGGATGATATCTGCAACAGAGGATAGGTTCATTTCCATATGGTTTCCTTCCACCAAGCCTTCGAAGCCGTTACGGATCCCTACAACATTTATATTGTTATAAATTCCGTATCTGACAACCGCCCTGATGGCTGCATTCATGCCCGGTGAGTCGCCTCCGCTCGTTAATACTCCTAATTTCCTCATTTTTACCGCCTCCGATTCAACATCTGTTTCTAACAGCTATATTTTCTTGTCCCAGTAATTCCTTCAGGTCCTTTATTAATATTTCATCTTCTATATTTACCCTGTATTTATCCGGTAAAACCATATTTGTTCTGTCTTTTTCGTTATAAATTATTACGGGATCCTGGCCCTTGTGCCTGCATATACAATAAAACAAGTCTTTTTTTATATTTTTGTAATTCTCTAAATCTCTTACCTTTATATAGAGTTTATTCTGTACCCTCACTCTTACAGGTTCCTTTTTTAATTCTGTCACCTTATTCACTAAGAGCTTGGGTGATTCTTCCTCAGAGGCATCTATAGTTCCTTCAATCATAACTATATTGTCCTCATATAAAATATCCTTACAGTCATCGTAAATTTTAGGGAAAATTATTCCTTCCACAGTTCCGTACAAGTCTTCCAAGGTTATAAAGGCCATCATGTTATTGTTCTTTGTTATTTTGTTTTGTTTTTTTATTATTATTCCGCCTATGACAACCCTGCTTCCGTCATAGAGGACTGTTCCTTCTCTTCCATCCCTTATTTCGGATATTTCATTGGTATTGGTGGTGGCATACCTTTCCAATACACTTTCGTATTCTGAAAGGGGATGTCCGCTTAAATACACTCCCATCATTTCTTTTTCCATGGAAAGAAGGGCTTTTTCATTGTATTCGGGCAAATCCGGCAGTTCATCCGCTACCTCAACATCTCCTTCCAAGCTGTCAAAAAGTGAAAACTGGCCTTCAATATTCTTTTTCTTTTGAGCAAGGACCGAATCGATAGTTCTCTCATATATGGCCATAAGCTGTGACCGCTTGACTTTTAATGAGTCAAAGGCCCCGCATTTTATCAGTGACTCAATCTGCCTCTTGTTCAGTACCACAGGGTCCACCTTTGTGCAGAAGTCTGCAAAACAGGTAAATTTACCTTTGTCTTCTCTGGCTTTTACTATTTCTTGAATAACATTGGTTCCCACGTTTTTTACGGCAGCTAAGCCGAAACGGATTTTATTGTTTTCCACCGTAAATTTATCCCTGCTTTCGTTTATGTCCGGCGGCAGTATTTCTATTCCAAGCCTTTTGCACTCTCTGATGTACAAGGATACGGTACCGGAGCTTCCCATTATACTTGATATGAGGGCTGCCATAAATTCAACGGGATAATGGGTTTTCAGCCATGCTGTTTCATAGGCAAGGGCCGCATAGGCCACGGAATGGGCCTTGGGGAAGGCATATTTGGCAAACTCCACCATCAAATCATATATTTCGTTGGCTGTTTTTTCATCCACCCCGTTATTTATTGCTCCCCCTATGGCCGGCTCCCCATTTTCAGCTTTTTTGCCGTATATGAAGTTTTGTCTTTCCTTGAGCATGACCTCCATTTTTTTCTTGCCCATGGCCCGTCTCAAAGAGTCGGACCGGCCCATTGTAAAGCCGCCGATATCTCTTGCTATCTGCATTACCTGCTCCTGATATACCATACAGCCGTAGGTTACATTGAGAATAGGCTCTAATTTAGGGTGAAGATAGGTAACCTTATCAGGATTTAACTTATTTTTGATATAGACCGGTATCTGGCCCATGGGACCCGGCCTGTAAAGGGCATTGGCAGCCGAAAGGTTTTCAAATTCCGTAGGCTTCAGCTCGCTTAAAAAGGCCCTCATTCCGGAGCTTTCAAACTGGAAGATGCCCAAGGTTTCAGCATTGGCAAATAGTTTATAAACTTCCTTGTCATCATAATTGCAGTCTTGGAAATCTATCTTCACACGGTGATTTTTTTCAATTAATTCTATGGCATCCCGGATCACGGTAAGGGTTCTAAGACCTAAGAAATCCATTTTTAAAAGGCCTAACTCTTCAAGCTCAACCATGTTGAACTGAGTTGTTATGACATCCTTGTTTCTTGAAAGGGGAACATATTTTGTTACTTCTTCCTTGGATATGAGGACCCCGGCCGCATGAGTCGAAGAATGCCTGGGAAGGCCTTCAACCTGCATGGCTAAATTAATGAGCTTGTTGACTTTTGTGTCGCTTTCATAGAGGTCCTTAAGCTCCCTATTTACTTCCAGGGCTGATTTTATGGTCATCCCCAAGGTCATGGGGATTTTCTTCGCTATAAAATCAACTTCTCCATAGGGCATGTCCAAGGCCCTTCCCACATCCCTTATGGACCCCCTCGCTGCCATGGTGCCAAATGTTACTATCTGGGCAACCCTTTCCCGGCCGTATTTTTCTTTAACATAATCAATAACCTCTTCGCGCCGTTCATAGCAAAAATCCACGTCGATATCCGGCATGCTGATACGGTCAGGATTTAGAAACCTTTCAAAAATCAGGTTGTACTTTAAGGGGTCTATGTTTGTAATCCTCATGGAATATGCAACCAAACTGCCTGCTGCAGACCCTCTTCCGGGTCCCACCATAATCTTGTTGTCCCTGGCATATTTGATAAAATCCCACACGATGAGAAAATAATCCACATATCCCATCTGCTCAATCACACGAATTTCGTAATCCAATCTTTCCTGAATTTCTTTAGTTATAATTTTATACCTGGACTCCAAGCCTTCCTGGCATATTTTTCTGAAGTATTCCGATTTGTCATAGCCTTCGGGCACTTTGAATTCCGGCAGGTGGACGGTGTTAAAGTCGAGGTCCACATTGCATCTATCCGCTATTTCTCCCGTGTTTTCAAGTGCCTCCGGTGGAAAGAGTTCAGCCATTTCTTCACGGGATTTCAGATAAAATTCATCCGAAGGAAACCTCATCCTGTCTTCATCGGTTATGGTTTTCTGGGTTTGGATGCAAAGAAGGACATCATGGAAGTAAGCGTCTTCCTTGTTTATATAGTGAACATCATTTGTGGCAACAAGCCTTAAACCTGTTTCCCTGCTTATTTTGAACAAGGATTCGTTAACTGTTTTTTGCTCTTCCATGCCATGGTCCTGGAGCTCAAGAAAAAAGTTGTTTTCTCCGAATATATCCTTGTACAAGAAGGCCCTCCTAAGGGCTTCATCATAATTGTTTTCCAATAAGAACGCCTGGATCTCCCCTGCAAGACATGCGCTTAAGGCAATTATCCCCCTGCTGTATTTTTTCAAGGTTTCATGGTCAATCCTCGGCTTGTAGTAGTAGCCGTCCACAAACCCGATAGAGCAAAGCTTGATTATGTTTTGCCAGCCTTCCATGTCTTCCGCCAAGAGCACCAAATGATACTGGTTCTTGTCCTTTTGAGGGTCCTTGTCAGTCAGCCTGCGGGGAGAAATATATGCTTCAAAGCCAAGTATGGGTTTAATCCCTTCCTTTTTTGCCTGTTTGTAGAATTCCACCACACCGTACATGCTTCCGTGGTCGGTAATGGCTAATGAATCCATGTTTAATTCCTTGGCCCTCCTAATCAATTCTTTAATCCTGCAAGCCCCGTCAAGGAGGCTGTACTCCGTATGCAGATGAAGGTGGGTAAATTTTTTGTTTGACATCTCTTCTCCTTAAATTTTTAGGGACGGTTCTTTTCGTTCTTAGAACAATTTTTGGGGACGGTTCTTTTCGTTCTTAGAACAATCCGTATATAATAACTCCTAATACTCCGGTCCCAATCATTACTTTTATAGGGTCCGGTTTAAACCTTCTGAGTATGAAGACGCTTAATCCAACCATTATTATTGCGATAAAGTTTATATCGCTTAATTTCATATTCAAGAGGCTTATCCCTTCCCTTTTAAATATTGTCAGCATGAGGATGGACAGACCCGCAGAGGCTATCAACGATACCACTGCCGGCCTCAAACCCTTCAATATTCCTTGTATCGAAGATAAGTTCTTGTATTTAAAATAAAGGTAAGAAAGTATAAGTACTATTATGAAGGAAGGGGTCACGCTTCCTATGGTTGCTACAATCGCTCCTCCCAAACCTGCAACCTTGGTTCCCACGAAGGTTGCCGCATTAATGGCGATGGGGCCCGGAGTCATCTGGGATATGGTCAGGAGGTCGGCGAATTCTTCTAAAGTAAGCCAGTTGTGTTTTTCCAATACCTGGGCTTCTATCAAAGGCAGGGCTGCATAGCCTCCTCCGAAGCTTAATAATCCTATTTGGCAAAAACTTAAGAATATATCCAAATATATCATTGCCCTTCACCTGCCTTTTCAACAAAGTTGTAATAGATACCTCCGAAGATTCCGCAAAGGATTATTATCAAGGCAGCGTTTATGTTAAGGACAACTGCGGCAAATAAAGCAACAGCCATTATTCCGATGGATGTTTTGTTTTTGGTCTTAATAATATTTTTTGCCATTTTTATTATTACATCTATGATAACTGCAGCCACGCCTGCCCGCATTCCCAATAAAAGTGCATTGATGTAGCGGTTTTCTTTAAAGGCAAGATAGAATTTTGCTATTATGGTTATTATTATAAGGGGCGGCAGAACCGTTCCAAAGGCCGCTATTACAGCTCCTCCTACTCCCGCCAGCCGGTAACCTGTCATTATTGAAGTGTTGACGGCTATCATTCCCGGCGCCGATTGAGATATTGCAACTATGTTCAGCATCTCTTCTTCGTCTATCCATTTCAGTTCTTCGACGAATCTCTTCCGCATAAGAGGGACTATCACATAACCCCCTCCAAAGGTAAAAGCGCTTAAAGTGAATGTTGCTAAGAATAGTTTCAGGTAAAAATTAATGTCCTTTTTCATTTTATGTCCTCTTTTATTAATTTTTTAGGGACGGTTCTTTTTGTTCTTATATGTCTTTGGGGACGGTGTCTTTGGGGACGGTTCTTTTCGTTCTTAAAAAATATGTTTAATTTAGTGTAATTTTTGTCCACCGGAGACGGTTCTCAGTGGACAATTCCTACAGTATCATGGTGTCCACCTGTCCACCGGGGACAGTTCTTAATGGACAATTTTAAGTGTCCACCGNNGTACCGTCCGCTCAGGGTCCCTTGCTATGTGTCCTTATTGAGAATGAAAGGAACCGTCCCTAAAACTTGAAATCTGAGAACGAAAAGAACCGTCCCTAAAACTTGAAATCTGAGAACGAAAAGAACCGTCCCCAAAAGTTTACATGAGCGGGGCGAAGATTCTTAAGACAGCCCTGCCCAATCTTTTTATTTTGGGAGTACTTTTTATGTCTTCCATCCCTACCCGCCTGCTTACCTTTAAAGCCTCCAAGGTACTTTCCTTTACCTGCAGGACGGTATCGGTGTTGTACATCCATACCCCGCATTCAAAGTGGAGGTAAAGGCTTCTGAAATCTAAATTTATGGTGCCTACAACCGCATATTCATCATCAACCACAAAGGTCTTGCCGTGATTAAAGCCCGGTGTGTATTGGTAGATGGACACTCCCGCTTCCATCAAGTCCTCATAATTGGACTGGGTGACGGCAAAGGCATACCACTTATCGGGTATGTGTGGAGTAAGTATTCTTACATCCACACCTCTTTTAGATGCCATGGTCAAGGCAACCATCATTTTATTATCTATAATGAGGTAGGGGGTTTCAATATATATGTATTTTTCTGCCTGATTGATTAAATTCAGGTATACGGCTTCGCTGACGTGTTCATTGTCTAAGGGGCTGTCATCAAAGGGCTGGACATAGCCGTGGCATTCTTCGCTCTGGTCATAATCGTCGGGTTTAAATTTATTGTAGTCTTCATTGTTTTTCTTGAGGTGGCCCCACATGGATAAAAACATAACCGTTAAAGACCACACGGCATCACCCCTTATTTCAACCATAGAGTCTCTCCAGTGACCAAATTTTTCAAGAGCATTAATATATTCATCAGCTAAGTTTACCCCTCCCGTATAAGCTACCTTCCCGTCTATTACGACTATTTTCCTGTGGTTTCTATTGTTGAGGCGGAAGTTCAAAATCGGTATATAGGGATTGAAAACAGCACACTTGATTCCGCAGCTCTCAAGCTTCTTATTGTACTTGTGAGGAAGTCTTGTAACACAGCCGAAGTCATCATAGACAACCCTTACATCCAGGCCTTCCTTTGCTTTTTCTTTCAGTATATCCAGAATAGTATTCCACATTAGGCCTTCCTGGATTATAAAAAATTCTAAAAAAATAAATTTCTTAGCCCTTTTCAATTCTTCCTTCAAGCTTTCAAAAAACTCCTCCCCCGATGGCAGAAATCTTGACGGTGAATTATCGTAAACTGGGCAGGATGAATACTCTTCTATGTACTTTGCCTGGTTAAAGGCAATTGTGTTTTCTTTTCTCAGATTATTTAAGGTGACGGGGTGTTGATATAGACCTTCTTTCATTTTATCAGTAATCGAATGCAATTTTTCCTTGGTGCGGTCTGATAGTTTTGCGCCCCCGAACATCAAGTAAAACAAGCCGCCAAATACAGGAAAAATCATGATGGGTATAATCCATGCTATCTTATATGTAGGGTCACTTTTGCGGTTTAATATGTAGAGTACAACCAACACACTGATAACCATGAATATTATGTCAAAAATAAAGAAGAAACTGCTGAATTTCCACACCATCAAGGCCAATGTAACTATCTGGGCTAAAAGTGCAAGGGATACCAAGGTTGCTCTGCTTAACAAAAAGCTTATAATCTTTTCCATTAAACCACCTATTCCTCTATATATTAAGTAAATTGTATCAAATATTGAAGTATTTGTAAATGAGGGATTATCGTAATTCCTCCAATTGAAAAAGGCTGCCCCTGGCAGCCTTAATTCAAAATTTTTCCTTATGACAATAGGTTTTGCAGAATTTGGTCTTTTTGGCTTGTTGCCCTGTGTCTTACAAACCATATATAGGCCACGGACAAGACTGCAGCCAAAATATATGATGCAGTGTACGAGCCGGCAGGCAATCCAAGCAAGGTGTCTAAGTTGAACCCAATCTTTGCATTGAGTATGAAACTCAAGGTTATAAACATGTAGAATGTTCCGGGTATTAATGATACCAGGTAATTCTTGCCGTTTATATAGAGGTATACTGATATTGTTGCCAAGGCAAAGGTTGCAACGAATTGGTTGGTAAATGCGAAGTATCTCCAAAGAATTGAGAAGCCTGCAGGATTTGTCTTAGCAATATAAAGGATAATTGCTGCAGGGATGAAGAAGGCAATACTCAAGGATACCCTCTTTGCAGCAGGTCCCTGGTCTATATTAAACTGCTCCGCAACCATCAGTCTCAAGCCTCTGAATGCCGTGTCTCCTGATGTTATCGGAAGTACTATAACTCCGATTATTGCAAATAATGCTCCTATGTTTCCTAAGAAGCTCTTTGAGATTAATCCTACCATCAAGGTAGCACTTGTTGCCATATCTGTTCCCTTGTTGAACAACACCATGGCACCGCCTGCCCAGCACATTGCTATGAAGCCTTCAACCAGCATCATATTAAAGAATGTGGTTTTCCCTTCTTTTTCGCTCGAAACAGTTCTTGCTATCAGAGTGTTCTGGGTTGCATGGAAGCCTGATAGGATACCGCAGGCAACCGTAATAAAGAATACCGGTATGAAGGGCAGTCCTCCCGGATGCCGGCTGAACATACCGCTTAATGACAGGTTGTCCAAATATTGTCCGCCGCCAAACATGATTCCGATGAAAATACCAACTGCGGACATGATCAGGAAAGCGCCGAATATGGGATAAACCCTTCCTATTATGGCATCAATAGGGAATAATGTCGCAACGACATAGTATAAAAATATTCCCGCATAAACGATCCAGGTTGTAGGATTCGTGGCAACAGCCTCTTGTTTAATCAATTCAGATACGATCAAGTCTCCGGGTGTATATACGAATACAACGCCTACCAAAAGCATCAGTATCCAGATGATAACATTGTATACACCGAATACTTTTCCACCCAGGTACTTTTTAATAAGCTTTGGCATCTGGGCTCCCCCGTTTCGCATGGATATCATGCCGGAGAAATAGTCATGCATTGAGCCTGCAAGAACACATCCCAAGGGAATGGTTATAAAGGCTACAGGCCCGAACAGAATACCCTGGATGGGTCCCAAAACAGGCCCTGTTCCTGCTATGTTAAGCAGGTTAATCAATGAGTTCTTCCATTTTTTCATAGCTACGAAGTCTACTCCGTCAGCTTTAGTAACAGCCGGTGTTTCCCTGTCATCAGGTCCGAATACTTTTTCACAGTATGAACCGTACAAGTAGCCGCCGACGATAAGAATAATAATTCCAATAATAAAAGTCGTCATGTCTCCTCCTAAGAAGTAATATTTATCCAGGCATGAAGCCCGGTTCAGACTGCTATGATATCATATATGACAAGTCCCGTCAATAAATCAAAAAATACCAAATAAAGTTATGAAAAACCTGCAAAGTGTCAGTTAGAGAGCTTCAGTCCGAATAATTTCATGAGATCCCGTGCTTGGGCTCAGGATGACAAACACAAAAAAACTATCTCTCGCAATCGAGAGATAGTTTTTATAAATTTCAATTATTCTTATGATAATACATTTTGAAGGATTTGTTCTTTTCCTTTTGTCGCTCTTGTTCTTACAAACCATACATAAGCTATACAGCAAACTGCTGCCAATATGTATGATATTGACCATGGAATGTTGAAACCAATCTTAGCGTTAAATATGAAGCTAAGAGTTACAAAGAAGTAGAATGTTCCGGGTATCAGGGATACCAGGTAGTTCTTGCCGTTGATGTAGAGGTAGATAGATATTGTTGCCAAGGCAAAGGTTGCAACAAATTGGTTTGTAAATGCGAAGTATCTCCAAAGAATCGAGAATCCTGCGGGATTTGTCTTAGCTATATAAAGGATTACTGCGGCAGGAATAAAGAAGGCGATACTTAAACCAACTCTCTTTTGAGCTGATGTCTGGTCTATGTTAAACTGCTCAGCAACCATAAGCCTCAAGCCTCTGAATGCCGTGTCTCCCGATGTTATCGGAAGCACAATAACTCCGATTATGGCAAATAATGCTCCTACGCTTCCTAAGAAGTTTCTTGATATCAGTCCTACCATCAGGGTAGCGCTTGTTGCCATGTCTGTTCCCTGGTTGAACAATACCATTGCTCCGCCTGCCCAGCACATTGCTATGAAGCCTTCAACAAGCATCATGTTGTAGAAGGTCATCTTGCCTTCTTTTTCGCTTGAAACGGTTCTTGCTATCATGGTGTTCTGGGTTGCGTGGAAACCTGATAAGATACCGCAGGCAACCGTAATAAAGAATATGGGAATGAAGGGCAGTCCTGACGGATGCTGGCTGAGCATACCGTTGAATGATAAGTTGGTTAAATATTGTCCGTTGCCTCCAAATATCATTCCTAAGAAAATGCCCACAGCCGATATAATCAGGAAGGCACCAAATACAGGATAAACTCTTCCTATTATAGCATCAATTGGGAATATTGTAGCAACGATATAGTATAAGAATATTCCTGCATAAACAATCCATGTCGTCGGATTTGCAGCAACTGCTTCTTGTTTAATCAATTCAGATACAATCAAGTCTCCCGGTGTATAAACGAAAACAACGCCAACCAACAGCATCAGTATCCAGATGATAACATTGTATACACCGAATACTTTTCCGCCCAGGTACTTTTTAATCAATTTAGGCATTTGGGCTCCACCGTTTCGCATGGAAACCATACCGGAGAAATAATCATGCATTGAGCCTGCAAGAACACAACCTATAGGAATAGTAATAAATGCTATAGGTCCGAACAAGATACCCTGGATGGGGCCTAAAACCGGTCCCGTACCTGCTATGTTAAGCAAGTTAATCAGGGAGTTTTTCCATTTTTTCATTACGACGAAGTCTACTCCGTCAGCCTTAGTAACAGCCGGTGTTTCCCTGTCATCAGGTCCGAATACTTTTTCGCAGTAATTGCCGTAAAGGATTCCGCCACCGATAAGTATTATGATACCAATTAAAAATGTTACCATAAAAACCTCCTATAATTATAATAAAATTAGAATAATAACATGATTGCAAGATGCATTATTATTCTATTAGATATTACCACTTAGACGTAACAGAGTCAAGATTTATTAAAATTATTGTCTATACTTCAATAAAATGAAAAAAAATTGTAAAAAATTCAAAACCTCTTATATGTATATTAATTCCAGTTTGTTAAATTTTTACAATTATTACATTTTATAACAAAAAGGCTGCCTTTTTTATACAAGGCAGCCTTTTTATTTTTAAAAATTTATTTCTTTTGTGTTGTTGCTTTAATTAGATTTTGATATTTCTTCCAGGTCCTTGGAGCCGAATATGATTGAATACCCCTCTTTAGCCAGTATGATAGCTAATATGAACAGCAATACCGGGAATACTACCAGTATATAGTTTCCTGCTGCTAAGTTTGATTTAATCAGTAATACTAAGGCTGTGAGAGTAACTACCAACATGAATATCATTGGAATTGTAAGCATATGATAGTTTCTTCCTACTTTCTTTAACCAAACTGCTATTGCTAATAATGATAATGCTGCCAGCAATTGATTTGCCGAACCGAATATAGGCCAAATTTTGGCATATCCGCCTGCTGCCAGGTATCCGCCAATCAGAACTGTTATTGCCGTAGAAANNGTTCCAACGCCTGATGAGAATACATTAACAGGTCCGCCTTTTAACAATTCAGTTAACTCTGTATTTGATACATAGGCTGCGGTAATAAGAGCAATAACAGCTAAGACACCTTCTATAAGCATTGCCCCGTATCCGATTAATTTTGTATCTTTTTCATTGTCTACTTGTTTTGAAGTTGTACCGGAACCTACCAGGGAATGGAAACCTGAAATAGCTCCGCAGGCAACTATAACAAAGAGCATAGGGAACATTAATTGTCCGTTTACATTAAATCCGGTTACTGCCGGAAGCTGAACGCTGGGATTGAAAATTACAATACCTATAACCGCTCCCGCAATCATTGCATACAACAGGAAAGAGTTCAAATAGTCTCTCGGTTGAAGTAAAATCCAAACCGGGGCCGTAGATGCGGCAAAAATATAAACCATCAAAATTATAATCCAAGTGTTAAGGCTCAATTGTATCGGGAATATATATCCTAAATATACGCACAAGAATAATATAATAACTCCAAATATGGTTCCGATTTTTAAGGATACTCCCTTTCTATATACAAGATAACCAAATACTATTGCAAGCACAATAAACATTAACGACGAAGATGCAGCTGCCGGAACAGATGCAAAAGTACTTGCAACTATATTAGTAAATGCTGCAACAACCAACAACAAGGTTAACCATGCAAAAATCGAAAAGAGCATCATACCTTTTTTGCCCATATTGGCGTGTATTACTTCACCTATGGATTTTCCTTTGTGTCGAACAGAAGCAAAGAGTGAGCCATAGTCATGAACTCCACCTACAAATATACTACCGAGTACAATCCATAAGAATACCGGAACCCAGCCGAAAATCGCCGCCTGGATAGGTCCGTTTATAGGCCCTGCTCCTGCTATGGATGCAAAGTGGTGGCCTAAAAGAACAGCCGGTTTTGTTGGAACATAGTCTATACCGTCATTCATTTCATGGGCCGGTGTTTTTATTGTGGGATCGACTCCCCATTGCTTAGCTAAATATCCACCATAAGTCACATAACCTACAAGAAAAACAACAATACTTCCGATAATTAAAACTAAAGAACTCATAAATACCTCCTTTTTAATTATAAAATAGTATTGCAACTAATGCATTTGTCTTATAAGCTGTAAAGCTCGATAACCTCCTTTCCTTTCTTATTAGTTGCTATAAAACCTTCATTAAGGGAGACTAATACCAGGCGTATATCAGCCCAACCCTTAAATCCAAATGCAAAACCCTTGTTATATTTGAAATTTGAAATTATTTTAGTTATTACATCCCTATCTTTATTATCAATAAAATTGTCCGTAACAATAACTAAGGTGATGGTGCTGGACATATGGTCTTTGTCGGGTTTTACTAT
>MTKW01007112.1_pt1 | contig 12948 bp, 11 predicted proteins | sample 1042761 | NCBI WGS metagenome assembly MTKW01 (sample SAMN06205366, study PRJNA360243) | anaerobic digester metagenome | biome: Wastewater treatment plant; feature: Anaerobic digester sludge; material: sludge; isolation source: anaerobic digester fed with sludge from wastewater treatment plant ...
GCGGTGGCTATGCCTTCTTTTTCAGTCGCTGTTGTGACATTTTCTCCGCCGATCTCTGCATTCTAATTATGCCGAAAACAGGCAGGAGCTGATGCAAAGCTCTTGCTCGTAGACCCGTCGCCCTTTTCGTGGGGATTTTTCATGGCCCAAAAAGGGGATTCTCAAATGGCCATTGACAAACGGTTAAGTGTCGCCCATACTGGACAGTGAGACAAAGCAGGGGCATGTGGCTAGCTGATACGCGTGAGGAGTTCGATGACTGTGTATAAGAGTAAGACAGTAGTCCCTAATGACCAGGCCGCTGGTCAGGTCCTTTTAGTGACGGGTGGGACAGGAACATTTGGAAATGCTGTATTGCATAGATTCCTTGAGACTAATATTGGGGAAATACGTATCTTCAGCAGGGATGAAAAGAAGCAGCATGACATGCGTCTGGCGTACTCAAACCCCAAGCTACACTTCTATATCGGTGATGTCCGCGACTACGGAAGCCTGCGGGATGCCATGACTGGGGTTGACTATGTCTTCCATGCAGCTGCTTTGAAGCAGGTGCCTTCATGTGAGTTCTACCCAATGCAGGCCTTGCTCACAAATGCTATTGGGGCTGAGAACGTGATGAATGCGGCCGTAGAAAACGGTGTGAGTAGAGTGGTTGTGCTTAGTACAGATAAGGCCGTGTACCCGGTGAATGCTATGGGAATCTCCAAGGCTATGATGGAGAAGCTAATGGTTGCGAAATCTAGAACAGCCGTACATAGGGGAACTGTCCTGTGTGGAACCCGTTACGGCAACGTAATGGCATCACGAGGATCTGTCATACCCCTTTTCATATCACAGATCAAAGAGGGGACTCCAATCACCGTTACTGATCCTGAAATGACTCGATTTATGATGTCGATAGACGATGCGGTAGATCTAGTGGTGTATGCATTTCAACATGGAGAGCCGGGAGATATGTTTGTCCAGAAGGCGCCAGCTTCAACAATAGACACGCTTGCGCTGGCTCTTAAGAAGATATTCAATGCTTCTAATCCTGTTGAGATTATTGGTACACGACATGGTGAGAAGGTCTATGAGACCCTGGTAAATCGTGAGGAGATGGCTAGAGCGGAGGATCTCGGAGGCTACTTCCGTATTCCAGCTGATAACAGGGACCTAAACTATGATAAGTATTTTGTGGCGGGGCATGAGCAGATTACCGTGGCTTCTGACTACAATTCACATAACACACGCCGTTTATCAGTAGATGAGCTTGCTGAGATACTGTTGAAACTCGAATATGTCCAAAAGGAACTTGAGGAGTGGCAACATTGAAAACAATTCTGGTAACTGGATCCGGGGGTTTTCTAGGCAAGAACCTTATCCAAGCGCTTTCCACAAGGGATGACATACGCGTCATAGAACATGAAGTAGATGATTCCAGAGATGATCTGGATAAGGCGCTTCGTGTAGCTGACGTTGTAGTTCATCTTGCTGGAGTAAACAGACCCAAAAGCGCCGATGAGTATATAACAGGGAACACTGAGTTCACAAAAGCAATATGTGACATGCTTCGTGCGGCAAAAAAAGGTCCGAAGATTATTATGTCTTCCTCAATCCAAACAGAACTAGACAACCCCTATGGTGCTAGCAAGCGTCTGGCAGAGGAAGAGCTAAAGAAGTTTGCCGATGAGTCTGGTGCAGAGGTGGTTGTGTTCCGCTTCAAGAACATCTTTGGCAAATGGTCGCGTCCCAACTACAACTCGGTTATAGCGACGTTCTGTCATAACACTGCAAGGGACTTGCCTATTACAGTGACCGACCCTAACAAGAGACTAGAGCTCGTATACGTGGACGACGTCGTTGCGGCGCTCCTAGATGAGATTGATAGAAAGAAGACAATCCCAGGTTTCCGGTTCGCCGAAGAAATAGAAGGCTTTGCCGTTACACTTGGCGATTTGGCAGAGACCATACTAGCTTTTAGAGAGAGTCGCACGACGTGTATGCTTCCTGAGTTTTCGGATCGATTTACGGCTTGTTTGTATGCTACATACCTCTCATACTTGGATGACAATGATCTGGCCTATAATCTCGAACAGAAGACTGATGCCCGGGGTGCTCTCGCTGAATTCATCAAGTCGCCGCATATGGGCCAGGTTTTTGTGTCCAGAACGAAACCTGGGATAACGCGAGGCAACCACTACCACCACACCAAGGTTGAGAAGTTCTTTGTAGTTGAGGGTACGGGGGTTGTCCGGCTGAGACATCTGAGAACTGGAGAAACAGTTGAGCTCAAAGTGTGTGGCGAAGACTTCAGGGTTGTAGATATCCCGCCGGGTTACACTCATTCCATCGAGAATGTAGGGTCCACTGACATGGTGGTAATCTTCTGGGCGAGTGAGGTCTTTGATCCGAACCGTCCCGATACCTATTACTGCGAGGTAGAGCAATGAGCAAGCTCAAAGTAATGACGATAGTTGGCACTCGGCCTGAGATAATACGTCTTTCCAGAGTAATGGCTGCGCTGGACAGATATATGGATCATACTATAGTACACACCGGGCAGAACTATGATTATGAACTGAATCAGATATTCTTTGAGGACCTTGAGATCAGGCAACCGGACTACTATCTTGACGCAGCGGGTGGAACGGCAGCAGAAACGATTGGTTCGGTTATTGCCCGATCCGATTCGGTAATGGCAGAAGTTGAGCCAGACGCGGTTCTGATATTGGGAGATACAAACAGCTGCCTAGCAGCGATTGCAGCCAAGCGAAGAAAAATTCCGGTGTTTCATATGGAAGCCGGAAATCGTTGCTTTGATGAGAGAGTACCTGAAGAGATTAACCGGCGGATAGTAGATCACATAAGCGACATCAACATGCCATATAGTAGCATATCGAGAGAATACCTGTTGAGAGAAGGCATAGCTCCAGATAGAGTTACTAGGACAGGAAGCCCCATGTGCGAGGTGCTTCAGTATTACCTTCCCAAAATAGAGAGGTCTGATATTCTGGCGAAGCTTGGTCTTACGCCACTGGATTACTTCGTCGTAAGCGCACATAGGGAAGAAAATATAGATGATACATTTCAGTTTGAGAAGTTAGTTAGATCATTGAACACTATAGCTAAGACATATGAAAAACGGATTGTCGTATCTACTCATCCGCGCACGCGGAAACGCATCGAGGCCGAAAACATAGAGCTCAACCCATTGATTGAATTGCAGAAACCGCTTGGCTTTTGTGCCTACGTCAACCTTCAGATGAATGCCAAGGCAGTTCTTTCAGATAGCGGCACCATTGCGGAGGAATCCTCTATTCTAAACTTCCCAGCCATCAATATTCGGAACGCGCATGAGCGACCAGAGGGTATGGAGGAGGCAGCTGTGATGATGACTGGACTTGAGCCATCCAGGATCATGCAGGCGCTGAGTGTTGTGGAAGATCAGGACAGAGGAGAGACTCGCACACTACTGCCAGTTAGGGATTATTCAGCCCCCAACGTTTCCGAGAAGGTAGTACGAATAATCGTTAGTTACGTAGACTATGTTCGCCGTTTCGTTTGGCACCAGCAGGTGTGAGAATTGCACCAGTATTTAGGAATGGCCCATTGGAGTGAGTATACATGGCTAGAGTAACGATTGTTACACCATATTTCTGGCCTGAGCTAGCAGCAAATGTGCCTCTCGTGGTAGATCTGTCGACTGATCTTGTGAAGAGTGGTCATTCTGTTTCCGTGATCACATCGTATCCGTCGCGGAATATTGATGAGAAAGCAAGTGAGGATTACAGACAAGATGCGCGCAAACCGGAGTATTTCAGGGGAGCACGCATCATCAGGTTCCCCAATGCCACCCCTAATAGAACTGGATTGATCGCAAAGCTACAAGAGACAGTAGGGTTTTGGTTCTGGGCAGCAGTAGGATCTATGCAGTGTGCTCGTGGGACAGATGTGTTTATCGTATACTCAACTCCGCCATTTCTGTCTATTCCGGTTAGCTGGTCGCGTATCATGAAGGCAGTACCTATTGTGTACAATCTTCAGGATCTTTTCCCTGACTCGGCGGTTAAGAGCGGTCTACTACATAACAGTACACTTATCAGGATTCTGCGGCGAATGGAGCGGACTGCCTACGAAAGGGCTTGGGCAGTGGCTGCAATATCGCCGGCGCTCGGAGAGCATGTCCAGAGACTGACCAGTAAGCCTCAGGTTCGTCTTCTTCCCAATTGGACAGACACAGAAAAGGTGCGATTTGTATCAAGGGACAAGAACAGATTCCTACCGATGCTTCCCGAAGACTTCAGGTCTAAGTTCATGGTCCTCTATGCGGGCAACATAGGCTTCGCACAGAGCGTGGACGTGATAGTCGACGCGGCCCAGGAGTTGCAGGGTGTAGCTGATATCAGATTTGTGATTGCTGGCGACGGTCAAGGCAAGGCAGCCATCCAGCGCAAACTAGAAGAACTTAACTTGCCTAACCTAGCACTGTTGCCCTTACAGCCCCAAGATATGGTACCGGATGTGTATAGCGCATGCGATGTCGGGCTTGTAACAGTCCGCAAAGGCATAGGGGAGTGCGCGGTACCCAGCAAGACGTGGCCAATGATGGCATGTTCACGACCGGTAATTGCCTGCATTGATGCTTCCTCTGACTTAGCTCGGCTGATAAATGCTCATGATATCGGGGTGGTTGTGCCTCCCGAGAATTCCAAGGCTCTTGCGGAAGCTATTATGGTAATGTACTCAGACAGTGAGCGGTGCCGAGCTACCGGGACACGTGCGCGCAATTACGTGGAGCACAATTTGTCGAGAAGAGCTATTACATCTGTCTATAGCAGACTAGTAAACGAGGTTGGCGATAATTCGGCGAACAGGTCTTAGTGATGTGAAGATTGCAGGCGTGGTTCTGCCGATTGCAGTTCCCGGGTACTGGGAAAGCAAGTCACCTAATCGACGGTTTGTCAGAGCGATTAGTATGCTGTTGCTTGGGTAGCATCCAGATGAAGTCAGATTTCCGTAGTATGGCCTGGTGCGAACCCAGATAGAATCCTGTGAGGTGTAGTGTTGTTGTGCCCTAATAACCGCAGACCTGATTGTTGCTGCGATGATTCTCCAATTTCACCCGGTGTTGATAGGATGCAGGCCTCATATATCTGTGCCAAGACAATTATGGATGTCGTCTTGGCTTTATTGGCCTTGATATTGTTGTCCCCGGCACTTTGCATAATATCATTAGCAATACTAGTAGATTCCGGGTCTCCCGTCTTGTTTCGCCAAGATCGGTTGGGACGTGGCGGCAGACAGTTTACGATGTACAAGTTCAGGACGATGATAGTAGGGGCTGAGTCACGAGCAAGAGTCAAGTCCGATGGCTCCTTGCTAACGGGTGAAGACGACCCACGCATAACGGCTGTTGGAAGGTGGCTTAGAAAGACCAGCCTTGATGAGTTGCCTCAGCTGCTGAACGTGATTGCGGGTAATATGAGCATTGTTGGACCTCGACCCGACTTGCCGTGGCAGGAGCAGTATTATCAAGAGGCTGACCGCGTTAAGCTTCGCGTGAAGCCTGGTATTACCGGGTTAGCTCAGGTTAGTGGAAGGAATGAACTGCCTTGGGCTGAACGTTTGGCGCTAGATGCACAGTATGTTAGGGAGTGCTCCCTTTCGATGGATATTGCCATTATCTTTAGAACAGTGGGGGTAGTGCTATCTAGTCGCGGAATATACGAAGAGGGATAAAAGGAATAGCGCACTTTTCATAGATCAAGCAGAAGGGAATGCTTGGACCCATGGATAGTTACACCCGTATACAGAAGGCTGATCTGCAGCTAGCTGAGCGCATACTGAAGGAATGGTCGCAGCAGCGCCAGCCCTTGATCAAAGGGCTTTGCAGCGAGAGCCAATATCGGCGTGTTGCGAACGAGTTCTCGCAGTTGATCAACACGTCATCGTCGGAGGCATTGTTTGCAACCAACGCACAATCATGTGCACTTGCCGGCATTGGACTATCTGATTGGGATTCAGGTATTCTTGGCGTACAAGTGGCCAAGCTAAGGCTGTTTACAGACAGCCTACCTACGCACAGAGATGACTGGGTCAGAATTCGAGATGTTCTAGACAAACTCCTTGACTCATTGGAGGAATATGCGCAGAACACAGAGGTAGATGTCATGTTTACACGCGTGGACGTACGCGACATTCACCTATGTCAGGCTCTTGAAAGTCGTGGTTTTCGGATGATGGACTCTATTGTCACCCTCTACCACGAGTTTGGCTCTTCCCTTGATCGTGGTGATTTCCTGGGCAAGCCTACGATGACGGTTCGACCATGCACATGTGATGACGTACCTGATATCGAGCTTATCGCCAGGGCTGCATTTAATCAGGGACATTTTCACAACGACCCTCGAATTCCCCATGAACGCGCTTGTGAAGTCTATGCCCAATGGGCTGCCAATTCCTGTCGTGGCAGGGCAGCCGCCGTATTGGTGGCGGAACGACCGAAAGAGCCTGGCATACCATGCGGGTTCATTACGTGCGGTATAGACAGCACATCGGCTGACAAGATGGGCAAGCCCCAAGGAGTCATTGGTTTGGTCGCTGTGGAGCCTGAATCACAAGGTCGCGGTACAGGCCGCGCACTCGTTACTGCTGCACTTGACTGGTTCGATAGCGAGGGAACGCATGGTGTTGAGGTTGGAACGCAGTTAGGAAACATGGCAGCAATTAGGACATATCAATCACTCGGTTTTCGATGTGTGTCGTTTGCCCATACGTTGCACAAATGGTTCCTCACCTAGGGATAAGGGAGAGTGTGCGGATGTGGTCAGTACTGTGTCATCGAAGCAGATCACAGAATGATTCAACCACCAAAGACTCAAAGACGAGTCTCAACATTCTCTCGGTGTGCAGGAAGGGTTGCCTCTTGGCTTCGGTGCGGAACTCTGTGCATTTTTCGGGGCAGATTGGCTGAACTGATAGCGTCACGTACGAAGCGGATGCTAGTGTCGGCCATAAGGGGTATGCTTGTGAAATGGATTTGGCAGTATAGATCGTATCGGAGTGCAATATGAGTGTGGCTAAAGATGGAGCCTGATGATTGGTAATATAGGTCACATGGCTGCATTCAATCTCTGAGCTATCAGGAACTGCACGATTCCCATGATTGCAATCACTGCATATGATTGACGCAGTAGTCTCTGCAGCAGAGGTGCATAAAGGATAGTCGTGTTGTGGGGGCTAAGTTTTGGAGGTGCATCACCGTGAATCGAAGCTCAGGAACACTGGCAAGCACGTGTGCTTGCCATCCAGAGAATACAATACGTCTTAGCGTTGCAGTGGCACTATGTCTTGTTGTTCTCTGCGCTTCAGGCTCAACCAAGGCCGCAACAGTCAACAAGAGTGGCACTATGGGTATTTACCTTTCGTTGGCACCTGGGGATGGGCTCTATGTGACACCGGAGCAACACGGTCTTAGCTTTCTACTTGCCCAAGATATGTTCGGAACCTGCTTCTTCGGGGGCCTTGCGTCTCCTAAGTGGGGGCCGGGAAGGAATGGGACGCTCTCATTATCCGGAGTGGCAGATACCATGCCAGTAGCAGGATACCGCTTGACTAGAGGTCAGTCCGAGTACATGCGATTCGTGGGATTCATGGAAACCGACAGAAACAGGATGCTAATTGCGCATAGGCTCAATGTACAGGTAACCCCAAAATTCAGAGTGGGTGTTACAGAGACTGGGGTCTTGTCGGGCCATCCCTCTCTCTCGTTCTACTGCCCCTTCCCCGGGCTCCCACTATACGCTCTCCAGCATGTGGTGTACCAACATTATCCTTGCACCGACAACGATATCAACGTCAACCTTGGATTGGATTTTAGCCTGATGATCCGAAACGAGTTTGCAGATTGCGATGCGTGTGAGTGCGGAGTTGAGGAAGCCCACCAGTTTTGCAGTTCACCGCCGATGACTAGTGCCTATGTATCAGGATCAGCTGATAGGGGATTGAGATGGGCAGATGGTATTGAACTCTATGGAGAATTCATGATTGACGATGCACAGGCTTCTCTGTCCAAGAGAAGTTGGGTGCCTGATTTCATTGGTGGACTTGTAGGTGTAGATATTATGAAGCGGATGGGTTACTATGAGGTTACTCTAAACGTTGAGTACACTGGGATCACTAACTACGTTTACTCTCATAGAATCCCAAGCAACAACCACACATACCGTGAGGTTGCGCTTGGACATCCCCTTGGTCCAGATGCAGATGCCGCGATCATGACACTTACAATGCTCAAAGGCACAGGGATGCTCATTGAGTTGAAGGGTGCTCTTGAGCGGCATGGAGAAGGTCGGATTGGTCAACCATGGCGCGTCGAACATGGGCTTGATGACATATTCCTGTCCGGAATTGTAGAGAAGACGACTAGAGCTTGCCTATCGTTCAAGCAGGAGTTGTGGAAGAACGTAGTCCTTGACACGTCGCTAGGAGTAGCTCGATCGACCAACCACAATAATGTTCAAGGATTGGAATGGAGCGGTTGGTGTGCCAGTGTGGGTATTGGTGTTCACCTATAGAGACGCTACCATCCATGCTATCCCGCACTAGCTGAGGTTCGAGTCGACCAAAATCATCTGTTTGTAGTAGATGGCAAGCTAGAAGAGAACACTATAGAAACAAGAGATTGGGAATTCGTTGGAGTATTGAAGGGCGCAGGAGCTTCTTATTCTTAGTATTGCTACACTGAACGAAGGATGGTACCCATTCAGCGGAGACGGGAATTTAGTTCCAACGCTCACAACGAAGAGAAATCCCTAAGAATAGCTTAACTTGCCAAAGAGGAGGGGCAAACGTCCACCTTGGAGAACTAGACTCTTTGCAGGCATTTGCTTTCATTCTTTGGGGTGCAATGAGGAGGCTAACCACAATGCGTTCAGATTTCCTGCCTTTTTCGCCACCATGTGTCTCAGTTGAAGAGCGGGACGAAGTTATTGACACATTGGCGTCGCAATGGATAACCACAGGACCGAAGACTAGACAGTTTGAAGAGAGTTTCAAGGCCTTTATTGGAGCAGATGAAGCCCTTGCACTTAATTCCTGTACCGCAGGGCTCCACGTCGCCCTTGTTGTGCTCGGCATCAAACCAGGGGATGAGGTTATTACGACGCCCATGACGTTCTGCTCCACTGTTAACGTGATAGAACATATAGGCGCACGCCCAGTCCTTGTTGATGTAGAACCTGACACCTTATGCGTTTCTCCTGAGCGGATAGCGGAAGCGGTAACGTCTAGAACCAAATGCATTGTACCTGTACACTATGCAGGCCATGCTTGCGATATGGATGCCATAATGAAACTTGCTTCGGAGAGGCAGCTCAAAGTGGTGGAGGACGCTGCCCATGCATTACCTGCTAAGTATAGGAGTAAGACCATAGGAACCATAGGAGACCTGACTGCGTTCAGTTTCTATGCAACAAAGAATCTTACAACTGCAGAAGGAGGAATGCTAACGGGTAAGCCTGAGCTTGTCGACAAGGCGAGAATCATTAGCCTACATGGGATGAGTAGAGATGCTTGGAGACGCTATGACAAGGGCGGTTCGTGGTATTACGAAGTAGTTTCCCCTGGATTCAAGTACAACATGACTGATATCCAGGCATCTATTGGGCTGCAGCAACTCAAGAAGCTAGATGCGTTCCAAGAGAAACGTAGACACGCAGTTCGACGCTACAACGATTCCTTCTCGCGATATGAGTTCTTCGAGATTCCTGCAAAACGTGCCGAAGTGGACCATGCATGGCACTTGTATGCACTGAGGCTCAATCTAGAGACTTTGAAGATTGATAGGGCACAGTTCATTGAAGAGCTTACGAAACAAAATATCGGAACTAGTGTTCATTTCATACCGATACATGTCCACCCTTACTATGCTCAGAAATACGGGTTCAAGCCTGATGATTTTCCAATTGCGTATTCGAACTACTTGCGGTTGGTAAGTTTGCCACTGCACCCTGGGTTGAGTGACAGCGATATCGACGATGTAATCGAGGCTGTTGTGGACGTGGCGGAGAAGTTCAAACGTTAGTTTGGGTATATTACTGATCCATGGTTCTGGAATGAATGCTCTTTGCTAATGCCAATAGCTTATGCCACGGAATTGTTAATGCAACTTCCTCCAAGGATACATCAGCGAGGCACTTATTATGTCCACGCGCTTGTTTGCGTTCGTATCTAAGGATTAATAGACTTAATAAGCGGAAGCAGACAAGCTAGTGAGCTGAGCGGTGCCAAGTGGTGCGAGAGCCATGGCTTGAAGCCTGGGCAGTCCTTGCTTCTTGCAGGTATGCCCTAGCCAATGTAGAATATTGAGACAGCACGTTCATAGCACAACCTGCGTCAAAACAGAAGTGGATCTCGCCAGACAATCTGACTGGCTCGTGAGAGTGCTGGGATATGAGTTGAGCAATGGACGACAAGTGTTATCCATGGTTTGGTGACGTTCCAAGCATCTTCTCTTAGTAAGGAAGTCGGGAGTGTTCGCGATGACAGAAGAAGAACTCCGAAAGAAGATAGAGGAAGTACGACTCGACCATATTGCTGCTGGCGGCTTCATCAGCTATGAAGATTCTGAGGCCATTGTCAGGGAAGCTTGTGGTTTGGAACCTCATAAGAAAACGGTAGAGTCATGATGAGTTCTTGATCCTCTTGGTTAAGAAGGCAAAGATCGATGGACTGCAAAGCCATGTGTTGGCAAGTAGAAAGTGCATAGTTCGGCGGCCAAAATGCGCATAGGATAACCGTCACGCCGGAATTGGATCTTAAGGCCCTTCTGCGACGGATTGTTTTACTGAAAGGCATCTTCCGGCGGGTGCGTATCACCGATGACATTCGGTGCGTTTAGCCGTGAGAGGGCATGCCGTAGACGGTAGCCCTTGCCTAGAATGCAAGAACACGACCATAAAGAAGGTTGTAAGTGAGCGCCTCTGTTAGTCGGCTATCGTAGATTGCCGTATCCCACTGTCCAAGCCTTAGGTTGGTGTAATGGCCGCGCTTCGGCGCTCATGGCGATTAGCTATCACTTGGGAGAGAAGCTCGGAAGTGTGGCGGTGCAATAGCAAGAACCCTGGCTCATCCCCGATGAGCAGATCGCACGATTCGGGATCGCGTGCAAAGATTCCAAGTGTCCCTTTCGCATTCTTCTCCAGCATGTGCTTTGCCCGATCAACTGTCTGAGAGAATCTAACGTCGCTTAAGTTGAGGATAACCTTGAGGCGCAGGGCTATCACAATGCGTGTCTTGCTAGGCGCTTGATGAGGTCTTCGAGGTGTTTCATGGGCCTTGTTGCGTATTCCGATGAAATCGTCCACCCATTCCGGAGGAAAGCGTCCACTCGTTCCGGCTCAAATCGTCCGGCCGTTCCGGTTGAAATCGTCCGGCTGTTCCAGGCCAAATCGTCCACCTGTTCCGGATCAAAGAATCCAGTGGTTTCGGCAAGCCCGGTCGATCAGGTCGGAGCGAAGCGACGCGCGGCATGAAATCGCGACTCTTGGTTAGTGATTCGCTATGATCTTTCTTCTGCCTTCCTCATCGACTCCCCCTTCAGATGTATTCTATGTGAATTGTGAACCAGACGGTCGAGGACTGCGTCGGCCACAGATGGATCGATGATTGATGCGTGCCAGTCTTCAACAGGGAGTTGGCTGGCGATTATCGTGGATGACAACTGGCTGCGATCGTCGATGATCTCCAGGATGTCGCGGCTTTCCACAGGACTCAGCGGTGCCGTTCCCCAGTCGTCCAGGATAAGCAAACGTATCTTGGAGAGCCTGGCCAGCATTTTGGGATACGATCCGTCTCCACGGGCAATGGCCAGTTCAGATAGGAGGCGCGGCACTCTGTAGTACCGCGCGCTGAACCCGTGGCGACAGGCGGAGTGGGCCAGGGCGCAGGCTATGAATGTTTTCCCTACGCCCGTAGGCCCAGTGATCAAGACATTCTGCGAGTTTGTGATCCAATCGCATGCAGCAAGGTGAACCACGAGGTTTCGATCTAAGCCGCGTGGCTGCCGATAGTTGATGTCTTCTACGCATGCCGGAAGACGCAGCTTGGCAGCCTTGAGCAGGCGAGCCAGTCGCCTGTTCTGCCGGTATGTCCATTCTTGGTCAACCAGCAGGCTAAAGCGCTCGTCGAAGGAAAATTCATCTATGTTGGGTCTTTCCCTCTGGGACGAGTACGCTTCGCTCATCCCAGTCAGGCGCATGTCGTTCAGCCGGGTTATGGTGTGTTCAATCAACATCCTGTTAGGCCTCCTATCTAAAGTAGCCTGGGCCGCGGACGTTTCGATGGGCGGGCAACGCCTCAGGCGGCGCCTCATCCGACAATGGCACCTGATCCAGGCCGTTCTTGAGAATCGAGTTCATGCTCTTGTATGAGATGCCATCGCACGCCAATGCCCTGGCNNGATGCAGGACGATGGCTTGGCTCTGTTGTGACCCGGCCTCGGCCAAATGCCCTCTGATGGATTGCCACTCTATGCCCGCGATTAAAGACCTCCACACTCCTTGCAGTCAGGCGAACATCGAGTTCGCGGCCTATGAGGCTATGGGGAACACTGTACAGGTTGTGGTCGACTGCAACGTGATAGTCTATGTTCACAGTCGCCTTCTTCCATTCAGCGAACACGTAACGTGTCTCGGGAAGAGGCTTGAGAGCCGGCCTATCTATCTGCTCGTACAGAGACCTGCGCGTTCCATCCATCTTCTGAAAGGGTTTGTTATTCAGCACATCCAGCTTTTCGCGGATAGCACCGTTCAGCTGGTGTAGGCCAAAGAAGGTGATGTTGCGTATCGCGGCGAGTATCCACCCCTCTACGACCTGGACTCCCTTCTCAACCTTTGCCTTGTCTCTCGGCTTGCGGGGCCGCGCAGGGATGACCACCGCTCCGTAGTATTCGGCCATCTCGCTGTA